>TARA_R110000850_G_scaffold213377_1_pt1 | contig 15690 bp, 12 predicted proteins | sample TARA_R110000850 | Tara Oceans TARA_R110000850 (sample SAMEA4397586) | marine metagenome | biome: Polar Biome; feature: [SRF] surface water layer (ENVO:00010504); material: water (ENVO:00002006), including particulate matter (ENVO:01000060) such as... | depth 5 m | reverse complement strand
CGGGGTGTTGCTGCCATCCGGGGCAAAGGCGTTGACCCGCATTTTGCCCGACAAAACCAGAAGACCCCGTTGATTAACCATCACGAACAAAAGCACCAGCATCCAGGCCGCCAGCCCCAGCAGCGCAACCGCAGTAGGTGAGAAGGTAGACATGAAAAAACCTCATTTTTATTATTGGGCACTCGAGGATAGAGTAATTGCTCTATTTTTCCAAGCGGCTTGCCGTTCGACCACTCGGAATCGTTTCTGAGCCAGGCTGAACGGAAGAAACTTGCTCATCTTCAGCCGCTTTGCAATGATCCACTACCAGCCTATTCGTCGGGGTCAAGGAACCAGCCCAATGCCGCAGAATGAACCAGGACACACCACCAGCTCGACTTCTCTGCCGACACCCGCGCTGGACGAACTGGAAAGCCGCATCCGCGAGCGGACCTGTCATGTCGGGGTGTACGGACTAGGCTACGTTGGCTTACCACTCGCTCTACGTTTCGCGCAGATGGGCATCAAGGTGACTGGGTTCGATATTGATCAGAAGAAAGTCGCCATGCTCAATGCCGGGCTGAGCTATATAGAGCGCATTACCTCCGAACAGATAATAAGCGCCCAGTCAGCAGGCATGGTCGCCACACATGATTTCGCAAAAACCTCCGATGTCGATATCCAGATTGTCTGCGTACCGACCCCCCTCGACAGCCATCATCAGCCAGATCTCAGCTACGTTACTGATACCGTAGATAACATTTTTCCGTATTTCCGCGAGGGGCAAATCCTGAGCCTGGAGAGCACAACCTGGCCGGGCACGACAGAAGAGCTGCTGGAACCCCGACTGAGGGCCAAGGGCTTTATCCCAGGCGTCAATTGCGCCTTGGTGTATTCCCCCGAGCGGGAGGACCCAGGCAACGCCCATTATCAGACGGCAGACATCCCCAAGGTCATCGGTGGCACCACATCACGGTGCCTGAACTTAGGTATCGCACTCTACAGCCTTGCAATCAAGACCATGGTGCCCGTCAGCACACCCAAGGTTGCTGAAATGACCAAGCTGCTGGAAAACATCCACCGCGCCGTGAATATTGGACTGGTGAACGAGATGAAAATCGTCGCCGACAAGATGGGCATCAATATTCATGAAGTCATCCAGGCTGCAGCCACCAAGCCCTTCGGATTCGTGCCCTACACGCCCGGACCGGGCCTGGGTGGTCACTGCATTCCTATCGACCCTTTCTATCTCACCTGGAAAGCCAAGGAATACGGTATCAACACCCGCTTCATCGAACTCGCTGGCGAAATCAATCATTACATGCCGCATTGGGTGGTACAGAAGGTCGCGGACGCTTTGAATGATCACGGCAAAGCGGTGAAAGGAAGCCGGATACTGGTGCTGGGGTTGGCATACAAGAAGAACATTGATGACACGCGGGAATCGCCGGCGGTGGAGATTATGGCATTGCTTGAGGATAAAGGAGCGGAAATAGCTTATAGCGACCCACACGTGCCGGTCTTTCCGCGGAAAAGGAATTACCTTTTTGAGCTGGCATCCGTCGGGCTAAGCGTGGATAACATACGTCGCTTCGATTGCATTGTCATCGCCACTGATCACGACGCTTTCGACTATGACAACCTGCAGCGACATGCTAGTTGCATCGTGGATACCCGCGGGCGTTACACCCGTAACAAAAACGTGATAAGTGCGTAGAACGTCAGTGGAAATACAAGAGCGGCTCGCAACCTTTACCGGAGGAGAACACTTTCGTCATCAATCAGACGGCGTTTTCGGACTAAGTTATAACACACCATAACAGTAGTATCGTCGCATTTTCCAAAGAAAGCAGGTTAGATAAAAAAACTGAAAGCCTCATGACAGCCGATGGCCATATCGCCTGACCGCTGCAGGACATAAGTTACTACGACAGCAAAAAAGGATTCGCTCTTCAATCATGACCAGACCGCGCATTCTATTGATCACTCGCAACCTACCACCCTTAGTCGGTGGCATGGAGCGGCTGAATTGGCATATGGCCGATGAGTTGTCCCGGCAAACCTCTGTACGGGTGATTGGACCCAAAGGGGCGGCAGTCCTGAAACCCAAAGGCATTGCTTTGACGGAGGTACCGCTAAAACCAGTGTCACTATTCCTGCTGACATCTTTTCTTCAGGGAGTGTGGCTCGGCCTATGCTGGAAGCCAGATGTCATTCTTGCAGGCAGTGGTCTCACGGCCCCTATCGCCTGGTTACTCAGCAAGCTGTTTAGGGCCCGCTCGGCTGTCTATCTGCATGGTTTCGATATCACCGTCAATCATGTTTTGTATCGCAGAATATGGCGACCAACTTTCAAAAAGCTTGATAAGATCATAGTCAACAGCGCGCCCACACAAGCGCTGGCTGTCGAAGCGGGGGTGTGCCAAACACAGATCAGCATTATTTATCCCGGAGTCAGCATACCAGCGGCCCCACAACCGGAAGAAAAAATCACCGAGTTCAAGAAACAGCATGACCTGACCGATAATAAGATTCTGCTATCGGTAGGGCGTCTGACTACTCGCAAGGGATTGCGTGAATTTGTACAACACGCATTACCAAACATTGTTAAGGTCGAGCCCACCGCAACGCTGCTGGTCATTGGCGAATCCCCAAAACAATCTTTAGGCGCAAGCATTCAGACAATGGAAAGTATCAAGGCCCAGGCAGAAAAATCCGGTGTATCCGGAAATATCAAATTCTTGGGCGTTATTACTGATAGAGACCATTTGGCCACAGCCTACGAGGCAGCCGACGTACATGTGTTCCCGGTACGCTGTATCGCGGATGACCCCGAAGGATTTGGCATGGTAGCAATTGAAGCCGCTGCGCACGGGGTCCCCTCCGTGGCTTTTGCTACCGGAGGAGTGGTTGATGCTATTTCCTCTGGAAAGTCCGGTCTTTTGGTGGAGCCAGGCAACTATTCTGCGCTGACTCAAAATGTATTGGCGGCACTCGCCTCCCCCGAAAGCTGGAAAATCGAAACAAAAGCTTTCGCCCGGAGCTTCGGCTGGCAATCATTCGGCGAACAGATAATGAACGTGCTAGCTACGCATAAGAAACTGTAAACTGTAAACTGAAAAAGCCACAGGCGGGGCACTTGGAAAACTTAATGGTAATAGCCGCACTAGAAACCAGCGACGAATTGCGACTTGTGCCGTCCCCACACGTCAGTGTGCTGATGATTACCTATAATCACGCCGCCTACTTGGCAGAGGCCATTGAGGGCGTACTGAAGCAACAATGTGATTTTACATTTGAGCTGCTCATTGGCGAAGATGCATCTACTGACTCTACTCGCCAGGTCGCCTTGGAATATCAGAAACGTTATCCAGAAATTATCCGCGTAATTTATTCGTCCGAAAATGTTGGCATGAACGCTAACTCCCGCAGAATTTTTGAAAAGGCCAGAGGGAAATATGTAGCCTACTGCGAAGGTGATGATTTCTGGTGCACACAAGACAAGCTAGCGAGGCAAGTAGCGTTGCTCGAAAGCGATGAAGAAATTGGCATTGTCCACAGCGACTGGACTCGCGCCTACCCTAAAGACGGCCAATGGACATATGATTTCACAAAATCCGTACATTGCAGAGTAGCTACGAAACACCTGAGTGGCCATCTATTCAAGACTTGGTACTACCCCAAGATTCTTCGCACCTGTACCATCCTTTTGCGCAGGAAGACGGTAAGCGACTGGTATGCGTCCGGGCTTATGGATACTCGATATCACTTCGGTGACAGCGTGCTTTCAGCCTATATTACACAGCGCTGGCGGGTAGGCTATATACCAGCAGTAATGGCCGTATATCGCGTAAGCCCTAACTCCGCCCTTCGCTCGGGAGCTAAAGTCCGCGTGGCCTTCTACCAATCTAGTCTTCACTTCGATACCGCGGCACAAGAATTTTTCTCAAGGACTGGCGCACGCTATCATTCCGGATACCGCTGGGAATCTACTGCCGGCCTTCTAATATGGGGACTCAGAGCCCGAGATTTTTCAGCGGCAAAAAGTGCTCTAATTGATTTCTGGCAGCACTTTAGCCTCATTAGTTTCATTCGTACCGGAATACACTCCGTTTCCATGCGTCTACCCACCCTCAGACGCCAACCACGACGAATTCCTCCGGGACGCTAAACTGTGAGTGGATGGCGGCGTCAGATCAAATTGAGTTACAGTCTCGGGCAACTTGGCAGAAGCACTCTGCTTGGAACTACGAGTCTGGGCATACGCTCAGTTATACAGGCTGCTTACCTGCTAATCGTATCCCGCTGGCTAGGTGCAGAGGGCTATGGCCTTTTTGCCGGCTCGGTGGCCTTAGTCATTCTTGGAGCCCCACTGGCCAATTGGGGAAGCTCTATTTTGCTCACTCGCTACATTGCGCAAGATCGAAAAAAATCACGCGCACTCTGGGCCACTGCGTTAATGCAAACCGGCACTATCGGTAGCCTTCTTGTAGTCGGTACACTGGCATTTACCACATTGGTCCTGCAGGAACGTTTGGCGTTAGGGTCCATGTTATTGATAGCAGTATCCGAGCTCATACTTTTGCCAGCAGCTCATGCCGCCACCAGCCAATGCTACGCGCTTGAGCGACTTTACGCGTCCGCAGTGTCGATTTGCTTAGTTCCGCTCGGACGCATCCTGATAGTAATAGGCACCGTTTCCTCTGAATTTACTGGCAATCCCGAAAATGCAGCTGCAGCCCATTTTATTGGATCCGCGCTTGGCTTACTAGCAGCTACAGCCTTAGTCACCAGGATTGACGGCCTACCTGCATGGCGTTCTCGACTGCCATTTCGCGACGCTATTAGACAGGGTAGCGGTTACGCCCTAAGCAACGCCGTGAATACAGGCTACCAAGAAATTGATAAAATACTGATGCTCCAGCTCTTAGGACCCGCTGTAGCCGGCCCCTACATCGTGGCATTCCGCATTGCCAGTATTTTCACTCTACCTATATCAGCACTAATCAGCGCCACATTACCTCGATTGATGATCCAAAAAGGGGTTGCCAACACACTCAGAACGTATCGAATGGTACAGCTTGTAGCACTTGGATATGGGGCTCTCGCTGGTACAGCAATGCTGATCACTGCCCCGATCGTTCCATACCTATTTGGTTCCGACTATGCTAAAGCTACAGAATATCTGTCACTGCTAGCTCCATGGCCCATTCTATTTGCATTGCACCAATGCCTTGCAACAAAACTTACCGCATCCGATCATCAATACTTTCGAACAACGGTGGAAACGATAGGATTTTTATCCGCTGCGGCGTTAAACATACTACTCCTTCCGCAAATTGGAGAAACAGCGTCTGCATTTTCACTACTAGCAACCGAGGCAATGATCTCAATAATGCTTTGGATATTTATTAACAAAAAAAAGAATACTACTTTGTAGAATCATCAGCGGACCTTACCGATACACATCAAACGCTCGCTGCTTTCAAGGAACTCTAAGCCGCTACTGCTCAGGTAGGCACGCAAAGTTTCAGGCTCTGTAATACCATTTTTGATAAGCAGGTCCTCGTGAAATTCTTTGCCCTTACCCACCGGCACGATCGTCACTTCGCTGCACACTGCAAGCATAAGCTCTGAAATCTCGTCCTTCTCGTAGAAGCGAACGTTGTAAAGTGGGTCATCCACTTTCTTCTTTTCGAAATAATCTACAAATTTCTTATTATGAGCATTATGAACTGTCGCAATCATACGGTGCTTAGATACCCGCGCTTGCTCCTCAGCTAGATCCCTGACTTGTGGATCTGAAAATAACACCCAGAAACCATTATGATAGGTAAGGTCGAACGCTTTGTCGGCAACCGGGATGCAAAACGCACTCATTTGGTGGATCGCACTTGCGAACTCGGGAAAATAAATTTTTGCCCTGCTAACCGCTTGCGATGAGAAATCCATGCCTTCGCAATCAACACCGCGCCTGCGCAATTCAGCCATGTCGCGAAAACTGCCCGCACCTAGCTCGAAAATACGCCGCTCAACCGGTTTGAGCATTGCATGGACGTAATAGGCGTGCCGACGATCGTTTTGGTACTGATCAAAAATATCCGCCCATTTCTTATCCCAATCCTCGCTACTAGATGATGGGCTTAGATCTCTAAGGTTCATCAGTTAATCCTTTAATGAATATTCTACGAAACCCCGCGTGTATACTTTTTCCGGCGGAGGAGGACAAAGCTCCACAAACCCACCGTTGAAGCAGCGTATATGATTGGCAGCCATGTTATAACCCGATATTATGCTAAACACCACACCAGCGGAGAATCTTGGATTCACATCCATTAAGAGTGGCAAACCATCTACGACCAGAAACTCTACATTGGCACAGCCTGACAAGCCAAGAATATCTGCGACTTCCATAGCCAGAGCGTCACAAACATGTTTAGGCCACATCCTGACAGTAATCCCTGCACCATTCGCCGTCCGCACTAATTCCTGCCGGGTCATCGTCGCAACTCTGCTTCCATCAAGCGAACGAACGATATCTACTACGAAAACATCGCCAGAGTAGCGTGGTTGGATAATATAATCCTGCAGAGAAAATCGTTCTCGCCAGAACTGTAACGATGCGGCGTCCGGTATTATCACATGCCCTTCACTGCTTCTACCACATCGGGGCTTAGCAAGCATCGGAAAGGAAAAATCCAAAGAGCCCCTTTCTTGAAGGTCAGCAGTAGGAATCACACGGATGCGCGGATGATTGTAAAAGCTCTGATACACGGCAAGCTTGTCGCGCGCGGCACATATGGCCGCTTGGGCTGATATACAGATAGTGACGCCTGCATCATTGAAAACTTGCCTATTTAGCGACAGGACATCTACCTCTGGATCAGTAAGCGGAATAAGGAAATCAATATCCTCGAGCTGACAGATTTCAAGGACCCTAGAAATGTATACTGTCTCGCTTACTGATGGCGGAACTCTATAAAACCGCGTAACCAGCCGCGACGCCGCAATCCATTCACGTGGATGCATATCGCATCCAATAACCTCTGCACCTGATTGATACTTGATCGCCCTGATTACGACTTCTGCCGACATTGACCCAATAGCTGTCACTAGACACTTCATAACGATGAAGCAACAACTCGAATAACGTCACATATAGTCTGAATCTGGGCAGTTGAAATATTAACTCCTGTTGGTAAAACTAAAACGCGCTCGGCTACGGAAACCGTATTGGGAAGCACCAGCCCTGCATGCGGAAATAATCCTCGGTAGGGCTGCATCATATGGCATCCCGGCCAGAAATACTTCCTTGCCAATATATTTTCTGCGTGCAAGGCGGCGATAATCTCATCGCGGCTTGACAAGCAATCCTCACCCACCTCTACTACTACATAATGATGACTATTGCGCTCAGTCGGGGAATATTCCAACACAGAAATACCAACAACCTCAGCCAAAGCTTCACGGTAAGCAGCATGATTACGCCTATTGACATCCGAGAAAAAATCAACATTGTCTAGGTTGACTAGACCCATGGCAGCACATACCTCTATCATCTTCCCGTTAGTACCGGGGTGGATAACATTATCGTAGCCTTTAAAACCAAAGTTACGCATAAGACGCATAGTTTCAGCCAAGTCATCGTTATTCGTTGTAACGGCCCCCCCTTCCATGGTGTTAAACGATTTAGTAGCGTGAAAGCTAAAGACTTCACAATCACCAAATTTCCCAATACTTTGGCCTTTGTAACTGCTGCCAAAAGCATGAGCGGCATCGAAAACGAGATGAAGCTTATGCTCCGCGGCAATAGCCTGAAGTTCATCAATGGGAGCCGCACGCCCCCAAAGATGCACTCCAATAATACCGCTAGTACGCGGAGTAATCATTCGACGCACGGCGGCCGGATCGAGATTATGGGTGGCCATATCAACATCCGCAAAAACCGGCGTAATGCCCTGCCAAGAAAGCGCATGCGCTGTTGCCACAAACGTCCACGAGGGCACGATCACCTCACCCGTCAATCCCAAAGCACGAATCGCAATTTCCAGGGCTATAGTGCCATTGCACATAGCTATACAATGCTTGACACCAAATAAGGCAGCAACCCTGCGCTCAAACTCCTGCACTAGTGGGCCATTGTTAGTTAGCCACTGATTGTCCAGCACGAGACCAACGCTGGCAAGAAATGCATCGCGGTCGCCGACATTGGGCCGTCCGACATGCATCGCCCGCTGGAAAGCGGGCGATGCGCCATTGATCGCGAGATCGGCCTTAGCCTGAATATTTTTTTCGCACAAAAAAGCGTCGACTGGCTGAGTTTTCATTCGCGGCCTCGGTACATTAATGCGGTGATTTGCTCGGAAATGAGCCCCATTAAAAACACCATCACCGACCCGCTATAAAGCAACGCACTCATATTGGTAAAACGTCCAAAACTATACAAAGTATAGCCATACCAACCTGAGGCCAGCACGAACATCAGCACTGCCACTGGGGCGAATATTTTCAACGGGGAATATAGAGTGCCTATTTTGAAAATGATCAGCAGAAAACGCGAGCCATCCCGCAAAAGGCGGATATGGCTTTTGCCGATTCGAGTTGCCGCGTGGATGGGGACATATGTCACCGAGTAGCCAGCACGGAAAAACGCCATAGTGCTTGTAGTCGGATAGGAAAAGCCATTGGGCAGCAGGTAGAGGAACTCTCGGAATTTGTTAGCCCGCACCGCACGAAAACCTGAGGTTAGGTCTTCCACCCTATGGCCGGTAATAAGGCTAGCCAGCCGATTGTAGAGGCCATTAGCTACACCACGCCCCACACTAGCCTGCGAGCCCCGCTGACGGGCGCCCACTACCATATCATGCCCCTCCAGCAGCTTGGCCAGAAGCCTAGGAATGTCCGCGGGACTATGCTGACCATCAGCGTCCATAAACACCATCAACTCGCCAGTCGCTGCGCGCGCTCCGCTTTTGATAGCTGCCCCATTACCCATGCTGTAAGGGTGATGAACAATACAGGCTCCGGCAACTTTGCCCTCCTCCGCGGTGTTGTCCGTGGAGCCGTCATTAACCACAATCACTTCCGCTTCGGGATAGAGTTGACGGATACCAGCGACAGTGGTGCCAATAGCTGCGGATTCGTTCTTGGCAGGAAGAATGATGCTGATATTCATGGTAGGTCCGTAACAGTATTTTCGCTTTCCATGGCTTGCGCCAAGGCACCTTTCAGATAGGCTATATCACTTTCATAGGCCAATCGGGAACGCTTCAATGTCCGGGCGTCCTGTTTGGCTAGCACTCGAGTAGCCTGCCCCAACAATGCTAATGCTTCTTCCGGATAGCCGGCAGTAGCCACTTCGGAAACCATGGCCAAAGCCGCATCAGTTTCCTGGTATAGGCTCATCGCTAGACTGTAATACATGTAAGCCGAGGCTGGCTGCTCTAAGCTCAGATAAAGTCTCGCACGCAGGTATGGTACCAAGCGAACAAACAAAGGAAATTGGTTGTAGACCGGACTGCTTTCCATAACATCCAGCAGATCTAGCGTAAAAAGTGCATATTCGGGGGAATTACTTACCAGCACTCTGTCAACAACAGCACGAACCCCTGTCACGGTCTGCGCGTCAAACTGCTGAACCTTAAGCCTCTCACCCGCCTTCTGAAAGTCTTGTTCCGTTGCCATTCTGGTATAGACTTTCTGCAGCAATAACCTGGCTGTCAGCAACGAACTATGGGATAGACGCTCGCTCTCAGCAGCCAGATAATCGTTGGCCCTCTCAAATTGTCCATTTTCTATATAGAAAGCCGCCAGACTGTTGACAGCGCGTGGCGAGTCCGTAGCGGTTTGCAGCCAATATAGCTCCAGTTTTTCGCTATCACTCCAGAGTGATGCGCGCAGCCAAGTCATTGAGGCCAGAACCAAGAGAATGACAACAGTGGCAACATGCAGCAGCTTGTATCGTTTACCGAAAATAACGAAGTAATAGGCCAATGGAAGAAACAAAAACGATGCTGCTAGGTAATTACGGTGCTCAAAGTATAGTTCCAGCCCGACAACAGTGGATTCCATCAAGTGGGCCGCAAAGAAAAACAGAATCGCCAGTGCTACCAGCGGCGCTTTATGACGCAGAAAGAAAGCCGACGCCCCCATTACCCCAATACAAATGATAGCTAATACGGTACTTAACGGCTCAAACAACCCTTTGGAAATAACATAGCCATCTTGGTAAAGACCTTTGCCTTCGATCCGTGGTATGAACAAATGAAAGAGGTATTCGCAGACGATACGCGCCTCAGTATACAATCGTTCAATCTGATTGAAACTCCGATTCGGCCAAGGGTTCTCAGACAAGTTGATATAACGCGCCAACAACGCCGCTATCGCAATGGAGGGCAGCCAGAGGAATACCGCTCGCCATTGCCAGGCGGGCTTGCTCTCTTTAGGCAGGTAAAATTCGATCACCAGGATGAGCAGCGGCAGGAGAGCGCCGTTTTCCTTGCTAAAGGTAGCTAGCACTGTGCCCGTGCAAACCGCGAGCGTCATCAATACATATGCTCGCTTTGGGCGTGCCGTCAATTGCGTCCGGGCGTGCAGGTAAAGAGTTATCCCCGCCAGGCAGAACAGTGCGGCCAATTGAGCCATACGCTGAACTACATATAGCGTGGTTGAAACCATATAAGGGTGCAGCAGCCAGAACGCACAGGCCAGTAAGGCAATCCATTGTGCCTGGCGCTCGTTTAGAGACATCAAGTTGCGCAGCAAAAGCAAGACAGCCCAGCAGAGCAAGAGACCGCAAAGAACATGAATCAAAAAATTGGTTTTCTTGAACTCTAAGGCAGAGCTTGGCCAAGTGTTGTCGTCCAGTAGAAAGCTAGCTAAAGAGATGGGCCGACCACTCGGGCCGGACGCCCCCCCAAATACGAAAGCTCGGAAGGTTTCCCAGTCAACCACTCCACCGTAGTGGCCCATACCTTCTAAATTCGAATAGTCATCGAACAGAAAGCCCCCATTAAGACCTGGCCAATAAATCATGCCGGCTAACAGGGTGAGCAACAATAGCAAAAGGGGGGGATATGCCACACGGGCCAGACACATTGTTCGGTCCTTGGCGAGGCGGAATAGAACTGCCCGCCGAAGCGGGCAGCCAGCTTTAGCGGTGAGGCTGTTGCTTAATTACGGCAATTGGAAGGGAGGTATTTATCATCAGCACTGCCCAAACACACCCATTCAATTGAGCCAGCAGTGGTTACCGCGCTCAGGGTCAGGGTCGAGCCACCGATACCAGAGGCAACACCAGTCGTATTCATGGTTGCAACTATCTGACCAGGAGTTGCTGCCACGTTAACGCTAGCCACATAATTCCCAGTGATATCAGTGGCAGCAGCAAGACCGGCAGACGCGTTGCTAGGTGGAAATGCTCCTTCCGTGGTCCAATATTCAGTTACCGCTGTACGCGCACCGCCGGCAAGACTTAGAGCTTCTGACATCTGCGAACGCGCGGTGTAATCCTGGTATGCCGGCAGTGCGATGGCAGCCAGAATGCCGATAATCGCAACAACGATCATCAGTTCGATCAATGTAAAACCTTTTTGAACAGTTTTCATGGTCAACTCCATTAATGTGATTTAGCCTAGAGGCTGGTTTACCAAAGGCATAATCCGTGCCAGATCCAGCAGAGCCCGGCCACGCTGCCTTGCGGTCCAGATGCTACCACTTGTTACTGCAACTTCATTACCCAGCTTGTCAGACTGTGACGTAATTTGTCACATCCGTTGAACTTTGCAGGGAGACTAGGTGTCCTGACAATCCCTGCTGTACTATAGTCCCAGAAGAAATACTACCGATAACGGATAGAGAAAGCTCTCGCCTATGGATACTCCCGCTCTCTCCGGCCTGGCCCGGCGAATCGTCCAGGATCAGTTGCTGGATGCCCAGGTCGCCAGCAAGGCAAGTAAGCAGGCAAATCAGGAAAAGATCCCATTTATCACCTATCTGGTACAGCACAAGCTGGCTAACGCCAAAGACCTTGCGATGCTGTGCGCTGAAGAATTCGGTTATCCCTATTGCGACCTCGCGGCTATCGACGGGGAGGCCCAGCCTCGGGATCTGGTCAGTGAAAAACTTATCCGCCAGCACTCTGTCCTTCCTTTATTCAAAAGGGGATCACGATTGTTCCTGGGGCTCTCCGACCCCACCAATCAGCAGGCCCTGAGCGATATTCAGTTCAATACGGGCCTCATGACTGACGCAGTGATTGTCGAGGACGACAAGCTGCAGGCAGCGATTGAAAAGTTCCTCGATAGCCCCACCGGCGGCTTGGGTGACATGTCCGACGAGGACCTCGACGGCCTTGATGTGCAGAGCGTCACCGATGATGACAAGCAGGACTCCGGCGTCGATGCCGACGACGCACCCATTGTCCGCTTTGTCAACAAGATGCTCCTTGATGCCGTGCGCATGGGCTCCTCCGACCTGCACTTCGAACCCTACGAGAAAGTGTATCGAGTTCGCTTTCGTACCGACGGCATTCTGCATGAGGTGGCCAAGCCACCTGTTCAACTTGGCGTAAGAATTGCCGCGCGATTGAAAGTCATGTCGGCGATGGATATGGCCGAGCGGCGCAAGCCGCAGGATGGCCGTATCAAGATGAAGATCTCCAAGAGCAAATCCATCGATTTTCGCGTAAACACCTTGCCGACCCTTTGGGGCGAAAAGGTTGTATTGCGAATCCTCGACTCGGAAAGCGCCAAGATGGGTATCGACGCCCTGGGTTACGAAGACGACCAGAAAGACATGTACATGACAGCCCTGGCCAAACCCCAGGGCATGATTCTGGTCACCGGCCCGACAGGTTCAGGCAAGACGGTATCGCTTTACACCGGCCTGAACATCCTTAATACGGTAGAGCGCAACATTTCTACAGCAGAAGATCCGGTTGAAATCAACCTGGAAGGCGTCAACCAGGTAAACGTGAATCTGAAACAAGGCCTGGACTTTTCCAAGGCACTACGCGCTTTCCTGCGTCAGGATCCGGATATCATCATGGTGGGCGAGATCCGCGATCTCGAGACAGCCGAGATTGCGGTCAAAGCGGCGCAGACCGGTCACATGGTGCTGTCTACCCTGCACACCAACAGCGCGGCCGAAACCCTGACTCGCCTGCGGAACATGGGCGTGCCTTCGTTCAACATTGCTACCTCGGTTAACCTGATTATTGCTCAGCGACTGGCACGGCGCCTGTGCAAACAATGCAAGCAGCCCATGGAAGTGCCCCGTGACGTCCTATTGGAAGAAGGCTTCAGTCCAGAGAAAATTGATGCTGGAATCACAATTTACGGCCCTGTGGGTTGCGAAAGCTGTAAAGATGGTTATAAAGGACGTGTGGGGATCTATGAGGTAGTAAAAATCACGCCAGCCATGCAGCGTATTATCATGGAAGATGGCAACTCCATCGAGATTTCAGACGTCGCCCAGAGCGAGGGTTTCCGCAACCTGCGGCAATCTGCCTTGATGAAGGTGGAGCAGGGCGTTACCAGCCTGGCGGAAGTCAACCGTGTGACCAAGGATTAAGTCATGGCGCAACAAGCAGCGATAAAAAGAAAGGCAGCCCCGGCAAAGAGGAAGGCCGCGGGCAAGGAAATCCAGCCCTCCACTTTCAAATGGGAAGGCAAGGATCGCAAGGGGACCAAAGTCGCCGGTGAGATGCAGAGCACCAATCCTGCACTGGTCAAAGCCCAACTGCGCAAGCAAGGCGTGCTAGTCACCAAGATCAACAAGAAGTCCATGCTGTTCGCTAGCCGCGGCAAGAAGATCAAGCCGCTGGATGTAGCTTTCTTCACCCGCCAGCTGGCAACGATGATGAAGTCGGGTGTCCCTATCATCCAGGCGTTCGACATCATTGCTGAGGGCACGGCGAACCCGAATTTCCAGAAGCTGATAAACGAAATAAAGGTCGACGTAGCCGCCGGTAACACGCTGGCAGACTCCTTGCGACAGCATCCGAAGTATTTTGATGATCTGTTCTGCAACCTGGTTGAATCAGGCGAGCAATCCGGCCGACTGGAGTCGCTGCTTGATCGCATTGCAACCTACAAGGAAAAAACAGAGGCGCTCAAGGCCAAGATCAAGAAGGCGATGACCTACCCTATTGCGGTTGTCGTAGTGGCCATTGTGGTTACGGCTATACTGCTGCTCAAGGTAGTTCCCCAGTTCAAGGAAGTGTTCGCCAACTTTGGTGCCGAGCTGCCAGCGTTCACGCTGATGGTGATCAACCTGTCTGAATGGCTGCAGTCCTGGTGGCTCGTCATTCTGATAGGCTTCATCGCAATCGGTTACGCCTATACGCAGGCGCATTTCAGATCGAAAAAATTCCGTGATGCCCAGGACCGTCTGCTGCTGAAGACTCCCATTGTTGGCGACATCATCTACAAGGCGGCCGTCGCGCGCTATGCGCGCACTTTGTCCACGACGTTTGCTGCCGGTGTGCCGCTGGTAGATGCGCTGGATTCGGTAGCCGGCGCCGCTGGCAACGTGGTGTTCTACAACGCCGTCATGCAGATCAAGGAAGACGTTTCAGCGGGCTCGCAGCTGAATTTCTCCATGCGGACCACTAATGTGTTTCCCTCACTCGCCATCCAGATGGCAGGCATTGGCGAGGAATCCGGCAACCTGGACGGCATGCTCGACAAGGTAGCTGACTATTATGAGGCCGAGGTGGATAACGCAGTAGACAACCTGACCACCCTGATGGAACCCATGATCATGGTGGTCCTCGGGGTGCTGGTCGGCGGTCTGATCATTGCCATGTATCTGCCTATCTTCCAGCTGGGTGCCGTCGTCTAAACCATGCCCCTCATCGATTATCTGGCCAGCCACGTGCTGGCCTTTATTTTGCTCGCTGGCTTGCTCGGCCTGATCGTGGGCAGCTTTCTGAACGTGGTGATCCACCGCTTGCCGATCATGATGGAGCGTGCCTGGCTGCGCCAGAGCCGCGAGATGCTTGCCCCGGAAGCGGAGCTGCCGATTGAGCCTACGTTCAATCTAATTCTTCCCCATTCCCACTGCCCACACTGCCAAACGGAAATCAAAGCCTGGCAGAATCTGCCCGTTATCAGCTACCTGTTGCTCGGTGGTCGTTGCGGGCATTGTCGGGAAAAGATCAGTATGCGCTACCCAGCAGTGGAGCTGCTTACAGCTGCGCTATCTGCTGTGGTCGCCTGGCAGTTCGGCTTTGGCTGGGACGCAGGTGCCATGTTGCTGCTGACATGGGCACTGATCAGCCTCAGCCTGATTGATGCCGACACTCAGCTGCTACCCGATGCGATCGTGCTCCCTTTGATCTGGCTAGGTCTGATCGTTAACAGTTTTGCGCTGTTCACCGACCTGCAGACTGCGCTGTGGGGCGCCGTGGTCGGCTATCTGAGCCTCTGGCTGGTGTTCTGGGCGTTCAAACTGGCTACCGGCAAGGAAGGCATGGGTTACGGCGATTTCAAGCTCCTGGCCATGCTGGGGGCATGGGGTGGCTGGCAGATCCTGCCCCTGACCATCCTCCTGTCATCCCTGGTAGGAGCGATTCTCGGCATCATCATTCTCAAGACCCGCGGGCAGTCAAATGCCACGCCCCTGCCCTTTGGCCCTTACCTGGCCATTGCCGGGTGGATTGCGTTGATCTGGGGTGACACAATAACCGGCAAATATCTTCAAATTGCC
>TARA_R110000850_G_scaffold82430_2_pt1 | contig 15703 bp, 42 predicted proteins | sample TARA_R110000850 | Tara Oceans TARA_R110000850 (sample SAMEA4397586) | marine metagenome | biome: Polar Biome; feature: [SRF] surface water layer (ENVO:00010504); material: water (ENVO:00002006), including particulate matter (ENVO:01000060) such as... | depth 5 m | reverse complement strand
TTGACTTACTCACTACTATAGTATGCTTATGAATAAAGTATTATATGGAAATACGGATATGCTTTGGGGTGATACCTCTGGCTTGTATGGCAAGATCTCAATGTGGTTACACGGCGATGTTACTGGCTTGTATGGTAACTGTACACACGTACTCGGTAACTGTAGCGGAGTATTTGGTGACTTAGATTCTATTCCAAGGGAGGGGGTGCCGGGATGGATACATCTAAATGACTATACAATTAATGGTTGACTTACTCACTACTACAGTGTATAGTATGCTTATGAATAAAGTATTATATGGAAAGACCACTAGGCTTTGGGGCGATACCTCTGGCTTGTATGGAAAGGCTTCATACGCGTTAAGCGGAGATGTATCTGGATTGATCGGCGACTGTACTGGCGTATACGGTTACTGCACGGGGATAATTGGAGACTTAGATTCTATTCCAATTAGCACCTTTGGAAGCGGGAGAAATATACGGGCGAACACTACAGATGTTTGACTTACTCACTACTATAGTGTATAGTAGTGCAACACTAACTAGGAGATGTATTATGCAGTATGTGAAATGGGGTAATGTAGTAATTGGATCGGCATTGCTGTATCAAAATATTGGTACTGATAATGTATTTCTAGCAATGTATGGATTGGCCGGGTGGGCAGCTTTATTGATCGAGCATTACAAAAACAAGCTGGTAACTGAAGAAGTTGAGGATTAGAATGAACGAGAATGTGATTGTGATAGCGATAATATGTATTACAGCATTAGCTATATTGACCTTAGGTGATCCAGATCTATTAGATGCTTTAATAAAGAATTTGGGCAGTTGAAAACTAATAAAGAATTGTACGGGGACACAGAAGCGCTAACTGGTGATACCTCTGGATTGTATGGACGAGTATCAATGTCGTTAAGAGGTGATGTTACTGGGCTGGTTGGCAACTGCACATACTTGTATGGCAAATGTACTGATGTAATTGGAGACTTAGATTCTATTCCTAGGAAAGGTGTGCCGAAATGGATAAACATACGGAAACATGCGGAGAATGTTTGACATACTCACTACTGTAGTGTATAGTAGTAGCTTAACTTAATACAAAGGGCAAACGTTATGCACTACAGCAGGCAATCAGTTATAATCTTGTACGAAGCTAAGATAGCGGAGCGTGAGCTTGCGGGTATTGTTATAACTCCGCATGAGATAGATAACATTGTGAAAGAAATGCTTATCGATGCTGCTAACGCTCACATGGAATCATTAGATGCGGGGGAGGTAGTATGACTCCCAAATTGATAATAACGTGCTGCATAGGAATGGCGGTAGCACTTAGTATGGCGTCAGTGTCAACGAGCTTTGCGGTAGGCTATACTATGGGTATTTGCGTAGGAAGTGTCGGTCTTTTGGTGGGATGGCGCGAAGTGTTGCTCGGAAAATATATGTTAGCGCTCGGCATAGGAATGGCCGTAGCACTTAGTATAGCGTCAATGTCAATGAGCGTTGCTATTGGCGTTGCTATTGCCACTTGGCTAATCGGCGCGGTTTATGGTGTATTATGGGAGGAGGTAGTATGAGTGCAAAAATGATATTAGCGTGTGGCATAGGAATGACTGTAGCACTTAGTATAGCGTCAGTGTCATTGAGCTTTGCGATAGGCTTTGCGATAGGCACTTGCATAATTGGAGCGACCCTTTGGGTATACGAGGAGTTGTATAACTAGTTGACATACTACTACAGTGTGTTATACTGTTTACTTACTTAAACAACACAGGGCAACGCACATGACAGCTATTAAATTAAACAAGATAGCAAAGGAGTGTTTGGCACGCTACGAAGGATCGCCTAATCAAGTAGCACTAGCACATGACCGCTCAACAGACATGCTGTCTATGAAGCAGACCAAAGCTGTACTAACAGCAGTCGATCAACTAGCAGAACTACGTAGTCAGGAGGCAAAGGCATGTTAAACTTAACAGCATTATTTGAACTTGAACAAGTAGACCAACTCTATTGGAGCGACATCATTGTTGCTGCACAAGCGAACGGTAGCTTTACAGCAGAGCAGATTGAAAGTGTTGATGACTGGGACGAACTCCCAGCAGCTAAGTTTGATCGATATGTTGATTTTAAGGAAGACTGTTTCGAGCCCGAGGACTTAGATCTACGCTTTTATAGTTTAGGATTTGCTCGTGCTGTAGTAGCCAACGACCCAGTAAGGGCTGCACACCGATACATTGAGATTGTCAAACGCATTGAATCGTTAAACTATCCAGTTGACACATAGCTAGTTACTTGCTATACTGTTTACACAAATTAAGCAAAGGGCAACGCTATGTTAGCTGAAGATATATTGATCAAAGCGGGATTGGATAAGTCATTGTGGGGCGATCGCATTATCGTCGCTGAACAGGACGGTGGCTTTAGCGAGCACATAAAGGACTTATCGGCGCAGTGGACGACTTGCGCGTGCGGGAAAGTTGATCGTCATGTTGAAATGATATCAGAAGCCATCGGTCCAATGGATAAAAAATTGCACCAACTGGGCATATTGTTCACTGAGCAGGTATGTGAGCACAAATTTAAGCGTGCTGCCCTAATATTAACGCAGATCGAAGAGCGGTCAATTGAACTACTCAATGAAGCTAGTTGACACATAGCTAGTTACTTGCTATACTGTTTACAGTTACTTAATAGCAGAGGGCATAGCATGAACGAATTAGAAACATTATTAGCACAAGTTGCGCACTTAGCAGAGCAGGTGAACAAATTACGTGTTGAAGGAAATGAGATCCCAGAGTGGCTAGGTTGCGAGCTATGTGAGATGGCGGACAAGGCCAAGCTAGTAGCAGAGGACTATGAAGTGATATTGTGGGACGCATGAAAAATCCCATATATTATATAGTCGGCGATGACGTATTTAATAGCACGCTTAATCAGATGGGCAGCTTTAGAGATATGATTAATGACAACACGGTTAGAGTTAGAACTGCTAGCGGTCTTAGAGAATGGGCTGTTGATGATTGTCATAAAGTTCTTAATCCAGACTACGGGGTTGACGTATACTAGAACTGTGTTATACTGTTTACAGTTACTTAATAAAGCGAGGGCATAGCATGAACGCAGAAGATTCATTGATAGCAGCTGGACTACACGAGTCGACTTGGGGCGTAAGTATTATAAAAGCGCAAAAAAGCGGCTTTACAGAAAAAGACTGCATAAACGCAGGCGAGTGGACGACTTGCGCGTGCGGAAAAGTTGATCGTCATGTTGAAATGGTATCAGACGACTACGGTCCTTTAGATCAAGAACTAAACGATTTAGGCATAGACTTTGCCAAGTACGTAGGCGAAGACAGGGTAAGAGATGCCGCCTACGCATTGATTGCCATCGAGAAGCGGTCAATTGAACTACTAAACATATAAAAAGAATTAACTCAGTGTAGCTTAAAGAAAAGCAATGCAATGAAGGTGGGATGATATGCCGGAGTTCGAACAAAGGCAAAAGATAAAGCTGGAGCATATATGTAGGTAACAAGTCCTACCACTGAGTCCATATAATAGTAAAGACCCCGCTGCTACTGTAGCAGGAACCAGTTAACACACAATGGGTTACTTGCTTAACCAAAGGGCAACGCACATGGGCACACGAAGCAACATAGCAGTATTAGAATTAGACGGCACTGTCGAGATGATATACGTTCATTGGGACGGTCACATAGAACATAACGGTGTTATGCTGCACAAGCATTACAACGATGAAGACAAAGTACGAGAGCTAGTATCAAAAGGTAACATTAGTACACTAGCTGAGCGCATTGCTCCATTCAGCTACGAATCACATAGCTGGGCAAAGGCCTACCATGGCGTTACAGTATTTTACGGACGTGATCGTAAAGACCCAGAGCAAGAGGCTGTTAAGTACGACACGTTAGATGAAGCTACAAAGGACATGGAAGAGTTCATGTATGTGTTTAACGTAGCACATCAAGTTTGGATGGTTAAGCCGGAAGGTTGCGTGCCGATGCTATTAGAAGAAGCTATTGCTAAGATGGGCGATGATGAAGAGGATGATGAAGAAGACTACGAATAGTTAAATGGTTAGCAAGGTGGCCGGTGTCTCCACCTTGCATTCGACGACCGGGCAGCAAACCGTTGGCGCGATCAAGCTGCCAAAGAGACACCGCCCTAGACTCCCGCTACTGTGCCCTCGGTAAGCGGGAGTCTCCTTGTCTTATGTGTCACGAGGCGTCACCCAAACAAAGTGCTTGCAATTATTCGAACGCTGTATTATAATGTTTGCAGTTACTTAATAAAGCAGAGGGCAAAGCACATGAACAATCCTATTAATAACGACAACACAGCGTACAGCCAATACAACTTTACTCCGAAAAGCAAAGCGGCGCTGGTAGCCGAAGCTATGAAGTTGGAAGGTATGCAGCGGGTAATAGCATTCCGCTTTATGGGTTACTCAGCTAACTTATGTTATAAAGTCAACATAGAGGCCAAAGCACATGAACAAAGCACAGATAGTTAAAGAATTGAACGAGCTAATTAAAGACCAAGAAGCATACATTATGGAAGGTAATGTGGGAGCTGCTGAAGAATTGATTCCAGCAATGGACGAGCTGATGATTAAACTAGATATGTTTGAATAAAGTACTTGCAATTATTCGAACGCTGTATTATAATGTTTGTAAGTTAAGTAATACAGCTTAACTAATTTTAAAGGGCAACGAAATGATAGAGTTAACAGACGAGCAAGCAGAACAAGTATTTGGTGCCGAAACGCATACACACAACTTTGCAGCCGAAGGCGTAGCTAGTTTTAAAGCTACTGGCAATAATCTTATAGAAGAGTTGCAAGCGCGGTTCGCTACTATGTTTGTGTGGACAGAAGAGGAAGACCTCGGCGGGATAACCGCTTACGCAAACAACGGCGAGCTAGTAGCGTTTTATGATTACGAAAACTACAAAGGCACCGTTGTGTACGCAGGTCTTGACAGCTAATGAGCACGCTGTATTATATAAGTAATACAGCTTAACTACTTTTAAAGGGCAACGAAATGATAGAGTTAAGATTATGAATCAAACAATGATAACACTACAGCAAATATTCGATGCCGAGATCTGTGCTGAGGACGGATGGCACAAAGTCCTTAACGCTAATGGCGGCACTCGAGCTGACTATGATGCCCCCTTTCCTATGTCATCAATTCTTGATTCTAATGATTTAGAAGACACTTTGTGGTTACTTAGGTGTCTACCTGCCGAGTCCCAATTATGGAGACGGTTTGCTTGGTGGTGTGCTAGTAGTGTTGTACATCTAACAACTAATAAGGCCGCGCAGTCTAAGCTCGATGTTATAGACGCGTACATAAAAGGCGATGCTACAGATGAACAGTTAAAGTCTGTCAGTTATGCTGCTAGAGCTGGCACTGATGCTGCTAGAGCTGCTGCTAGAGCTATTAGTCATGCTGCTAGAGATGAAACGGATATGGCGTTAGCTGCTGCTAGAGCTGCTAGAGCTGCTAGAGATGCTACTAGTGATTTTAGAGATGCTACTGATGCATCCCAATTAGAAACTCTCCGTCAACTACTAGACCACGGCACGTACCCAGCACCCAAACAAAGTGCTTGCAATTATTCGAACGCTGTATTATAATGTTTGTAAGTTAAGTAATACAGCTTAACTAATTTTAAAGGGCAACGAAATGAATCCTAGTTTATATTTTGAACTGTACCGCGGCCTAGTACAAGGCGGCACTGATACTGATCAAGCCGAATGCTTGATGAGCGATTTAGAAGATGCGATGGCAAAGGACAGCACGATCGATCCGCATGAGTACTTAAACGAAGTTGCCTAAATAACCAGTTGACGTAGCGCGTTATGCGCGCTATACTGTTTACAGTTACTTAAACAACAGAGGGCAAAGCAAATGAAAAATCTTAAAGAAATAAATGAGGCTATATCAAATATCCATCACGATATATTTGAGTGTCATTTTGAGGAAGATGAAGATGCTGAAATTATTTACATATCATGTTACAGTGATGCATACATGGTAGTTGTCAAATTTATGGGCGTTCATATATGGAGCTCTGATAATGATCTTCGAGATGTCATTAATGAAAATGGAGACAAAGAGCCACTAGAACCTTATCTACGAAAAATGATAATGTTAGAAATAGAAAAGATACGTAAAATAAACTTAGCGTTGCCTAAATAACCAGTTGACGTAGCGCGTTATGCGCGCTATACTGTTTACAGTTACTTAAACAACAGAGGGCAACGCAAATGATGTTATTAACAGGATACACAAGCAAAAATAAACTCAAAGCTGCAATTGGCGCTAAGTTAGCGTACCAAGAGACCAGCATGTTCGGACCAGAGTATTTAAGTAACGGTTCGTTTGTTGCTGCTCATCGCCCACGTGTTACAGGATTAAAGGGCAGAGAGTTTTTTGCAAAGATTACAATGGCTGACAATTTGATTACTGCTGTCGAATAAAAGCTTTACATAGCACACGGAACGCGCTATACTGTTTACTTACTTAATAAAGCAGAGGGCAAAGCACATGGCAAACGAAACAACAATTATTAGAAGACAACCGAGCTGGCCAACTGCTGCCGTGCAACAAATTAGTGAATACTTGATCGAGATGCAACAGATTGAGTTAGAAGAAAACTCACATGGTGATCCACTTGACAGCGATGATAGAGAAGCTGCTTGGAACGAAGTGTACGAAGAATTTTTGACTAAGCTACAAATTAATGTTTAGTTAACAACCAGTTACTATTAGTAGTAGTAAGCAATGGCGTCTCATAATCGCCGAACCTTTAGGCAGCTTATAACGTAACGTTATAAGTTGCTTTTTTTTGGATGCTATACTTTGCAGTAAGTGCTAACATAACAACAACGGATAAGCAGCGTGTAAGCTTGCGTAAGCGCTTTTTAATGCACAGCAATGCACTAGCAACGCTACAACAAACACGCTATAGCCCGCGTAAATAAGCGCTTGCACTAAAACGGATGCACTGCTATAATGTTTACAGTTACTTAAACAAAGAGGACACAGCATGTTACCCGCACACGCATTACTAGTCAAAGAAAAGTTAGACCAATCAGATTGGGGGAAGCGCATTATTGCTGCTGAAGGAAATAATAATGACTTTCGAGCCAGTGATAGAACCTGTGCTAATTCATGGATGAGCTGTGCTTGCGGTAAGCTTGATGCGCATATAGAGCGCGAGAAGAGAGGTGACGCGCCGGAAGACAGAAAGTTGTACGACTTGGGACTGCTGTTTACACAACAGGTTAACGGAAGTCGTGCCTACGGCGCCGCTGTGGCACTGATCAAGATTGAGAAACGATCGATTGAGTTGTTGACATAGCTGCTGGAACGCGCTATAATGTTTACTTAATAAACGCATAGGGCAACACAATGAAAGAAATTATAGGGTTTCGAATCCGAGAGCTTTTTGATCCAGTCCAAACGCACGCTGCGTATGGTGTTCCGGCAGCCCGGGTTGATGAAGTCAAAGCAGCATTAAAAGCTACCGGCGCGAAAAGGTTCCGAACGGTTAAGAACAACGGAATGGCTATTGTATGCTTCAAAGCATAGCTTGCACTAAAACGGATGCACTGCTATAATGTTTACTTAATAAACGCAGAGGGCAACACAATGACAACGAAAGTAATGCTTATAAATGAATTCGGTAACAACGAAGTACACGACATGCAAAGTGTGCCGCGGACTGGAGATAAAGTAGACGCGTTTGGATGGGGAATCCCGCCTACAGTTAATAATGTATTGTGGTTACCGAAAGGAGCTCATCCTACTTTTCCAGGAGTAAAGGTTGATGTTGTAATAACACTCGACTAACCACTTGACGTAGCGCACGGCACGCGCTATAATGTTTGCAGTTAATTAATAAACACAAAGGGCAACGCACATGGCTTATGTATCACAAGAAGACAAAAAAGAACTATCCCCGGCAATCAAAGCAATCCTTAAAAAGTATAAGATGAAAGGATCAATTGCTGTCCGTCATCACTCCACGCTGGTAGTTAACGTACGATCAGGAGTAATCGACTTTAGCGATGCGCTAGAGACAAGAGGCAATATATGCGTTAATCAATACTGGATTGACGAGAACTACACCGGTGTAGCACGCGACTTCTTAAACGAATTGTTAGCTGCAATGGAAGGTCCGAAATTCTTTAATAAAGACGACTCGATGACTGATTACTTTCATAGAAGTCACTACACAGACATCAACATCGGCCAATGGGACAAGCCATATATCCATACAGCATAGCTTGACATAGCGCATGGAACGCGCTATAATGTTTACTTACTTAAACACAAAGGGCAACGCTATGTTACAAGAATCAAACTTTCTTAAACTTAAAGGCTCACGCTTTACGCTCGACGATGCAGTTGAGTGCAGTAACTACCCAGACTTCCGCATCAGTGTGCCGGGGCGCTTCAGAGCCGATTGGGCTGACATGAAAGACAAAACCGGACCGGCATGGGAAGACGGAGAGTTTATAGTTGAGCGTAACAACGAGCTAGTATATTTTAAGTATATTAGGTTAGCCTAAATACTCAGTTGACATAGCGCACGGAACGCGCTATAATGTTTACTTACTTAAACACAAAGGGCAACGCTATGTTACAAGAATCAACACTAACGTCATTCACACATGCTCTATCTGATTATATTGGATTGAAAGGTGTAAATGAAAATAAGCTTTGGAAAGATGGCTACAATCCCGAGCAGTATTATCCCGAGCTAGCCGCAGCTGAAGAAGCAGTACACGCGGCATTGAAGGCACTGACAACAGCCGACGCTCTTGCTATACACAACCCGATGCTGTTAGCAGATACCCGCTCTATAATGTTTGTAAGTTAATTAATTATATTCAGTTGACATAGCGCACGGAACGCGCTATAATGTTTACTTACTTAAACACAAAGGGCAAACAACATGAGCTACTTAAACAAACGCGTAGAGCATTCAGATCGTTTAGAAGAGATTATTGCGCAAGTAAGCAAGTTGGGAGAGGAAGCAGCATCGTTAATGAAAGATCACTTCCCCAGACAATATACGCGAGGTGAAGCATACGGTGCATTTACTTTAGGCACTTCGGGCAACCCGTATGACACTACGCTTGCAAAGTTGCACGAAGAGGTTATTGAAGAGTTAATTGAAGAGGACGAAGCACACCCAGACTTTGAACACTAGCACTTGACAGGGCACAGGGAACGTGCTAAAATGTTTACACAAATTAATTAATTAATCAAACAGAGAGATGCAATATGACATACGAATTAGACCAGCCAGTAGAAGCCAGCCACGACAAAGACTTCAACCGTTCTTATCCAGCCCGCTTCCTTGCAGTAGCAACTGACAGCAAGCATTTTGTAGGTGATAATAAATTTGTAGTTGTATTTGAGAACGGTGGGAAGGTACAAAGCTTTGAGCACATTCGTCCTAGCCAAGAAATGCAACAAACCATCCGCAGCTTTAAATAGCACTAGACCCCGCTGCTACTGTAGCAGATACCAGTTGACAGCTAATGGACTAGCTGTTATACTGTTTGCAGTTACTTAATAAAGCAGAGGGCAAGCACATGAAAAAGACAACCGAAGTAGCAACACTCAAAGAAACAGTTAACCGTATGCTATCACAAGGCGTGATGGGAGTTGACTACAGAATGGGTGCTATTGCTGTGCTCGAGTCAGCACTGTTCGAAACCCTTAACTACAACGGCTTTAGATACTTACTGGAAGAGGAAGTTCCGGTACTACAGAAGCCGGGCCAGCGCAGAAGTGACAACGGCATTGGCGCAAGCTTCGAAGACACTGATGACAGCCGACGCTGTTACTATTAATGCCCACTTGACATAGCGCACGGCACGCGCTATAATGTTTGTAAGTTAATTAATAAACACAGAGGGCAACACCGTGTTAGATAGCAATGCAATTTTAAAGTGGGCTAAAAAATACCGTGAGTACCAATCCGATGTTCATTATGTAAACCTTGCTAAAGGAATCCCGTCTTCGATACTTGACGAGGATCAAGCCTTAGGTTGGCATATGGGTAGGTGGTGTTCGCCGGTAACATTCCAAGCATGGGACGAACTTATGAAATTACTCGGGCTAGAGAACTACGATGACTTCGACGAGGACCATGCTCGCACAGTATTCAACCTTGTTAAAGATGAAGACGATGAATACGAGGTGAAAGACAAATGAACACTGACGCAGTAATACAGGAACTACTACACGACATTGATGTTGCGATTGAACAGAAGCAGTACAAATACGCTGTTACACTTGAGGCGGCACTGAAAGAGTTCTGCGGAATGATCGAAGTAGCAGCTTGACAAGTAGCGGGTTAATTGTTATACTGTTTGCAGTTACTTAATAAAGCAGAGGGCAAGCATATGAGTTTATATTTAATTGTTAATGTAGTTTTTTTAGTTGTGCTTAAATTCAGCAAGCACCCAGTACTAACCAAAAAGATCAAAGTACGTAAATAGCCCATTTGACATAGCGTGCAATGTGCGCTATAATGTTTGCAGTTAATTAATAAACACAAGGGCACACAGCATGAAACACTTATTACAAGACTCGATTAGCGGCGCGTATTTAAAAAAATGTTCAAAGGACCAAATTGTGTTTACACACGATATACACGATGCGGTACTGTTTCCGAGTGAGGCAAAAGCTACCAAGGCATTTAAAAAACTGATAACGCCGTCCGGCAGCTTCAAACATCCGAAATGGTGGATGATGCAGGAGGATGGCACGTTCCCAATTGGGCATTTTGTTTCTGAGGCAGCCAAAGCTACAGGAATTAAAGGGCTGCAATCATGGGAGCGCGCGTCACTCTCTTTGTTCAAAACGCAAGTAGTAGCACCATACGCCCTAGAGTTGCGCTGTTTGACTTACTCACTACAGCCCATTTGACATAGCGTACAATGTGCGCTATACTGTTTGCAGTTAATTAATAAACACAAGGGCAACACTATGTTAAAAGTTACACGTAAATCACAAATGTCGGGTATCACACGCACACTTGAGTTGAACACAACGTCCGACCAAATGGCGGCGTACGAAGCCAAGCGTAGTTTACTAATACAGGATGCGTTCCCGCAGCTTACCGCAGACGAGCGCGAGTTTATTAAGACAGGCGTGACTGCTGAAGAGTGGGAAGAATTGTTTGGATAAAGTGCTTGACATAGCGTACAATGTGCGCTATACTGTTTGCAGTTAATTAATAAACAAGGGCCTAAATGATTTATATACAAAGCGGCACGTATAAGATACGTGGTAAAGACACGGATGTTTCAGACATTCCTTTTGAACAAGTAGGCGATTTTAAGTACGGCGCCTCAGGCGGGTACATAACAGTTGATGGACGAAGCGCCCCAGGGTTCCCCGAGCGTAACATTAAAATTAGAGTGGAGTCCGAAGACTGCATAATGAACGTAGGCGAGCAAGTAGAGCTGCTAGTTCCAAACGAAACAGACGATGAGATTATTGAGCGATTACGTAAGCGATTTGATATCTTAGAAAAAATGACCAAGGCGGCAAAGAAGGGCGATGTTAAGGGAATGGTTGTTGTTGGACCCCCGGGCATCGGCAAGAGCCACGGCGTCGAAAAGGTACTCGATAAACATGCTACACTCTCAGCATTGGCAGGCAGCGAAGAGAAGTACGAGTTTGTGAAAGGCAAGGTGTCAGCGCTTGGATTGTTTATGAAGCTTTGGTATCACCGAAAGAAAGATCACGTAATCGTGTTTGATGATTGTGATGATATCTTTCACGAAGACACCAGCTTAAACTTATTAAAGGCTGCACTGGACACAAAGGCCAAGCGCAGAATATGTTGGAACACAGACAGCAGGAAGCTAAAGGACGAAGGCATCGACAACGTGTTCGACTTTGAAGGAAGTGTTATCTTTATTACCAACGTTAAGTTTGATAACATTCGCAGTAAGAAGCTACAGGATCACTTGAAGGCACTGGAGTCACGCTGCCACTACTTGGACTTAGAAATAAACACCGAGTACGAGATAATGTTGCGCATCAAACAAATTACATTAGACGGCATGCTTAACAGCTACGGATTCGAACAACAAACCGTAGACGACATAGTCGAGTATGTTGAAACTAACAAAGGACGGCTGCGCGAGCTAAGCCTAAGGTCCATAATAAAAATTGCTGATCTTGCTAAAGCGTTCGGGGAAAATGACTGGGCAAGCATAGCAGACCACACAATGTTACGAAGAGGAAGCTAAGATAAGTGCGGAGGGATTGTGCCCTCAAGTACTCCGCACTTAGATTAGTACTTTTAGAATATAGAGCGGGGTGATTGTGCCCTCAAGTACTCCGCTCTGTTAAGGAAGGATCATATGTGCCCTCATTGGTCCTTCCACTTAAAACACCCGAGTCGAAGCTGTCATGCTCCTCGGGTGTTCCCTTATGTCCGCTTGACACATAACAAAAAGCTGTTATAATAGTTACAGCTTAAACAAGCGGCAGGGTAAAGCACATGAGCGCACGTTTACATAGAAGAATAGAAGTACTAACGCACATAGCAGCTAATCCGGGCATTGGCCTAAACAACCTATTCATTGATACATCGCCAGTATGTCAACGCACCGGTCGCACGCGAGCATTTGGCGCAGACGGTTGGTCCATTCCAAAGACGCTCCTAGCCTTACACTTGATAGAGTGGAAGACGGATTGGACTAAGGTAATAGATTGGCAACGTAGAAACCAAGTACGACATACGTTTTACATAACACCTATTGGTCAGCGATTACTAGCCGAGCATAATGCGGAAGTACTATAGACCCCGCTGCTTGTGTAGCAGCATCCATCGTAAACATAACACTGTACAAATAGTTGGAATGTGTTATACTGTTTACAGTTAATAACAACACACAAGAGTAAATGATATGAATTCAACTATTGTACTACTAACAGTAGCCGGGCTGGAAAGCACAATGTGGGGCAGGCGGATAGTTGCAGCAGCAAAGCGTGGCGATTGGAACGACTATGATCTATCTATGGCCGGACGCTGGACGAGTTGTGCGTGTGGGCAAATGGACCCGTGGATCGAAATAGCCAACGGATGCCCAGCGGATTCGGAGCTATGGATGTTGGGTTGCAAGTTTGGAAAATTGCGGACTACCGAACAGGGCGACATGTTTGAACGAGCTGCTTGTTTACTAATTGCTATCCACACCCGGAGCATGGAGCTGTATGACGAAGCAGTTGAGCTCGGGCTGGATTGGACGAAACTAGAAAGGAATGCGTAGACGAAACAAACAGCTAGTAGCATTACACTACTAGTTTTTTTTGAATGAATGATATGTTCAAAGACATCAAATCTTAATTGGAATCAGAGCAATGTCGCGCGTGAGTCCAGATAACCCAACCAAACATAGCGCTTGCAATTATTTGAATGCTGCGCTATAATGTTTGCAAGTTAAGTAATACTTACTTAATAAAAAAGGTTAAAAAATATGACTACTACTTATACAACTAACAACTTCGTTCAAAAAAGCAAGTATGCAAGCTACTTACAAAGCATACTAACTGACCATTCAAACCGTCACAGCTTTGCAAGCAAGCAAGTTGTAAGCAACAGCGTGCAGTTTGAAACGGTGTATAATGACGACGCTACAATGTGCTTTAACTTTAATGTAATTGATGACCCGTACATATCGGAAATTGAAGTATACAGCAACAGCAATAGCAAAAGCGTAACCGGATATGTGAGCAATGCGTTTGCTGCAACTGACCATATCGAAGTAGTTGAAGCGCTACGTAAGCACTTTAGCTTTAAAGTAGTTGAGCTGAGTACGAACGGAACGGGTGCTTTTACAGCACTGTAAGTAACGCAAAACGAAACGGCTAGTAGTGTATGTTGCTACTAGCTAGTCAACTCGCCCAAAGACCCCGCTGCTTGGAACTGGGCAATCACCCAAAACATAACACTGTACAAATAGCTGGATTGTGTTATACTGTTTACAGTTAATAACAACACACAGGATTAAACGACATGGGCTCAGCAGAAACTTTACTTACAGTAAACGAGCTGGAAGACAGTATGTGGGGCAAACGAATTCTTGCAGCAAAAGCACGCGGCGGGTGGAACGCCGATGATCTATCTATGTCCGGCAACTGGGCAACTTGTGCGTGCGGGCAAATGGACCCGTGGATCGAAGTGGACAATACTGATACACTTACCGACAAGCGTCCGTTGGACCGCACGCTATTTGTATTGGGTTGTGACTTTGGCAACTTGGAATACACCGGCGACGCAGTCAAGTTTGATCGGGCAGCACGCTTGCTTATAGCCATCCACACCCGGAGCATGGAACTGTATGATGAAGCAGTACTGAATGGAAAGGATTGGACGAAGTAAACGGATTGGGCGAAGTAAACGGATTGGACAAGGTGCGCCCGGTTAGTCCGTCCAAAAAAATCCAAACGCGCGAATTCTGCACAGAGGTAAGGAAGTTATAAAAAACAGCGTGCTTATGCTTTTTTGTTATTATACAAAATAGTTTTTTTAGTTTATAATAGTAGTTAAAAATAAAATTTAAACACTTGCTTTTAACATTAAAGTATGCTAGTAAAACAGCCAAAAAAATAAAGCTTGTACTATTATTATTTTACGTGTATAGTTAACGCTTAATTAAGTAACTAGCTTGCTTAATGTTTTTTAAAAAACAGTGTAAAAATAAAGTATTAAAAAGCTATACAATAAGCTTTATATGCTTTACAATTAGCACTTATTAAATAACTTATTAAAAAGGTTTAAAATTATGAATACTACTATTAAAACTGCGCTAGTTGCGCTTACTGCTAACAAATTACATAATACATTTTATGCTAAAATTTTGCTAAGCGCTGTTAAAAATAAAAAGTTTAGTATTGCACAAATTAACATTATTAACAGTGTTAATAATAGCGCAATAGCTAAAAGCAATATGTTGCAATATGTTTATAGCTACACAAAAACTATTAACAAGCTAACATATAAAGCTAACAAGCAAGTAAATTGCGCGCATTTGTTACAATTAAATGCACAATTTGTAAGCGCTTGTAATGCGCAACAAATAACACACGCGCTAAGTGCTTACATTGCTATACATAAGCAAGCGCTTAAAAATACACGTAACAAAAAAGTAAAAGTAGCATTAAAAGCTATATTTTAAAATAAAGTAAAATAAAGCTTTACAAGTACAATGTAAAGCTTTACAATTAGCACTTATTAAATAACTTGCTTATTTAATGTTTTTTAAAAAAATAGTTTAAAATAAAGTAAAATAAAACTGTACAAACAGCAAAATTGCTGTATACTTATAAACAATAAAGTTACGCAATAAAGCTTAACTTATTAAAAAAGGTTTTAAAATTATGATTACTACTAATAAAACATTTACAGTTGCGGGTTTTAGCTTATTAAATAACGTATTAAAAGTGCGTTTTGCAAATAACTTGCAACAACGTATAAAAGTATTAAATGCAAATGCACATACACAAATTAATTTAGTTACGCTTAACAGCGCACAAACTAAATTGCAAGCAGCTAACAGCTTGTTAAACAATAAGCACTTTAATACTAACAGCGCTTATGTAAGCTTGTTAAATGCTTATATAGCAGCAAATACG
>TARA_R110000850_G_scaffold34863_2_pt1 | contig 15752 bp, 14 predicted proteins | sample TARA_R110000850 | Tara Oceans TARA_R110000850 (sample SAMEA4397586) | marine metagenome | biome: Polar Biome; feature: [SRF] surface water layer (ENVO:00010504); material: water (ENVO:00002006), including particulate matter (ENVO:01000060) such as... | depth 5 m | reverse complement strand
AACAGCAAAAGGAATTATTACGCCTGTGAGCCAAAAGTATTTTAACAAATGTTTAAATTCATCTAGAAAATAATATTATGAGCGAAGATGCACTCCAACAATTATGTTATATGTGGTTTCACAATACATACCCAAATTTAAGAGGTTTATTATTTCATGTTCCTAACGGAGGAAGTAGACACGTTTTAGAAGCAGTAAAAATGAAAAAAATCGGTGTTGTTGCAGGTGTTGCTGATTTACTCTTTTTATGGAACGGAAAATGCTATTGTTTAGAATTAAAGACAGCAACTGGTCGACAATCTAAAAAACAACAAGATTGGCAAAATTTAGTTCAAAAAAACGGAATGGTTTATCTTATTATTAGAAATGTTAATGAATTCCAAACTTCAGTTAAAACAATAATTAAAGGTGAAAGTATATAATGAATTTACAGGCAACAGAAACATTTGATAGAACGTGGATTGAGTATCACGATCAATTAAGTGACGAAGAATGGTCTAAAAGATGCGAAGATTATCAGAAAAACGGAATTATAGGTCTTCCTTCAACTTTTAGGTATAATCAAGTAGTAAGTATGGGAGGATCTAGGTCCTCCAAAACTTATTCTATTCTTCAATTACTGTTAACTGAAATGGTTACTCGTAACGATATAAAAATAACTGTATGGAGAGCAACTAAAACAGAATGTAGAGCAAATGTAATGGATAATTTCCTTACAATTCTACGTTCACATCCTGAAATTAATAATTTCATGGTAGAAAACAAGCAAAAAGCTACTTTCACGTACTCATTGACTGGATCTAAAATAATATTCGAAGGTTCTGACGACGTTGGTAAGGTTTTAGGCTCAACTCAGCACATTTCTTTCTTTAACGAGATTACTGAATTTTCTCATGCTGTTTATTTGCAAATCGCTCAAAGAACAAGTGAAAGAATACTATGTGATTATAATCCTTCTAAATCTTTTTGGCTTGAATCTTATAGATTTGACGAAGAATCAACTTTTATTCATTCTGATTTTAGAAATAACATTTACTGTCCTGTTCCAATTCAAAAAAGGCTACTATCTTACGAGCCTTGGGAGAGAGGAAGCTATGAGATTCGTGGTGCAGAAATATTTTATCGAAATCAACCTTTATCAAATTCAAACCAACCTCCTCCACATATTGAAAATGTAAAGAAAAATACAGCCAACGAATATATGTGGCTTGTTTACGGTTTAGGCTTGGGAGCAGAAAAACCAAACAAAATATATAAAGGATGGCATTCAATTGAAGAAGAAGAATTTGACGCCCAAACAGGTTTTACTTCATATTTTGGAATTGACTTTGGAACTTCTGTTCCTACAGCAGCCGTTGAAGTTAAATACAATGGAGATGGAGCTTTCTTTGTAAAACCAAGGCTATACCAACCAATGCAAGATATTGAAGACAATATTGGAACTTGGTTAAATATGGAATGCCCTGATATTAAGAAGCTAGGTGCATTAATTGTTGGAGATTCAGCGAAACTAGCGTATATTGAGGCTTTAACAAACGCAGGATATTGGGCAGACAGCGCAATTAAGGGATCAGGAAGTGTTGACTTAGGGATATCGTCAATGCAAAAATTTCAAATGTACGTTGTTTTTAACGAAGCCTTAAAATCTGAATACGACGAATATAGTTGGGAAGTAGATAAAAATGATGTTTCAAGAGATGTTCCTTTAAAGAAAAATGACCACTACCTTGACGCGATAAGATATATAGTTACTTATTTAATTGATTATTTACAAATTCCGTTGTAGATTTAAAAAAAATACGTAGCTTTGTATAAAGATATCTTAGAAAATGGCTTGGTACAACAATTTAGGTAGATTATATGAGAGAGACAGAGCGGGTAATCACAATTACTTCGTAGATAGTGAAGGAAAGTGGTCTACTGACGCATCTAACCTTAAAATAGCTCAAGAACATCCAATCCTAACGCCTGCTTTACTTTTTAGAAGCCAATTATTTTCTTCTGCTAGATTTATCTTAAAAAGAAATTCAACAGAAGAAAAAATAAATAAACATTGGATTTTAGAACTATTAGAAAACCCTAACTCATATCAAACAAGGTCGGATTTTTTAGAAGCTCTTTCATTTAATGAGATTGCAGAAGGAAAATGTGTTGTTTGGAAAAAATCATTAATAGGGTTTAACGAGACAGAAGAATTACATATATTAGAGCAAAATAAAATAAAGTGGCCGGAAGCTATAAAGCAAGATCCTTTTTATGATTTTGAAACTAGCGAAGAAAAAATAATCTATTCAATTTCTAATGGATCTGAAAAACAAATTCCTTTAAAAGATATCGTAATATTTTATGACCTTCCTAATGGACTAGCCGCAAACAGAGTTGAAGTTAAATCTCGTTTAGACGGTTTAAAGCAAACGTTAGTTAATACTCATGATAGTTTAGTAGCTAAAAACATAATCCTAAAAACAAACGGAAAAGAATTAATTACAGGAGAAAAAGGTCAAACTCCTTTAGGTGCTGATGAAAAGTTAGCAGCTGAAAATTTCTTTTCAAAAAGCTACGGTTTAGCTAGAAATAGATTAAGAGCTTTAATAACAAGGTCAAAAATTACTTGGAAATCTCTTCATATTGCAGTAAGGGACTTAGGTTTAGATGAGTCTGTAAAAGTAGACGGTAACATTATATATACGGCACTACATATTCCAAAAGACATCTTATCTCTTGAAGCAAAAAAAACTACATACAATAACTTCAAAGAATCGATGGTTAGTTATATACAAAACGACATTCAGTCTAAAATGGACTCAGTTTGTTTGAAGCTAATGAAAAGTTTAGATAAAAAAAATCAATTTTCTTTAAGCGGAAGCTATGAGCATCTACCTGTTATGCAATTTGTAAGAATAGAAAGATACGAATCAATTAAGAAACAAGCGGATGCATTATCTTCTTTAATAAAAACAGGTGTTCCTGAAGAATTAGCTTTAGAGATGTGTGGTTTTGAAAAAGGAACGGTATTAAAACCAATGAAAAATGAAAACAAAAACAAAAACAACGACAAGAATTCCAGAAAAAAAAGAATTAAAGGAAAAGTTCGCCAACTTGCAACGTAAAAAATTAATAAAAAAATAGATATGGCTCTTAAGATACCTAAATTTGAAACAAAGAATGAGCAGTTCGCTTTTTTAAAGAAGAACGTCATTACTTTAATTGCTCAAAAGAAAGCTAGAATGAAAAAAGCTAAAAATGGATTTAACAACCCTATTTTAAGTATTGAAAAATTCGAAAAGGTTAAGGCTAAAAAAAATGCAGGTTCTAGCGAACAAAACGACGAATACATTATAGTTAAGGCAGTTATAAGCACTACTAACATAAGAGATTCACATAAAGACGTTCATCTTCCTAATTGGGCTAAAAAATCAATAAAAGAGAATAAAAGCATTATGCACGTTCAAGAGCATAAAATGCAGGAGTTTAGTAAAATTATATCTGATGGTGAGGATTTAGAAGTTTATACGGAAAACTTTAAATGGAAGGATTTAGGTTTTGATTTTGAAGGAAAAACAGAAGCTTTAATTTTTCGTTCGAAAGTAAGAAGAGAAAGAAACCCTGAAATGTATAAAAATTACACTAAAGGATGGGTTAAAAATCATTCAGTTGGAATGGTTTATATGAAGATTTTTTTAGCTATAGATAGTAAAGAGGAAGATTACAAAGAAGAAAAAGCCAACTTCGATAAGTATATAGATACAATAGCTAACAAAGAAGAAGTTGTTAAGGATGGTTATTATTGGGGAGTTTCTGAGGCTAAAGTAATTGAAGGAAGTTCGGTTCCAGCTGGTAGCAATTTTGCAACTCCAACTATTTCGGGCAAACAGAAATCTAAAAAGAAAAAAAACAAAAAACCAAAGAAATCAGCTAGATTAAAAGCAGTAGAAAAATTTTTAAAAATAAAGTAGCCGTGAGAACACTATTTTACGTATATTTAAGCCGGGCTAACGTCCACTTTGATCAAGAAGGAAATATTAACATTTTAACTTTATTATAATGGCGAAAGAACCAAAAAGTAAAAAACAAAAAAAAGAGCCTACGGAAGAAAAGTACTTTCAGGCATTGGAGAAAAAATTCGGTAGCTTAGACACGCTTTTAAAAGAAGCTAGATCTCAAGGAGCTTCAAAAGAAGTTGTTGCAAAACTTCACAAAGCAGTTAAAGCTCAGGCGAAAGTAATTGAAAAATTCGAAGGAATGGTTCAAGAAAAAGCAATTCAAACTACTTTATCTCAATTTAAAGAATTTTTAATTGAAAACAAAGATCAGTTAAAAGAAATTGCTACAACAAAAAGTGGAAATGTTCAGTTTGTTGTAAAAGCAGTTGGAGCAATCACAACAGCTAACGGATCCAACGCTACAGCACCTCCTGTTAACAGAGAGACTGAGTTAGGAGCATGGAACTTTAGAGACGACAATGATTTATTGTCTCTTTGTACTGTTACTCAAACAGATCAAGATTCTCATAAATATACGGACTTATTGCCTAAAGATGGTGATTTTACGTTTTTAGCAGAGGGAGCAACTAAACAACAATTAGATTTCACTTGGATCAACCGATTTGAAACTCCTAAAAAAGTTGCTGGGTATATTATCTTGACAGAAGAAGCTATGACTGACATCTCTAGATTGATGACGGTAGCTGAAGAGTATTTAAGAAAAAAACACGATCTAAAAAAAGTAGATCAAATCTTTTTTGGAGACGGAGTTGGATCTAATCCAAAAGGAGCTACTACTTACGGAAGAACTTTTGTTGCTGGACCAATGGCTTTAAATGTTCCAAATCCTAATTTTTTAGACGTAATTAACGCTATCGGAACAGATATCTATATGACTAGAAATTATACAGATGAAGCTCCTTATTCAGCCAATATTACAATGATTAACCCTTACGATTACTACCTTCAATTAGTAAGTGCAAAAGATGGTCAAGGATTATCTTTATACCCTCAAGCTGGTATCTTAAAAAGAGTTGTTATCGGAGGAAATACTATCATGCCTTGGGTTAAGGTTCCTTCTGGAAAAGTTTTTATGGCTGACATGACAAAATATAATGTTTCAAATTACATTCCGTTCTCAATTAGAATTGGATTAATTAACGAACAATTTATTACTAACCAATTTACAATGTTAGGTGAATCAAGATTCTTTTCTTATGTTAAGGAACTTGACAAGCAAGCTTTCATTTATGATGATATTGCTACAGTAAAAACTGCTATCACACCAGTTTAATTTTAAATGAAATTGGTTGTTTTTTTAAAATAACCAATTTCATTTTATTTATATCAATCTTTTAAAATAATTAAAATGTCAACAAAAAAAGAAGTTAGAGAAAACTTTATGAAAGATGTAAAGTTTCTAAAAAAACATGGTAACGTAGAAAAAGGAACAGTTATTTCTTACCACAAATCAACAGCAACAGCTTTAGAAGCTCACAAGATTGTTGAAATTATCGGAGACACCAAAATAGTTACAGTTGTTGAAGATAACGTTGAAATGACAAAACACGAAACGAAAAAATAAAATATATATCCAAAACACTTTAAAATGATAATTGATAATACTTATTTTTACGGTGAATTTTACCTACCTCAAGCTAAACCCAGTTTACACGCTGAAAATTCTGTGGCAAGTAAAGTAACTGATTACATAGACGAGTATTCTTCTATGTGTCTTTTAAAGTGTTTGGGATACATTTTGTTTGAAGAATTTGCTTCTGTTTTAAATCCGATAAGAGAAAATGGACTTGAAGATAATTCTGCTCAAAAATGGAGCGATTTACTTAACGGAAAATCTTATGTCAGAGAAGGTAAAAATGTTAAATGGAGAGGTTTAAGATATAAAGAAATAGGCTCAGATAAGTATAAGAGCTTATTAGTGCCTTATATCTATTATTACTTCAAATTACAAACACAAACCTCAGGTACAGGCACAGGTGAAAAAACAGTAAGAGCAAAAGGAAGTGAGGTTGCTGACGTAACTCCAGTTCTTTCAAGAGCTTGGAATAAATTTTGTGATCAAGCTCAATTAACTCAAAAAGAACCTGTTTTAATAGAAAGAAATTTTGGTTTTGGTATTGATTATTATTCTATGAATAATAACCAATATTTAACTTTAAACGAGTTTATTAGAGACATGAACGAAATTGACTCTAATAATTATCGAGAATACACTCCTCAAAAATTTAATAAATTTATTCTAGGGTTATGATTGAATCTACATCTCTTGAGTATTTAATTGAAGACAAGATTGAAGAAGTTTTGGCTTTTTTAACACCGTTGTCAAATGAAAACGGAATACAATTTAACCCTTATTTCACATCTGGTCCAGAAGAAGATATAAATCCATTTCTTATTACAGAGACAGCTACAAACATTTATCCTTTAATTTGGTTTGCTTATCCTTGTACGGAAATACGTACTAACTCTATAGTGAAAGCAGACAATGTTCGTTTAATCCTCGCTATTGAAAACAGCAAAGAAGTGCTAAATAAAGCAAGGTTACAGTCTAGCTATAAGAAAATTTTATATCCCTTATTCTACGACATCCGAAGATTGTTTATAAAAGCTAACAATATTGAAGTTTATGCTCAAGAATATTCACTTACAAAATTCCCTAATTACGGACAAACAAAGCAGAATTTTTATCAAACACAAAAATCCGAATCAGTAGAAATTTGGGATGTTTTAGCAGTAGATTTTGGAATTAAAGTAACTAAATTTCAGAACGGATTAGTTTAAAAAACGTATATTTGTAAAAATTAAATTTACATAAAATGAAAAAAAATAATGAAAAAATTTTAAGTAAAGAAAATAAAAAAGAAATAATGTTTACAGGCATAGTTGTTAAAGAGTTTGTAAAAGGTAAAAGATTTTTTATTAATCAAGAATATAAAACTAAAAGCAAAAAGCTTTTTGATCATTTATTAACCACTAAAAGAATTATTGAATAACTATGGCAACTCTAAAAAGTATCGCAGGAAAAAACGGAAGCGGAAACACGTCTAAGATCGCTACAGGTAAAAGAGGGAATCAGATTCCTTTTGGAACACCTAAACACCTAATCAGATTAACGAAAGGAACAATTATTCCTTCAACTACCACTTTTAATGCAGCTTATTTATTGAGCTTAATTCAAAGCGGTAAAGCTGTTCCTGTAATGGGCTCAACTTCTTTTGAAAGATTAACAGCAGAAGATGGAGTCTCTTCAACTTCAGATAGCACGGAAAGATTAAACTTATTAGGTTTAGCTAAATATAAGTTGACTTTTCAAGAAGGTCATGAGTTTTACAGACAAATGTCTAAAATGACAGATTTTAGAAATTCTGATTGGTTAATTGTAGACGATAGCTCAAACATGAAAATTGCTATTAACTCAAAAGGTGATTTTGTTGGATTTACAGCTGGTCAAGTTATTTCAGAATCAGTAATGGAAAAAATTCAAGGAGGAGACGGAGAGTCTAAGTCTTTGACTATTCAATTTACAAACAGAAAGCAATGGGACGAAAATTACACGATCGTAACAAGCAAAGAATCTCAAATTGATTGGGAAGAAATAGAAGGAGTTAATCCTGTAGAAATTACTTTTGTATCAGTTCCTACGGCAGCAGACACTACTTTAGTTGTTTCTTTAGACCTATCTTCTGATTACAATACAAACGTAGAAGGAGCTCTTACAGCTAACTTTTCTTATAAAGTAGATGGAGTTGTTACTGCTGTTTCAGGTGTTGCAGAAGATTCAGGTGAATACACTTTAACTATTCCAGCTCTTGTTTCTGGAAAAGAAATTGATTTAAGTTTAAATGGAAATATTAATATCGAAGACGTTTTATTTTCTTCGGACTCATTTAAAGAAACTATTGTTTAATTAGATTTTTTTAATTAATTAAAAAGCGTCTAATTTACATTAGACGCTTTTTTTAATAATATGTCGGAACTAGAAGAATACATATCGAATTTAGAAGGTCTTTCTAATAATTTAGAAGAGATACTTTATGCTACTGTTAAAAAAAATCAAGGTAAAATACTTACTATGGTTAAATTACGGTTGTTTAATAAAGGAGTAGACGGAAGTGGTAGTTTAATAAGTCCTAAATATGCTCCTGACACTATTTTTAGAAAAAAGAAAAAACTCCTAAGAACTTCACACGTTACTTTAAGGCATTCTGGAAAACTTTACAAGAGTTTTATTGTTGAATTTAAAAATAACAATATTTTTATAGCTACAAACGTAGGTTATAAACAAGACCTTATAGATCAATATGGTTTAGATATTTTTAATCTTACGCTCAATGAAATAAGAACAATATTATATTCTTTTTTCGAACCGGAAATACAAAAAGAATTAAATAAAGTACAAAATATCGATTTAACAGATGAAGTATTATAAAGACTCTAAAATACCTGTTGAAAATTTTTATGCATATATTGAGGAAAAAAATTATTCACACTTACTAATAAAGCAAAAAAAATTATCAACAAATGAAAAAAAGAAATTAGATTTAGCTTTTAAAGATATATTTCATGAGCATTGTTATTTAACCGGTGACACAACTCTTTTAAATGAATTTAAAAAAGAAATTTACTTAGAGTATATTCAAGGAAAAATTAATACAATTACAAAAATTTTAGATATTTATAACCAATTTGGTGAAATTGAAATTTTAGATCTTTTAAATAGTTTAGATGTTCCTTTTGATTCAAATAAATCAATTGAGCCTCAAATTAAAAAAGCTATAAGAAAAGTAAAAGGATTAAGAAATAAATACAATATTTTTGTTTCTAAAAACAAGAAAAAAGAAGATTTATCTTCTAAAGAAAAATACAATATCAACGAGCAAGCTCTTAATATAGAATTATCTCTTGAATTAAAATATCCAATCGATATTTCAACGTGCACTTTAGGTAAATGGGATTCAATGATTAATTTAATTAAAAAAAGAAAAAATGGCTAAAATTACAATCACTACCTCAGAAGCTGTCAGAAGTTTAAGGGCGGTTATGGAAGATTTAAGAAATCTTAAATCTACTTCTAATTCAGTTGGTTTAGATTCTGCAAAGTCTCTTGGTCTTATTAAAGGTCAGTTAGATAAAATTAGGTTAGCAAATAAAGCAACTGACAAATCTTTTTTAGAATTAGTTGATTCTTTAAAAAAGACTACTTCACAAAATAATAAAACTAAAAAAGCTATTGAAGGAACTGAAAAAGCTTTTTTAAATCAAATAGCTAAACTAAGACAAAGTCAAAAAACTTTAGCAACAACAAATGAATCTTGGATTAAATACGAACAAAGAATTAATACGGTTAAAAATAAAATAGAAAAATTAACAGAAACCAAGGCAAAGCAAAAAATTGTTATCCAAGGTACTTCTGTTGATTTAAAAAATCAAATTAAAACATTAAAAGAAAATCAAGAAAAAATAGCAACAACAGCTTCTCAGTGGAATAGATATGAAAAAAGAATCAATACTGTTAGAAACAAGCTAGATAAATTAACTTCTAAACATAGGTCAAATAAAGTTGCTTTAAAAGGAACTACCGATGCGTTGAGAAAAGAAATAAATCAATTAAGAAAAGAGCAGTCAGCTTTAGCTACAAGTAGGAGTCAGTGGCTTTCTTATGAAAATAAAATAACTTCAGTTAAAGGCAAGTTGAATTCTCTTACGGGAGCTCAAAAAAAAACAACTACGAATTTTTCTAAAATGAATTATTCTGTTTCTAACCTAATTACTTCTTTTGGAATTATTCAGGGTTTTAGATTGTTTGGGATGCTTATTTTAGATACTTATAGCTTAATAAAGCAATTTGATTCGATTGACTTTGCAATGAACACTCTTGTTAAAAGAAGCGATCAGTTGGCTTTGTCTCAGTCATTTTTACTAGACATAACAGAATCTTATGGTTTAGAAATCCTAAGTACTTCTCAAAGGTACTTAAAGTTTTTAGCTTCCGCTCAACAAGTTAACTTATCTTTAAATGATACTCAAAAAATATTTAGATCAGTTTCTAAGGCTGCCGCTGTTTTAGGTTTAAAAACAGATGAAGTTTCAGGTGTTTATTTAGCTTTAGAGCAAATGTTATCTAAAGGAAAAGTAACAACAGAAGAATTAAGAAGACAGTTAGGAGAAAGATTACCGGGTGCAATGGGAATTATGGCATCTGCTCTTGATGTTTCAATTCCTAAACTAGATAAAATGCTTAAAAAAGGAGAGGTTTTATCTTCTGACGCTTTACCTAAATTTGCAGCAGCTTTAGAAGAAGCTTATGGAATTGAATCTGTTGATAAAATAGACACGCTTGTTTCTGCTCAAAACAGAATGAATAATTCTTGGAAAATATTCAGAAAAAACCTTGTCGAATCTCAGCCTTGGTTAGAAGCTTCTTTAAAGTGGGCTCAAAACTATACCGCAGAAATGTTAAAATTATTTTCTTTGTTATTAGGAAGTGAAGATTATAAATTGTTTTCAGAGGTTGCTAGTCAAACTAGAGAAATAGAGCAGCAAATGAAAAAATCATCTACTACTGTTTTAAATGCTAGAGCAAAAGATGGTCAAAGGTTAAAAGAAATTGATGAAGATATTCTCTCTTCAAGAAAAAGAATGGGTAAATTGTTTAATCAAGACGAAGTAGACGCAGAAAATGAAAACCTAAAAAACCTTCTTAATATTAAAAAAGATTTTAATAAAAATTTACACAAAGAAAATGTTAAATGGGCAAAAACTAGAATTGATTCAGAGTCAAATAATAACGCTTTACTTGAAAATGAATATAAAGAAGCAACTTCTTTAGTTGAAGAAGCTAACAGAAAGATGCAGAAAGCAAGTCCAAAAACAGGTCTTTTTACAGAAGCTCTTTTGTCAGGAAATTCAGATTCTTGGCACGAAGCAAATAATGCTTTAAAAGAGTTAAATCCTAGACTAGACCAAACTAGAGAAAAATTTGCTGAAAGTAGTGCAAGACTTAATATATTTAAGGCGTTATTAGAAGAAACTTTTAAACCAAACATAATTCCAGACGACGAAGATTTAACTCCAGGTAAAATAAATACAGATCAATTAGATTTAGATATCTTGAAGCTTAAAAACAACATAAAAGACATTGAAAATTTTATGAAAAGAGAAGACAATAGTCAGTCTCAAAGAATGCAATCAGTTTTAGATTTATTTACAGAAAAAACAAAGTTAATTGATAAGGAATATGAAAAAGAATTAAAGCTTTCTCAGAAAAATGCTGTTCTAAAAAATATAGCGACAGAAACACAGAATCAAGCAGAAGAAGATCTTGCTATAGAATACTCTGAAAAAAAACAAAAATTAACTGAAAAATTCTTTACAGAAGAAATTACTGAAATTCAAGCTCAAAACAAAGCTTTGTTAGATCAAGAAAAAATAAATTTAAAAAATAAATTTGATCAAATATTTAGCCCTTCAATAAAACAAAAACAAGATTATAACGAATCTTTATCTAATTTAGAAAAAGAATATGAAAACCAATCTTTAAAAGAACAAGCTGATTTCATTTCAATTTGGCTAGATAGTGCTGGAATACAAGGAGAAGAACGAGTAGCGTTAGAACGCAAGATACTAGACCTCCTAGCTAAATTACGTGCAGATAGTAGTACAAAAACAAAAAGAACTCAAAAGGAACAACTAGATGAAGAATTAAACTACGTAAGAGAGTTTTTAAGTGAAGTTTCTTCTTTGTTTAGTGCTTTATCAGAAAGAAAAATAGAAGCTATAAAAAAAGAGATTAGAGCAGAAGAAGAAAAATACGATAAATTAATATCTTTAGCAGAAAATGACGCTTCAAAAAAAGCCGCTTTAGAAAAACAAAAAGAAGATAGGATTGCTGTTTTAGAAAAAAAGAAATTAAAAGAAAGACAAAAACAAGCTAAAATTCAAAAAGCTTTTTCTCTTGCAGAAATCGCAATAAACACTTCAATTGCTTATTCAAAGGCGCTTACAATGGGACCTATCTTTGGTATTCCAGCAGCAAAGTTGATGCTAGTTTTAGGAGCAATACAAACGGCTGCTGTTTTAGCTACACCGATACCTCAATATAAAGACGGTGTTATTGATTTAGGTCAAGACGAAACAGCAATGATTAATGATGGAGGTCAAAAAGAATATGTAGAGAGAGATGGTAAAATACTTTCTACGGACACCAAGAACGCTATTGTTGGTCTTAAAAAAGGAGATAATGTTTATAGAAACAAAAAACACATGATGGATGAGTCTCAGGTTTATATTCAAAGAAATAACTCGATAGCTAAGATTAATGTTGAAAAACAAAACATTTCAAATGAAATATCGGCAGAAATAAAAAAGGGATTTAAAGGAGCTAAAGTAAATAACGTAATTAGTCTTAAAAACACATCAAATAACAATTACTTAAAACAAAAATCTAGATTCAATGGGTAGTTCAATAAATAATTACAGTGATTATATAAGGTTTTATTTTATAACAAAAGATAAACCAGCTTATTTAGTTAAAAATGTATTAGGATGGAGAGAACAGGGTTTAAATTGCAAAAGAAATGAAAAATATCATGGAACTCTAGTTAAGGTAAGTGATCAGCTAGGTTTTAATGGAGAAGATTTAGCTTTCTTACAAAATGAATATAAACTAGAATTAGCTTCTGCTGAGGTATGGTTGTTGGTTGAAAAACTAAACGACATAGGAGGTATTTTAAAATGGCATAAAGAAGAATTTATAAAAGCAGATTTTTTAACTAGAAATATAAAAGACAAAACTTTATTTTTAAATTTCTACTCTTCTTCTTTGCAAACAAAAATAGATTCTTACGAAAATCAAAACTTTGAAGTTGAGCGTGTTACTGATATAAACAATAAAACTATAGCAGAAATCAACACTTCAACAATCTCTTTAGAAGGAAGAAGTATAGTTCAAAATGGATTGTCGAATATTAGTGAAATTTCAGTAGTAGTAGGACCAGCTACATCTTCAAACTTTGAATCTGTTCGAACAATACCTTCTAAAGTTGATTCTCAAGGAAATGAAAGACAGTCCTACTCTTCTTCAAACCCTTATAACACCTTAGGTGATTTTCCAAACATTTCAGCTTCAAATTTATTTTTTGATAACGCAGTAACAAACGATGATGATATAGACGTTTCTTTGAAAGTAAATATAGAGTTATTTGGATCAAAAGGAACCCAGCCTAACAACTTAATATTAAGAGTTACTGAATACGATTCTGATTCAGCAACATACTCAATTATATCTGACGATGTAATTGCTACAGGAATAGTTGACTCTACCTATGTGCCTAACTTTGCGTATAATAATCCCGACATAGTTGATACTGTTTTTAGTTATGAAAAAACAATTAAATGGAATCAAGGAATTTGTCTTTGTTGGGAATCAAAAGGTCCTAATAATTCTTTTACTTTAAAAGGATCTATAGAAATGAAGACTATAGAGGTTTTTTCTGCTAGCGATTGCAAGGTTATTTTATACAATGACGTTTTAAAAAAATTACTTGAAATAATCACAGGAAAACAAAATTCTTTTTATTCAAGCGTCTTGGATTCAAGTGTAGGCGGTCGGTTATCTAAAATAGCAGTAACATCAGGTTTATATGCTAGGGAGTTTCAAAAAAGCGATCCAAACTATAAGTCTATAAAAGGATCTATAAGTTATTTTTTAGACTCTATATCAAATGTCTTTAATTTAGGTAGCGGTGTTGAAAGCGATGGTTTAAACGAATTTTTAGTTTTAGAAGAATTAGATTATTTTTATAAAGAAGATGTTAAGTGGATTTTTGAAGAACAGGTTGATGAGTCTTTAGTTGAAGATAAAAATTCTTATTACTCTAAGCTTAAATTTGGTTTTTCTAAAACAGAAACCACTTCAACTTCAATGGGTTTGGACGAACCTAACTTAAAAAATGAATTTACAACTCATATAGAGATAACAGATAAAGAATTTTCTAAATTAAGCGAAGTAAGAGCCGATGAATATGCTTTAGAAAAATTAAGAAGAGATAATAAATATAAAAAACCAAATGAAAGCTATTCTAATGATCATCATTGCTGGTTTTTAGATTTAATTTTAGACGGTACTTTAAGGCAGGCAAATTGGTTTGACCGATTAAGCCAAATACCAACAGGAATACACTCTCCTGAAACTTTTCATAGTATGTTGTTTTCTCCTTCTAGAATATTATTAAGAAATTCAAGTATATTTAACTCTGGTTTATATAATAAACAAAATAATTTTGTTAATTTTGCTTCAAGTAATTCTAATGTAAATTTAAAAATGAATTTTATAGATGATAATTTATTTATTAAAGAAAATGACAATATACAAATATCTGAATTAAAAACACCTTTTTTTAAAAACGAGATTGCTGAATTTGAATACGCTTATAGTGAAGAATTAAAGCAATTTATATTCGGTAGTTCCGAAGTTAATTATAAGGGAAACAATAGAATTATACCTAATTTTTACTTTAAAATGAGATGGACAAATCAATTTAACGAAACAAAATCAGGTTATTTATTAGAATATAGTACAGGTGATTTAATAAGATTAAAGTTTCAAGTATCTAACGAAGAAATAATATAAAAATAAAGATAATGTCAAGAAAAGATTATATAAACATTCCTAAAGGAAATTCTATTCCTTTTGTTAAAATAGAGCAAGGAAATGATATTAGTTTGTTTGAAAACGAAGAAAATTTATTTGACTCAGAAGATTTAGTTGTAACTCCTTATTCTAATGATGTTCTATACCAGAAGAAAGATAAACCTTGTTTGCAAATAAAATCAAATTTAAGTACTCTTGAGGTTTATTTAAGAAAAGAAGATGAAACTCAGCAGCAGGTTGTTATGTCTAAAAAATCAAACAATCTTGATAAATTTAAAAAAATGGATTGTATTGCTTATCCTCATTCCTCAGGAAGGTTAGCTATTTACTTTGAACAGGGAGATGTTTACGATGAAAATAACGTTGTTTTATCTTCTTATTCTTTAAATGGAAATTTACCTGAGTTTGCTCAAATTGGAAATTATGTTCAAATTGACTCTATTGGACTTCTTGAAATAAGTACTATTTTAATTGACAGAGATATAAATAAAAAAGTAATTATATTTGAGCAAGCTTACGCTATTGCCGGAAATACATTAACAATCGCAGCGTGTAATTATGATTTAATTAACTTTGAAGTTTATGAGAAATATTTTAATTTTAATGAATTAGACGAAGGTTATTACGATATTTATGTCAAAGGAACTTCATCAACAGGTATTGAATATGAGTATTTAAGCGAAAATATATTAATTCTAGATAAACACCCTAACACTTTTGCTATTCATTACTACAACGAAGATAATAAGAATTTATTTTACAAATATAAATTAATTAATCAGTTAAGACAAAGATATTCTGATTTTGAAAGATACAATAAAGATGAAAATGAAATTAACATAAATGACGATAAATCTAATTTAATTAAATCTTCATTAAATTTTGGGTATAAATTTGTTTATGAGGGATTAACTATGAAAGAATCTGATATTTTGTCAATTGCTCTTTCTAGTGAAAATGTTTTTATAAATGGAATAGGCTTTATTAAAGACGGTACTGCTTCTCCTGAAAAATTAGAAAATACAAATGTTTATAAATTTGAATGCGATATGTTAAAAACAAACACTAAGTTATCTTTAACGAATCCAAGACATGAT
>TARA_R110000850_G_scaffold49695_8_pt1 | contig 15783 bp, 20 predicted proteins | sample TARA_R110000850 | Tara Oceans TARA_R110000850 (sample SAMEA4397586) | marine metagenome | biome: Polar Biome; feature: [SRF] surface water layer (ENVO:00010504); material: water (ENVO:00002006), including particulate matter (ENVO:01000060) such as... | depth 5 m | reverse complement strand
GTTGGTTCAGAAGGGCGTTGGTCTAGGCACCGCGCTAACCTTCATGATGGCTGTCACAGCACTTTCACTGCCTTCGATGATCATGCTCAAACGCGTGGTCAAGCCGCGCCTGTTGGCGGTGTTCATCGGCATCGTCACGGCAGGTATCATTCTGATCGGCTATATTTTTAACGCTACAGCCCATCTATTTGTTTGAAAAGGAGAGACACAATGATCATCAAAATCCTCGGATCAGGTTGCAAGAAATGTGTGGCATTGGGCGAGAATGCAAAGACAGCTTTGCAAGCTGCAGCCATCGACGCCGAGATCGAAAAAGTCACCGATGTTGTCGCCATCGCCGGCTATGGGGTCATGTCCACCCCCGGTCTGGTGATCGACGAAAAGGTCGTCTCAACCGGACGCGTATTGAGCGCATCCGAAATTGGGGTCCTTCTCAAGAACAAGTAAGTTGATCAGGAAAAGGATGCCTTCGCCGCGCTGTTTCTGATCAGATCAGTCCGGCTTGTCGTCGCCCAAATATCTGGCAAGGACAAAGGCTGCAGTAAAAGCAACTGTCGCCGCGACGCCTGTGTGGTCCGTCGCCGAAGGAATGGGTGGGGCGTTGGGTGCGTTTGCAAGATGCTGTTTTGGCATCGGTTTTTTGATGATCGCCACACACCCTCCCGCTGCAAAAAGCAAACCAATCCCCGTCAGTAGGGCGGCCAAGGTAGCACCTAGAACAGCGCTGAGTGCGAGGAAGGCAGACGCAGTGATAAACCCAAGGCCCGCAAGCCCAATTAGGCCAACTGATATTTCCAGAAACAAGCGCCAAAGCACTTTTTGCGCGGCGACTCGGGCACTGCCTTCAAGGCCGCGCATCGCATCTTTCAGAAACTGGTTCACCGGCGCGACATGGCCCCGACCAAAAGACCAGCGCCCGCCGCAAGGCCAATGGCCAGTAACGGATGATCGGCAACCGATGCCTCAAGCTGATGTTCCGCAGATTTGCCTGTTTTTTCGACGTAATGTTTCGCTTCGCCAAAGCCTTCGGCGATATCAGTCGCCATATGGCTACCGCGTTTTCCAGCAATCCCGCTGACTGTTTCGGCCAGGCGCGATAGATCTGTACGCAGGGCGGAGAGCTGGTGGCTTACAGCTTCGAAATCGGTCGCTGCTTCTGTGGTGGTTTTGCTGTTCTGTGGCATTGAAAACTCCATTTGGTTTGGTTGAAAATGACGCGGCGTGCGCCCCTATGTTTTTGTTGTGAACGGTGACGGACCGATGTTTCTAGACTCGGACCACGTCAGCTGTCTTTTCGGTAGCTTCTCCCCCAAAACTCTCGTCAGAGGCATCCGCCTCTGCCTTCGTTTTCTGAACAAGCTGATCTTGGTGATGCGCAGGTCCGTAGATCGTATAGAGCTTAAGCGGCTCATGGCCCGTGCAGATCACGTTATGATGGGCGCCTGCTGGCACAACAACCCCATCGCCGGGGCCAACTTTATGTGTCTTGCCATCAATGACCACACGTCCTTCACCATCCTCGAAACGAAAGAATTGATCGGTGTCAGCGTGGATCTCGCCTCCGATCTCTTCGCCCGGCGCAAGCGACATCAGAACCAATTGCAACTTGGTTCCAGAATAGAGAACGCGCCGGAAGTTTGTGTTCTCTTCAGTGAGTTCTTCGATATTTCCTGAAAACCCAATCACGATAAACCTCCGTCAGTCACGCCGCATGATGCGGCAATAAATTGATGTTTGTCTCAAAATTGGGCCATCCGCACTGATCAGGGTTAGTGGCTGAGGGATGCGACATGAAGTTTTCGATCTGCGTAGTGCAACTGCCCCCGCCACGCTAACACCGATCAGCACCGCCACCCGATCCTTCGCATAGGCTTGAAGCATCAACAGATGGCACATTTCAGAAAGGCCGTGAACATATGCGAGACGCTCATAAGACCACGGATACAACTCAGCCGACCATCGGCACTGTGTATGCCGTGAGAGGCGCGGTTGTGGATGTTGTCTATGAAAGCGCTTCGTTACCGCCCATCAACGCGGCGCTGAATGTCGAATGGGACGTGCCAACGCCGCTTATTTTGGAAGTTCACAGCCACCTCGATTTGACCACCTTGCGCGCCGTGGCGTTCCAATCGACTGCGGGCCTCGCGCGCGGCGTTGCGGTTCGCGCGAGCGGTGGGCCGGTTACCGTCCCGGTTGGAAACGAAGTTCTTGGCCGACTGCTGGATGTCGTGGGCAATCCAAAGGACGATGGCAAACCGCTACCCAAGGACACACCGCGTCGGTCCATCCACGCGCAGCCACCGGTTTTGAGCTCCCAAACCCGCACAACGGATGTGTTCGAGACTGGTATCAAGGTAATTGACCTGCTGACGCCGATGGCGCAGGGCGGCAAGGCCGCGATGTTTGGCGGTGCAGGCGTGGGCAAGACCGTTCTGGTGATGGAATTGATCCGTGCCATGGTCGAGAAATACGAAGGCATCTCGGTCTTTGCCGGTGTCGGAGAGCGGTCACGCGAAGGCCATGAGTTGCTGACAGAAATGCGCGGCTCCGGCGTGCTGGAACGGACGGTGCTGGTTTATGGCCAGATGAACGAACCGCCCGGCGCACGCTGGCGTGCTCCGCTGACGGCATTGACCATTTCTGAATATTTCCGAGATCAGAAACACAAGAACGTACTTCTTCTGATGGATAACGTTTTTCGCTTTGTCCAAGCGGGCGCGGAAGTGTCGAGCCTTTTGGGCCGCCTGCCCTCGCGCGTGGGCTATCAGCCGACACTGGCGACAGAGGTTGCAGGCCTTCAGGAAAGGATTGCATCGGTCGCGGGGTCAGCTGTGACAGCCATTCAGGCTGTCTATGTGCCTGCAGATGACTTCACAGATCCCGCCGTCACAACAATATCAAGCCATATGGATTGCGTCATCGTGCTGTCACGGGCGCAGGCGGCCGAAGGGTTTTATCCAGCGATTGACCCACTGGCCTCGTCGTCGATGTTGCTCGACCCGCTCGTGGTTGGAGATGACCACTACGAAACAGCCGAAGCTGTCCGACAGGCCCTCGCTCGCTTTCGCGAGTTGACCGACATCATCTCATTGCTGGGTGTCGAAGAGCTTGGAACCGCAGACCGATTGATCGTAAAACGTGCACGGCGATTACAACGCTTTTTGACCCAACCGTTCATGGTCACAGAAGCCTTTACTGGAATATCCGGTGCTAGCGTTCCGCTCGCTGACACACTCAAAGGATGCCGCGCGATTCTCGACGGTACTGCCGACGATTGGGCGGAAAGCTCGCTCTACATGGTCGGCACATTGGAGGACGCGCGGAAAAAAGAAAACGCCGCAAACGCAAAAGAGGCGGCGGCATGAGATTGCGGATTATCACGCCCCTGTCCGTCGTTCTGGACGAGGACATCGATGGCTTGCGCGCCGAAGACGCAAGCGGGAGCTTCGGCATCCTCGCAGGCCATGCACCTTTCCTGACGGCGCTAACGACATCGATCGTGAGCTGGCGAAATTGCGAATCCGAGCATTTTTGCGCCCTGCGCGGCGGTGTGATGACTGTGGGAGACACATCAGACATTGATATTACAACACGCGAGGCTGTGACGGGAGATGACCTGGCAACGTTAGACAGCGAAGTACTGGCCCGTTTCCAATCCGATGAAGACATTGAGCGGTCTGAGCATGTCGAGGCGATGCGCCTGCAGTTCAACGCAATTCGCCAAATGGTCAGCCGACTGAAACTTGGTGCGAACACAGGCGAATTCCGGTGACCTCCCCTCGTCAAGAGAAATCCGACGATGACCCGCTGGTTACCCAAGCCCGCCTGCGTAGGGACCGACACGACCGCTGGTTGCGCGAGGGCGACATGTCCGTAGGTCGTCGCCTCGCCCAAATCGGGGTGTTGGGGTGGATCTTTGTGGTCCCGACGCTGGCAGGCCTGTTCTTCGGTCGCTGGCTCGACGCCCGCTTTGAAACAGGGATCTTCTGGAGCGCTCCATTGATGTTTCTAGGGGTGTGCCTTGGCGGCTGGACAGCATGGAAATGGATGAATACGAAATGATTGACCTCTCGACCCTCCCTCTGCTCATCACCCTGCCCACCAGTTTCCTGGCCGGGCTTTTTATCGGTTATGGCTATTTCCGCGCCTTGCGCGCAACGGCAAATCTGATCGTGCACGAAGGCCAACCCCTGATGGGATTGGCCCTGACGTTAGGGCGTCTATCCCTCTTGGCCACGGGCTTTTTCATCGCTGTTCTTGCAGGTGGGCTTGCCTTGCTGGCGACGCTTGCGGGCGTGCTGTGTGCCAAGGCCCTGATACTCTACAGAATGCGGAGGGACGAGATATGAACTCTCCACTGGACTCAATCGCCCTCTTTTACCTTGGACCGGTGCCCATCACGCAAGCTGTGCTAACGACCTGGGCAATCATGTTGATACTGGTCGTGGGATCATTCTTGCTTACACGGCGGCTGGACCTCGTTCCAGGCAGGCGGCAGGCAGCACTGGAACTGATCGTCAACACGATGGACACCCAGATCGTTGAGACGAGCGGCGCTGACCCTGCGCCCTACCGCGCCTTCATCGGCACGCTGTTCATGTTTATCCTTGTTGCAAACTGGTCGTCGTTGATCCCGGGGGTCGAACCACCGACGGCCGGGCTGGAAACCGATGCCGCTCTGGCTGTTCTCGTTTTTTTGTCGGTGATCTGGTTCGGCGTGCGCAGCGATGGAGTTTTGGGCTATCTCAAATCCTTCGCAGCACCCAACCCGATCATGATCCCGCTCAACATTTTGCAAAGCCTGACACGCGTGTTTTCCATGTTTGTGCGCCTTTTCGGCAATGTCATGAGCGGCGTCTTTGTCATCGCCATCGTCGTCTCACTTGCAGGCCTGCTGGTGCCGATCCCGTTGATGGCGCTCGACCTACTGACCGGACTGGTTCAGGCCTACATCTTTGCAGTCTTAGCGATGGTCTTCATCACATCCACGGTTGAGGACGGCCAACGCTCCGAGCTCGATCCCGCACCGGCCCCTCCCCCGAAACAAAAGGACATTTAATGGATTATCTCGCTCTTGCCAGCATCATCGGTGCGGCCTTTGCTGTCGCCTTTGGCGCACTTGGCCCTGCACTTGCAGAAGGCCGCGCCGTTGCCGCCGCGATGGAGGCCATCGCCCGACAGCCGGAGGCAGCGAACACGATTTCACGTACGCTTTTCGTCGGCCTCGCGATGATCGAAACCACAGCGATCTACTGTCTGGTCATTGCGCTCCTGCTGCTTTTCGCCAACCCATTGTTGAGCTGAGCCGATGACAATTGATTTCTGGGGACTGGGACTGCAAGCGGTCAACGTCCTGATCCTCATCTGGCTTTTGAGCCATGTCTTTTGGCGTCCTCTCGTGGCTGCAATCGCCAAGCGACAGGAAACGGCAGAGGCTGTGATCGGTTCGGCACAGGCCACACAGGACAAGGCCGATACGGCGCTGGCGGAGGCGACCGAAGCACGCGCGGGAATTGCGTCCAAGCGCACGGCTTTGCTCGATACCGCAAGAGCAGAGGCAAAGACCGCTTCAAAGGCCACCCTAGCCGAGGCACGCACCAAGGCCGAGGCAATATTGGAAGCCGCAAAACTCTCCATCAGCCATGATGCCGAAGCCGCGCGAAAGAACAATGCGAAGCAGGCCTCTGACTTATCGTTGAAGATTGCCGCGCGCCTGCTGGAGCGCCTGAACAGTCCCGCCGTACAGTCCGCTTTTCTGTCTCAACTGGTTGACGCCATCGCAAATATGCCCGCCGACGACCGCAAAGCGCTGGTGGCCGATCCAAAAGGTGTCGAGATTGTCTCCGCCGCTGATACAGGCGCAGAGCAAAAGAAGATCAAAAAAGCAGTCCAGACTGCCCTTGGCGGTACTACGGACATACGTTTCACCATTGATCCCGACCTGATTGCCGGTCTGGAACTGCGCAGCCCGCATTTCGTTCTCCACAACTCGTGGGCTGCGGACTTAACCCAAGTCCGGAAGGCGGTGAAAGATGTCGCCTGACACCTCCAACTGGGTTGCCAACACTTCAGACGCTTTGGAGAATACGACGCTCGGCCCTCGCACCGAGCACAAGGGGCGGGTCGAAGAGATCGGTGACGGCGTTGCCATGATCTCCGGCTTGCGCAATGTGCGGCTGGACGAAGTCTTGCGCTTTGAGGGCGGCCAAACCGGTTTCGCCCGCGTGCTCGACCCCGATCTGATCGGGTGTGTGCTACTGGACGCGGCCACGGATGTGGAAGCAGGCGATGCGGTTCTTGGCACTGGAGAGGTTGTGAATGTTCCGGTGGGTGAGGCGCTGCTGGGCCGTGTTGTGGACCCGCTGGGCCGTCCGCTCGACCGCAAGGGGCCGATCAATGCCAACACGCACCTGCCAATAGAACGGCCCGCCCCTTCTATCATAGAACGTGATCTTGTAACGGAACCCGTACAAACTGGGATCGTCGTGGTGGACACGCTTTTCGCTCTTGGTCGAGGACAGCGCGAGTTGATCGTCGGCGACCATTCCACCGGAAAAACAACCCTCGCCATCGACGCGCTGATCGCGCAGCGCGATAGCGATATGATTTGCATCTACGTCGCGGTGGGACAGAAGACGTCCAGCGTGCGCCGCGCCATTGACGCGCTTCAGGCACAGGGCAACTTTGCGCGCTGTATCGTCGTCGTAGCAGGATCAGCAAAGGCACCCGGTCTGCAATGGATCGCGCCTTACGCGGGCATGACCATGGCCGAATACTTCCGCGACAAAGGTCAGCATGCGTTGATTGTTATCGACGATTTGTCCAAACACGCCGCCACTCACCGCGAAATCGCACTGCTCACCCGCCAGTCACCGGGGCGCGAGGCTTATCCGGGTGATGTGTTCTATATTCACGCGCGGCTTCTGGAACGTGCGGCCAAGCTATCGAAACCGCGCAGCGGTGGATCATTGACCGCCCTACCAATTGCCGAGACGGTTTCAGGCAACCTGTCAGCCTATATACCGACGAACCTCATCTCGATCACGGACGGACAAATTGTATTGGACGCCGCCCTGTTCCATCAGGGCCAGAAACCGGCCGTAGATGTGGGTCTTTCCGTCAGCCGCGTCGGCGGTAAAACCCAAGCACCGGTCTTACGCAAAGCGGCGGGCACGCTACGTCTAGATTATGCACAGTTTCTGGAACTTGAGGTCTTTACCCGCTTCGGCGGCATGCCCGATGGCCGCGTTCGCGAGCAGCTGACCCGTGGCGCGCGGATCAGGGAAGCTCTGCGTCAGTCCCAACACATGCCGTTCCGGCTCGCCGATGAAGTCGCTCTGATGCTCGCCGTGCAGGAAGGGGTGCTGGATCCCTTGCCGCTGGCAGCAGTGGCAGCATTCAGGTTAGCTCTACCGGCGCTTTTGGACAAGAGCGCCCCCGAGACACTCAGCGCCCTGACGGAGACCGGAGACCTTGATGACACGGTTCGCAAGCGTTTGATGGAGGCGCTGACCGATCTTGCCACGTCGCTTGCAGATGAGGAGACGGAGGCGATCCCAAGCACAGCCGCACCCGTCAGCCCATGACCGAACGGCTGGCCGATATCAGTGCCCGGATCGATGGCATTCGCAAATTGGGCGCGGTGGTGAATGCCATGAAAGGCATCGCCGCTGCCCGCGCGCATGTCGCCCGAGGGCAAGTTGACGCCGTGGACAGTTACGCCGCAACCATTGCTTTGGCGATGTCGCGTGTTCTGGGGCCTGATATCGCCAAGACTGACCCCGACCAAGACAAGCACCAGGACGCAGGCAACCGAATGGGCCTGCTGGTTTTTTGTGCCGAGCAAGGTTTCGCAGGCGCGTTCAGCGAACGTGTTCTCGACAGCATCAGCGGGGCACCCCGCGCCGAAACCTTGTTCCTCATCGGCACGAGGGGGCTATCTATTGCGACAGCACGCGGTCTGAAACCGCATTGGAGCGCCCCCCTGCCCTCGCACACGCCCGGCATTCCCAAATTGGCAGGCGAGATCACAACGGCAATCTACGCGGCGGTCGCAGCGCGCCGCATTGACTGTCTCGATGTCATCTTCACCGGCTGGCAGGCGGGCCGCCCTGCCCTTGTTCGGCAACATCTGTTTCCGATCGATCTGGCCAATCTTCCGCCTGCATCGCAAGACCGCCCCCTGATGCAGGTACGCCCAAGCACCCTGATCGCTTCGCTCGGTCAGGATTACTTCAACGCGCAAGTCTGCAAGGCAGCGCTCCACGCTTTTGCCGCTGAAAACGAAGCGCGGATGGAAGCCATGTCGTCCGCAGGGACTCAAATCGCACGTGAACTGGAGACGTTTCAGGCGACCCTGCGCCGTGTGCGGCAGGAGGCGATCACGGCGGAAATTATCGAACTTGGCACCGGTGCCGTCACCGCGCGTGACAGGCAGTAATAGCTACACCCTAAAACCTATAGACCAAACATGGCCCAAGACGCTGATCAATTCTGCCCAGACACTAACCCAGATCAACGCCGCAGTGCAGCAAACGCATTAGATGTCCGGAAAAGGATGCGCCAGTCGCGTCGTTACCCGGAGGACAAGCCATGTCAACACAACCCAAATTGAGCGCGTCTCGCGCAGATAAACCGGCCCCATCTACTCAGACGTCGGAGATCAAAAGACACGCCGTTGACCCTGAAAAAACGCCGCTCCTCGCGCCCTTCGAGGCGCTTGACCGGATGGCCCACGCAAGCGTCGCAAAGGCAACCTCAGGGCTCTCACCTTCGGTGCTGGCCGAGGCGTGGATGGACTGGGCAACCCACCTCGCCGTCTCGCCTGGAAAGCAGTTGCACCTGATGGAACAGGCCTTCCGAGACGCTCAGACCGTTTGGATGGCCAGCTTTGGTATCGGTAAGCCAGAGGCTGCGCAAGACACATCGCTGGCCCTGAACGCCGACCGTCGGTTCGCTGGTGAAGCCTGGCAGAAATACCCATTCAACGTCTGGTCTCAGGCACATCAGCAGACCTGGGCTTGGTGGCAGGACGCCACGAGCGGCGTGCACGGAGTGACGCCCGAACATGAGAACCTCATGGGTTTTGTGGCCGGTCTGATGACCGACACGGCCGCACCGTCGAACTTTGCTATGACCAACGCGGACGTGATTTCGGCCACTCTTACTGAGCATGGTCAGAACCTTGTGCGCGGTGTGAAGAATCTGACCGAAGACCTGATCGCGAAAACCGGAACCGCACCGCCCGCTGGACCACAAGTCTTTGAGGTGGGGCGCAATCTGGCGACCACGCCCGGGAAGGTGGTGTTTCGCAACGACTTGATCGAACTGATCCAATACACGCCGACGACCAACACGGTTCGGCCAGAGGCGATCCTGATCGTGCCTGCATGGATCATGAAATATTACATCCTCGACCTGTCGGCACAAAACTCGCTGGTCGCGTTTCTTGTGGCCCAAGGCTTTACCGTATTCATCGTATCATGGAAAAATCCCGGCGCGGAAGACCGCGATCTGGGCATGGAAGACTACCACCAGCTTGGCGTGATGGAGTCCATTGATGCCGCCCTCGCCATCACAAAAGCGCCCAAACTGCACGCTGTCGGCTATTGTCTTGGTGGCACCCTGCTCTCGATCGCAGCGGCGGCGATGGGACGGGACGGTGACGCGCGTCTGGCGTCGGCCAGCTTCCTTGCAGCACAGGTCGATTTCACCGAAGCCGGACCGCTGCGCCTGTTCATCAATGACAGTGAGGTCACGCTGATCGAGGACATGATGGCCGAAAAGGGCTACCTCTCCTCAGATCAGATGGCCGGTGCCTTCGCGCTGCTGCGCGCCCGTGATCTGATCTGGGCGCCTGCGATCCACAATTATCTGCTGGGACAGCGCAGCGATGCCTTCGATCTGATGGCGTGGAATGCCGACGCCACACGGATGCCGGCTCGGATGCATTCCGAATATTTGCGTAAGCTGTTTCTCGATAACGACTTGGCCGAAGGCCGATATCATGTCGGGGGCAAAGCCATTGCCGTCTCTGATATCCGCGCGCCGATCTTTGCCGTCGGCACCGAGGATGACCATGTCGCCCCTTGGCAATCCGTCTACAAGATGCAGCTTCTGGCTGATACGGATGTGACTTTTGTGCTCACAAGCGGCGGGCACAATGCGGGCATCGTATCGGAACCCGGCCATGCGGGACGGCATTTCCGGATCGCTGAGACCAAAGCTAATGCCACCTACCGCGATCCCGCCGAATGGCTTGAGAAAAACGCGGCCGAAGACGGTTCATGGTGGACTGACTTTGCCAGTTGGCTTGCCGTGCGTTCCAGTGCGCCTGCCGCACCGCCAGCGATGGGCGCACATTCCGGCGCTTACAAAGCACTGTGTGATGCACCCGGCTCCTATGTCATGCAGCGATGAAGTCGCTGGAGGGCAAAACCGTGCTGGTGGTCGGGGTTGCGAACGCCCATTCCATCGCAGCCGGATGTGCGCAGGCCTTCGCTGATGCGGGGGCCGAGATCGCAATGACCTATGTGAACGAGACGGCCAAACCCTACGTGCAGCCAGTTGCCGACGCCGTGGGAGCAAAGCTGTTACTGCCACTCGACGTCGAAGCCGAAGGGCAGTTGGACGCCGTTTTTGCGGCGATCGACGCGCGCTGGGGGCGGCTCGATGTTCTTGTCCACTCCATCGCCTTTTGCGTGGCAAACGACTTGCACGGTCGGGTTGTTGATTGTTCCCGCGCGGGCTTTGCACAGGCCATGGACATCTCGGTCCACTCGCTGATCCGCATGGCACAGCTCGCCGAGCCGTTGATGACAAAGGGTGGCACGATCCTGACCATGACGTATTACGGCGGCGAAAAAGTCGTTGACCACTACAATATCATGGGACCAGTCAAAGCCGCCCTTGAGGGGACCATGCGCGCCCTTGCGGTTGAACTTGGCCCCAAAGGCATCCGCGTCAACGCGATCTCGCCAGGGCCGCTTCAAACACGCGCAGGCTCCGGTATCGCCCATTTTGACGAATTGATCGACGCCGCACGAAGTCGCGCACCAGCGCAGACTCTTATGACGATCAAGGATGTGGGGGATGTCGCAGTCATGCTGGCGAGCGACGGCATGGGCCGCGTCACTGGCGATGTCGTTCACGTCGACGGAGGCCTGCATGTCCGCGCCTGAGCCAATGCAGTATATCGAGAACAAGACCTACGACGAGATCGCAGTGGGCGACCACGCGGAGCTGACGCGGACATTGAAACCGCAGGATATCGAGTTGTTTGCCGTCATGTCCGGCGACGTGAACCCGGCGCATGTCGATGCCGAATACGCCAAGACAGACATGTTCCATGGCGTGATTGCCCACGGCATGTGGGGCGGCGCGCTCATTTCGGCCGTGCTGGGCACCGAGTTGCCCGGCCCCGGCACGATTTTCCTGAACCAGAGCCTGACATTCGAGGCTCCGGTCGGGCTTGGCGATACGGTTACCGTACGGGTTGAAGTGACGGAAAAGCTTGAGAAAGGCCGCCTGCTGCTCGCCTGCACCTGCCTCAACCAAGACGGCAGATCAGTCATCGAAGGCGTGGCCCGTGTCATCGCTCCACGCGAAAAGGTGCGCCGCCCGCGCGTCGTCCTGCCCGAGGTCCATCTGCATGTCCAAGGCGCGCAATATGCCAGGCTGATCGCAGCGACCGAGGATCTGGAACCGGTTCGGACCGCCGTTGTGCATCCTTGCGATGCGCTGTCCCTGAGCGGCGCGCTAGAGGCCAGTCGGCAAGGGATTATCCTTCCCGTTCTGGTCGGACCAAAGGCAAAGATCGAAGCTGCGGCACAAGAGGCTGGACTTAGCCTTAAGGGATTTGAGGTTGTCAACGCGCCCCATAGCCATGCCGCAGCCCTTGCAGCTGTGGCCCTTGTCAGGGCGGGCACAGTGGATGCCCTCATGAAAGGAGCGCTGCACACGGATGAGTTGATAGAAGCTATCGTCGATACCACCCTTGGCCTTCGCACCGAGCGGCGGATGAGCCATGTCTATGTGCTGGACGTGCCGACCTATCCCAAACCCCTGCTGATCACAGATGCCGCGATCAACATCTATCCTGATCTCAGGGTCAAACGCGACATTGTCCAAAACGCCATTGACCTGGCACTCGCGCTAGGGACGTCCCTGCCAAAGGTCGCAATCCTTTCAGCAGTTGAGACTGTGAACCCCCGAATAACCTCGACGTTGGACGCCGCCGCCTTGTGCAAAATGGCGGATCGGGGCCAGATAACCGGTGGGTTGCTGGATGGACCATTGGCTTTTGATAATGCCATCTCACCGGTGGCGGTCGCCGCCAAGGGCATCGTCTCGGACGTGGCGGGCATTGCAGACATCCTCGTCGCCCCAGATTTGGAGGCCGCGAACATGATGGCCAAGCAGTTGATCTATCTGGCCGGTGCCGATGCAGCAGGCATCGTGCTGGGCGCACGGGTGCCGATCATCTTGACCAGCCGGGCCGACAGCACGGTTTCGCGGCTTGCCTCCTGTGCATTGGCGCAGCTGTTCATCAACCACCAACCATCGACATTGCCATGAATGACGCCATCCTTGTGCTGAACGCGGGCTCTTCCAGCCTCAAGTTCGCAGTGTATCCCTATGCACCGGGCAGCCCACCACCGATACTACGCGGCAAGATCGCAGGAATCGGCACAAACCCGGTCTTTTCGGTACGTAAAAGTGTGGGGGTTGCCGTGCCACAGGCCAGTCCGATGCCGCTTGAGCCGTCGGCAGGTCTAGACGATCTAATTCCAAAATTATTGGACTGGCTGAACTCCAACCGTGGCGGCGTCACGATCCGGGCCGCCGGGCACCGCGTGGTGCATGGCGGGCGCACGCACGCCGAACCGGCGCGGGTCACCGATGTTCTGCTGACTGATCTCGAAACGCTGGTGCCGCTTGCGCCACTGCACCAACCGCATAACCTGACGGCAATCCGCTGCGTAGCCGCCTCCGATCCGGGTTTGCCGCAGGTCGCCTGCTTCGACACCAGCTTTCACCGGACGCAAAGTCGGCTGTCGCAACTCTTTGCTCTGCCCCGTGCAATGACTGACGAGGGTATATTGCGTTATGGCTTCCACGGTCTGTCCTATGATTACATCGCGGGCACCCTACCGACCCATCTTGGCGGCCGTGCCGATGGGCGTGTGATTGTCGCCCATCTGGGCAGCGGAGCCAGCATGTGCGCGATGAAAGATCGGCGCAGCGTCGCGACCAGCATGGGGTTCACCGCTCTGGATGGGCTGATGATGGGCCGTCGCTGCGGCGCGCTCGACCCGGGCGTCGTGTTGTATTTGATGCAGGAAAAACGACTAACCGCGCAGGACGTCACATCGCTGCTCTATACGAACTCCGGCCTTCTCGGTGTGTCAGGCATCAGCAATGACATGGCCGCACTCGAAGCAAACGCCTCAGCCCCGGCACGCGAAGCGATCGACCTATTCTGTTATCGTGCAGCAGGTGAATTGGCCCGGCTCGCAACCGCCATTGGCGGGCTCGACGCCATCGTCTTTACCGCTGGGATCGGCGAAAATTCTGCCCTCGTGCGTCGTCTCATATGCGATCGTCTGCTCTGGATGGGTGTGGAGATCGACAGGCGCGCAAACGACAGACATGCCACCCGCATCGGCTCGCTGAATTCCAAAGTTGACGTCCTGGTCATCCCAACTGACGAAGAGATCATCGTCGCGCGGGCGACCCATGCGTTGACCAGCGCCAAGTCTGCTCCTACGCGGCTTAAGCCCTGATCTGCATCAGCGCAGCACGGCACATCAAGGCTTACGCTGTCACAAAATGTACAGACAATCGCGCGACGACACCATTTTCGCCAATCACAGGACAGGAGAATACAATGGCGATGTCCATGACCCAAATGGGCCAAGATCCGGCCTTTGAGCGTTTTCTTGCGGCACCGGTCGGTGAAGACCGAACAGGCACCAGCGTGTCTGTCCTGTCGATGCTTGCCCGACTGAACGTCGATCCGTGGATTGAGGCGTCTGATCTGGCCAAGATGCAAGAGGCCCCGGCACGGCAAAGACTGGTTGCGTTATTGGCCCGTTTCGAGGACGTGCCCACGCTGCTATCCGATCAAGGTCGCGTTGCGTCGGGACTGCTGGCCTTTCTGCCAAATCGAGCAAAAACCACGGGACCCTCCGGAAATGGTTCGGTCGCTCGATCTGTGAAACTGCCAACCGGCGCGGCCGTCTATTGGATCATCGCAGCAGCTCTGATCCTTGGCTGGATCTGGACACTGGCTCATGGAAGCTGAGATGCCGACACCTCCAGATATCAAGCAACTCCGAAAGATATCGCACATTGGCGAGGGCCCGGCATGACACCTGATGAAACCCTATGGGATCTCGAAGAACGTTTCTGGACGAGCGGAGCTGAAAGCGCCCGCCATATGACCGCAAAAGACGCCGTCTTTGTGTTCCCCTACCCCGTCGGGATCCTGCGCGGCGAAGCCCTCTGGAGAGAGGCTGATGTCGCGCAGAGATGGCGCACGGTCGTGATGAGTGAGCGTCATATATCACGACAGGTCAACATTGCTGTTCTGGCGTATCGGGTGTCCGCTGAGCGGGGCGACCTGCCGATCTATGAGGCGCTCTGCACCTCGACCTACCTGAATGATGAAGGCAAATGGTTGCGGCTGACCCATCAGCAGACGCCGGTGGGGGATATGGGCGAAGGGTGAGTTTGGGAAGGTCTGCATGCAGCCCCAAAGCGGACCCAAGGTCCTCGGGGCGAATTTGCGATAGCTGACCTTTGCTGCGCTGGTCGCGAACGCACAACAGTCTGCGGACGAAGTGTAAATTCGCTGTAAGCGCAAATATGGCTGCTTTGCTGCTCATATCGGACCTCAACTCCAGGTTGAGTGCTAATCGTATAAATTGTGTAATTCTTTTGGAGAACTGCGCTAGAGTGTATGTTTTCCCAACTAAAGCGGGTTCCGGAAACTGAAGTTGATCCGAACCGGTCAACACGGGTGCCAATCCACGGCACTCGGACTGTATCGGGCGTTCTTGAAGGCGGTAGCCATGCTCCGGGCCGAGCATGTGTCAAAACACAAAGCACCTCAGCAGCTTGTTTGCTATTCAATGAGAACCAGCGAAAGCCACGGCACGAATGTCACAACTATCAAGACGAGCAGCATCAACAGGACAAATGGTAAAACAGAAATCACGATATCCCAGATACGTTCTCCGAATGACCGGGACGCGATCAGCAGGTTCAGACCAACAGGCGGGGTCAACAAGCCAATCTCGAGATTGATGACCATGATGATACCAAGGTGGACAGGGTTCACGCCGATCGTCGCGCCCACAGCCAACATCATAGGGGCCAACAGCAAGATCGCTGACACCACATCGATCAGGCATCCGATGACCAAAAGCGTCAGATTAAGGGCCACAAGGATCGCGAGCTTGCTTTTGAAGACATCCTGAACCCAATCGGCAAAGGCGTCCGGCAGTCCTTCACTCGCGAGGAACGACTTCAGCATCAGGGCGACGGCCACAATCGGCATCAGTGTCCCAAACATGATCACACTGGATTTCATGATCTCAAACAATCCAGCAAGCCCGAAAGACCGGTAGATCAGCGCTTCTACCGCTGCGGTATAGACCACTGCAACTGCGGCCGCTTGAATAGGAGAGAACACACCTGAATATATTCCGCCCAACAGAAGTACCGGGGCCAAAATAGCGAAAAATCCGTTATGGAAAGACGCAATCAGCCGTTGGTAGG
>TARA_R110000850_G_scaffold99664_1_pt1 | contig 15787 bp, 28 predicted proteins | sample TARA_R110000850 | Tara Oceans TARA_R110000850 (sample SAMEA4397586) | marine metagenome | biome: Polar Biome; feature: [SRF] surface water layer (ENVO:00010504); material: water (ENVO:00002006), including particulate matter (ENVO:01000060) such as... | depth 5 m | reverse complement strand
TTCTTGATACTCTACTTTTCCAATCTTCTATACTAGGAGTGTCGCCCCATTCGATGTGCTTCATCTGTATGACTATCTCTGTAGTAGTGCCGTAGAAGTAGTCTCCATCACACTCAAAACGGTATAGAATCGGTTCAATCTTTACCATTTATCTCACCCTCTCTAAATCTATAAATTGATTATCTGAAATACCTAATTGAGTAGCATACATTCTTCTCATATCTGATAAAACTTCTAATAAATCTATCATTCTTTCATTCGTTCTTCTTACGTCTATTTTTAACGAGTTTAGTTCGTTTTCTAAGTCTCTAATTTTTTCTTTCATTCTTCTTCGCCTCCACATTTACCCATCTGATGCCTTACATCTAAAATATAAGCACCTAGAGAAATATGATTATTACAGTTTTTACAATATACCATGAAGAATCGTAGAGGGTGTTCCTATATCAATAGTTAAGGTGAAGTAGACAAAAAGGCGAGTTTTTGTGTAATTAGGGGGTTTTAGTAGACTTTATTAACCTCAACCTTTCCGGTCTGTTTGGAGGTTGAGTATGGAAATAGATTGGTCTAGTATAATTAATACATCAGAAAATAAAGAAGTCGTTTCCCTAAAAGAAGCCCCATTAGGTGAGGTAATACCGGTTAAGTTTAGCCGTGTATTTACCACTAATACAGGGAGTATTGGTGCAGAGGTAGAAACTGCCCTTAATGGTGAGTTACTTTGGCTCTATTCCGAGAAACATGGTGGCCAAAACGGTCTAATGTCTTTAGTTAAGGCATCAGGCGTTGTTGCTGGCACACCTGCGATTGAAGGTTTTACCTTTAATTTCAGTCGTGTTGAATCGGAAAAGAGCCCTGTAGGGTACGCTTATTTATGGACTGAATAAGATGCGTAAGCATCTATCGGAATTACACAAAACCGTTAGGGGATTTTTTCTCCTAGCGGTCTTTCATCATCAATTGATTATAGACGAAAACAGTTGTCATCAACACTATAATTAAAATTGTAAATTGTTTAACGAAAGTTACTCTTCTATCACCTATTTCATCAGCAATATAATTTCTAGTATTTGCCCCTGCTTTTAGTAAAGCGACTCCTATATTTTCCGCTAGGTCTAAACTGGCACTACCTAATCCTCGACCTACCCCTTCTATTGCCCCACCGAGCGATTCTAAGCCCTCTCGGAGTCCTTCTCCTAAATCGTCTAAGCCGTCTTGTAGAGCGTTGATTACAGGCGTTCCTAGTTCAATTAATTCATCGGCCGTTTCTTTAGAAACTTGTTCTAATTTATCTTGTACTGGGTCGGATAAAAAATATTTTGTTCCTACTATAATTAATGTTAAACTAGGCATAAATATCACCTTTATTCCCTACCCATCCAAACAGAGATAGACCTAATGAAACCGCTAGTACAACTAGAAGTGCGGGAGGTGCTGCTACGATAGTTCCTTTGACTACTCCTTCGGCAATATAGCCCGTTCTGATTAGGGTTAATTCTAGTGATTCAAAAATGTCTGTATCTTCATCTTCGGGTGTTGAAACTGCTATCCCTGCTAGTGCTACCCCTGCTAGTGCTACAGTACCCGCCCCTATCGCTAAAATTGGTAGAACCATTATTCTTCACCAACAGGATTTTTGAATAAGAAACCGACTAATAATAATAATACCAATCCTCCCAAAATAGCCCATTGAGTATCAGGATTTAATTCAAAGTTTTCACTTTCACTTTCACTTTCAAGTTCTTCTTCAACTACTGGTTCTTCAACTACTGGTTCTTCAACTACTGGTGGAGGTAAAATTGGTTCTTCTTCGGGAGGTCTATCTTCACAAAACCATGCTTTATTGAAAATAATATCGAATGAATTATATGCATATATTTGATTCGCTTCTTTTAGAAATACTAAACCGTTAGAAGCGTTTATTTTTTCAGTACCATTTTTGATTATTGAAAAATCTTTGAACTCATACATTCCCGGTAAGAAACCTCCGCTAACTAATCTAGTTCCGATATTTATTGAATCACCCCCCTCTAGTAATACTTCTACAGGAGGTGAAATAGTGTCTGATAATTGAAACCCTGCTTGATTTTTCATAATGCTAGATTTAGACGTTATAGTTATTCTAACGGTACATTTTGCCTTGACAGTAAATACTAGGCTAGAATCACCCTCTAAACTCAAGGAATTACCTGTTACCCCTCCGTCTGTATCTAACAAAAACCTTGAGAATACTAATGAAGATGCAGCATCTTGCCAGTCTGTAGATTCATCTCTACAATTGTAAGTGCCATATTCTTGATATTGTCTAGTGAGATTTTGTGCAGTTATTCCTTGAGCCGGTGGATTAAAATCTGAACCATCTGAATTGAATCCTTTACCAACTACCATTATACTCACTCCATATTAAGTGAGTTTTTGTGTAACCTATAATCGAGGTATTGCACAAAAACTCTTCATACATCAATTTCGATAACCCCATTCAAGACCAATTTCGTTGAATAAAACAAAGGCAATTAAGATAAAAATAACTAGATGTAATCCTTTATCATTTGAACCACCTTGTTGACCTGAAAAATCTGTAGTATCGCTCATAACATTTCCTCCATTCCTAAATCAAATCCTAGAGTAGTAGCCACCATGAAAGCGACTAATTTACCGACTCTAGCAATAGTGTTTAATTGAGTCATTAATTCAATATGTTTAGTTTCTAAATCGTAGACTTTTATCTTTACTTCTTCTATATCATCTTCAAGGCGAACTATGCGAGTTAGATTTTCTTTAACAGTCATTATTTTCACTCCGGGATTATGTATTCTATCCACGCATCTGCCGCGTCATTTGCTTCGGTAAATTGTTGAGGTAAATCTCTTAAGAATTGTCTATAATCAACCCATTCTTGTGAAGGTGTTCGGTCCGACATAAAACGCCAATCAGAATTATTTAATTCTTTATTTCTTGAAATCCTCAACTCATCCCATGTAACATCTCTAAAAGATTCTTCTAAGATTTCTGTACCGTGATAAGTTACTTTTCTTCTATTTATCATAACATCACCTAATATTTAATTCCCACATGAACCCTATTCCAATTCCCATAGGCAAAAGAAGCGGTAAAAGAAGACGGGGGTACTGCGTTAGATGTTGCGGTATTATCCTTAATCGCTATACCATTTTCACTTAGTGTTGAACATATACCTAAATTTGGTAATCCGTCAAGGAATTGTGATGCGTTAAGTGTCGCTGATGCTGATACATCGGAGTTAATAGAATACCAATATTGAGTACCTGCGGTCAATGCAATTAAACCGGTTATCGACGTTTGATATATGTCGCCGGTAGCACCTAAACCAATAGTAGCATAACCTAATCTCGTTGAAGGTAAATTATCGCTATCTTGGGAATAAAAAGCAACGTAAGCGTTTTGAGAATCTGCTGCTGTTACTTTTAACCCGACGGCTGTTACTGTACCAGTTTCCGGGGCTATAAAAGGGAATGCGAACGGTTGAGTCATGGTAACCATTGAAGCATTACCGTCATTACCCCCCATACCCCACGGTGCGGTAGTCCCTAAATTATATTGATTTTCACTTGTTGAACCAGTTTGAGGTAGCACATCAACTAAGCCACCGCCGCCACCACTAACCGTAGTCCATGTTGGTGGACTACCTGTCCCCGCACTTGTAATTACTTGACCGGAAGTGCCATAGTTAGCACCACTTAAACCGAATGAACCATCGCCCGATATTCTTAATCGTTCTGTATTTGAGGTTGAGGTTTTGAATGTGATACCAGTTGTAGCACTTAATACCCCTATTTGACCTGTCGCGTTATTGCTTGAATCTAGAAAATTAATGAAACCATTATTCCCTCTTATCGCTAATCTAGGGTAATTTGTGCCCGCTTCACCAATTGTTAAAGTCGAACCTGTACCTGAACCGTCAAATGTTAATCTCGCTGAACCTTGAATACTATCAGCAGTAGTATCACCGAATGCAAGTTCTGTATCAGTTAAAGAACCAGTAAATCCACCGCCACCACTAGGCGTAGACCATGTAACAGCCGCAGCACTTCCACCGGAAGTTAAGACATCACCTGCTGCTCCTACGTTTGAACCGTTTAGCATCCATTCATCATCGGGGGTTATTCTGAATGCTTCCGCCGCACCAATTCCACCTGCCTTAGCATAAAACTTTAGACCTTGAGTTGATTGAAAACCGATAGCACCTTTTTGATTATCGCTTTGGTCGCGAAACTCTAAGTAAGCGTTATTCCCGTTTAGTCTTAATCTAGTGTAATTTGTCGTTCCGTCAGAATATCCAAACTTTAAGGCACTGGTTGTACCTGCTGCTCCCAATGTTGAAGTAAAGCCCGATGAGCCTTGAATACTATCAGCGGTAGTATCACCGAATGCTACTTCAGTGTCCGCTAAAGAACCCGTAAATCCACCGCCACCGCCACTCTCCGCAACCCATCCGGCAGCAGTAGCCGAAGTTGCTTTCAGAATAAAATTAGTTGCTATTAGACTGTTATCAATTTCAACACCGTCTAACTTCACCTTTCCCGAACCGTTTGGTGATAAAGAGATTTGTCCGTTTACGCCATCTTCAATTACAATCGTGCCCGAATCGGAGCCATTATTGGTTTCTAATTGTAAATTGTTTGTACCTAATGATGATACTTTTCCTACATTTGTATTATCACCTAAACTTAATCCGTTTGAATTGATGGTTGCTCTTATTGACCCTCCTGTTACTATATTTACAGTGTTAGCAGATGATGAATACATACCTGTATTGGTATCACCGCTAAACGAATAACTTGGTGTTGATAAAGAACCGCTATCCGCTTCAAGCGGGAAAGTTACAGCACCACTATATTGAGGGATGTTCAAAGTTGAACCAACTAAGGTCGATGCTCCTGATGTACCTGTAGTTGAAAGCGATAAAGTCGCTTGTTTATTATTGAAAATATTCCAGTCTCCAGCCGATAAATATCCATCACTAGCGGTAGCACTTTTATTTATTGAAATTGAGGGTGAAGTTCCACCGCTTGAAACAATTGGTAAAGCACCTTGAACATTTGTAACCGTACCAGTATTCGAGGTCTTGTTGTTGAAAGTATTCCAATCTGTATTTGTAAGCACTCCTGTGAGGCTTGTTGAGGCTGAACCTATAGTGATGACAGGGGTAGTTGAATCGGTGGCTACAGAGACGTAGGAATCGGTAGAAGTAACGGAGGTTACTGTTCCATCTCCTTTCGCATTGAAAATAGACCAATCTGTAGATGTGAGAACACCTGTAGAAGTTGCGGAAGAATCTCCGATAACTATGACCGGAGTTGTACTAGGATTTGTGATTGTAACGAAGGTATCTGTTGAACTAACATTTGTAACCGTTCCAGTCCCACCGCTGCCCCCAGTCGTTACGGTTGCAGTTGTTCCCGTTACGGATAATGTACCCTCAGAAACAATAATTTTATTGATAGGTCTACCACTAGGATTTCCATTTTCATCGGTAATCCATAAAGGAGGTCTAATTGGACTGCTCATTCAATCCCTCCGCCTGTAATCAAGACTTGAAGTGAAGATGTTCCAGTATCACTTCTAACGAAGCAGTTTTGACCCACAAACGGGTAAGGTTGGTCGAAGATATATGTAGTTCCCGCGTCCAATGTAAAATAGGGTTTATTGTCAATAGAATATTGGTCGAATCCTAGACGAACATCGTTATCACCGACTCTTAACATAAGTTTCCCTGAACCTGTTAAATCGAGATATTGTGTATTAGTTGTTAAATCTACATTTTGTACTCTAGCCATATTATTCCCACCCACTTTTCATGTCAACAACTTTAACATTAAATTGATTAAATTGTTTCCATTTTAATATTTGAAATTGAGTCGGTTTAGTTTTTGAACCGAAAGTTGTAGACCTTCGCCCACCTTTCTTTACTCCTTTCGCAGTATCTTGTAAGTACACTTTATACCTTGACTTTCCGAATCCTCTAGCCATATTATTTCGACCTCTTTACTGGGTAAGATTTACCTTCGTTTTTCCCACTTGTAATTTTAACCCAATAACCTTTACCGGCGGTATATTTAGTCATCCACGGTTGAGAAAATCCTTGAGGACTTTCGCGAGATTTCATTCTAGGTGAAGTATATCTATTACCCATATTCAAACCGTATCTTTCCGCACCGCGAAGAGATTTGAAGAACTTCTTAGCCATTATAGCCACCGAGCCTTTTTCATATTCCTAGACTTTCTCAAAGCCCTAGTCCACATCTTAGCGGTTGGAGTTCGACTCCCATTAGAATATAATCTTGAAGTCATTATTTTCGACTCCACAAAAACAGACCTAGAGCAATTAAAATAAACCAGTTAGTGTCGCTCATTTGAACCGACCTCTTAACCCCATATTTCTCATTATTCTTTTCCAATGAAATAGTCCTCTATCTTGATTAATAGGGTTATCATTTAATCTAATAATCATAGAAGGGTTCTTTACTTTCCTAGCCATTTCACAAAAACTCCCTAAATCCTACCTGTCTGAAATAACGAAGTGTACTCTTTATATTCCTGTTTTGTTGCTTTTACAACTCTAGGATTTTTTACCCTTCTTCCGAAAAAACTCTTGAAAGATTTTACACCTTTATTAGCATCAGATTTAGTTCGATAAATCTTTGATTTCCTTCTAACTCTTCTTCCATCATTATTATTAAATGAAAATGTATATCCGTAATTATCAACCATAATTTAGTAACCCCCTTTCCTTGCTCTCTTAGAGCCTGTAGAGCGTTTCCTTTTACTTCGGAGACTAGAACGCTTAGCACCTGCTTCGGCGGCCTTACGAGTCTTGTATTTACGGGCTAATAATTTACCTGAAACATAAGAGCGAACTTTGTACCCGCCCGCTACTTTTACTATTGGCATATTTATCAATCCTTGTTACACACTCATGAGGTCGAGAAGGCTAGAAGATTTTACTCTTCTAACCCCCTCGGAGGCATGGTGATTCTGATTATATTCCTGTTCCCGATTCAGTCATTTGGATGACTGTCTTGTTTACATTTCCGATAGCCTGTTGAGTTTGAGTCGGTCGGCTTTCTTGAGTTGCGTTAAGAGGTGCTGTGAGAACGGGGTGGAAAAATCGTACTGTTGCAGCAGATGAACCGATAATCCATGTCAAGTCCTTTGCTTCTAATGCGTATAGAGGAACGAACAAAACTCCCGCCCTACCGGAATGGTAAGTTTGAGAAGTTGAACTCGCTACTGGGTTATCATAAACAACCCCATTATCTAGTTCGTTTGAAGCCCACTTGTGAAGAGAGATTGGCATAGAGAATTGACTCAATGCGAGTTGTCTAATTCCGTTTGGAGAATATTCATTTGCTTCTGAATCGTTCTGAATTAAGCAACCTAGAACGGTAGCACCTTGTAGAGTTGTTTGAGGAACTCTAACAACGACTTGCTCATCGATATCCGCTCCCGCGAATTGGTAAGAAGTTCCAGAAATGACCCTAGTTGAGCGTTGTGTCGCACTGTTGAATCTAGCCCACCATGTAACTGAACCTGATGAAATAGTTGCACCAGCACCGAGAACTAAATTAGCATCATAAAACTCTGTAGTAATCTCGAATCTAGGTGTAGGTGTATTCAGAACATATCCGATAGGGATTGCTATGTAAGCGACCGCTTTTGTATGTCCTGTAGCACTAGGAACAGTTAGAGAACGACCGCCAATAGAGTTTACGAAATATCCGTATCTACCCGCAATTGCTGACCCTGCTTCGGGTGCTGAACCGCTTATCCAATCGTGAATAATATCACCGTTAATCGTGATTTTCATGGCTCTCACTAAACTCGATAAGTCCGTGGTACGAGCCATTCCAGCCACTGTTAGGTCTATTTCTCCGATAAGATATTCGAGAGTTCCGTTCACACCGTAGAAACCGTCTATATATTGTGAACTACCTGCTACCGCAGGTATAGAAGTTGAAGATTTATTGAGTTGATAATATGTAACTGTCATAATTAATCAACTACCTTATTTCCTCAAGTTTGTGATGAATGATTCTACTTGCTTCATTGGTGGAGTAAATAGGTTAAATCCTACTACTACTCCGCCGGCGAGAAGAATATATTCCACCCATCCGTATAGACTAAAGTTCGGAAGTGGTAACATTACATTCCACCTGCTGTTGCTGGCATTTTTGAGTTTACATAATCTTCTACAGATTGACCTAGAAGAAGGGCTGTAGTTCCATTGGCAACCGCCATTAAGAACAATAGTCCGAACGCTAGAGAAGCACCTGCTACGATTGGTGATAACACATTTGACATAACATCGGTTGCACAAAAACTCGCTAATTATCTTTTCGGTTGGTGTGATTTACAGAGTTTTTGTGTAAAGCGTGAAGGCGTATTTTTCAGTAGGTGAGTTTTTGTGTAATCGAGGGGTTAATTAGAGAATCCTCTCTCCGAAGTTTCATGTCACAGCGGAGATATAATCGCATAAACGAAAAAGAAAAGATAATGATTAAGGAAATGTATCAATCTAAAGAATGGAAAGTTCCAGTTTTAGCAGAAATGTTCAGAGTAACAACTCGAAGAATATATCAGATAATTGGAGAGGCTAAAATTGACGAAGAAAAATGATATAATTACCGCTTTAATTACTGTCGCCGGTTCAATCGGTGCTGCTATAGCCATCTCCAAAAGGGAACGAAGAATATCGTTAGAGAACGCAAAGTTAAGGGAGCAGTTAATACTCGCTAGAATACTTTCGCTATTGGGCGTAAGTTTTGGAATTGGTTGTTTAATATGGTAAGGAGAGAAACTAGCGAGAGATTATTTCAAGCAAGAGTTGAATATTTAGTTGCAGATACTTCAATTGAAGAAACTGCTCGATTTTATGGTAGAACTCCTAGAACTGTTAGAAGATGGTTAGACGGTTCTAACGCTCCTTCTTTAGCAGTAAAAACGAGTGTTAGCAGACGAGCCTTATCGAGAGGGGCAGCCCCCGCTTTACAAGTTAGAATAGGCGGGAGATTTGACTCAAGAGGAACTATTGCTAGGAGTGGAACTCAACGTGCTATACAAGTCGCTAATTTATTCACTAGAAGAAGTAGAGAGGCACAAATTAGAGAGGCTAGAGCAACGGGTAACGCTGAACGATTAGCAGCCGCTAGAGCCTTACCTACTCGCCTTGATAGAAGGACACAAGATAACCTCGCATTGGCTAGAGAGAGATTAATGGAACAAGGGGTAAATGCCCCATCAGATAGAGTAGAAGAAATGAGTCAACAATTATCAGATGAAGAAATGGATGCTTTAGACGAGGCTTATTATGAAATGATGTATGGAAATTGGGAGGATTGGCGAGAAGCCTACGAGGAAATGGCGGGGTATTGATGGATGATATAGAAGAACCCATTTTAGTAGTCAATAGAAGGCATTCTAACGGAGGATTAGGACTTCCCCTATCAGACCTACCGGAGATAAAACATCAGAAGCGAAAAGTACCGGCATCTAAGAGCCTTCATAGTTGGAATATGATTGGTGCTGATACAGAAACCGTAGAGGGGAGACTTTGGTTATTCAGTACAGAAAAAGGGGTTTGGGAATGCCCTACTTTTGTTCATTTATTACAAGTTCTTTATGATAAAGACCATTGTAGAAGATGGAGAAAATCAGGGAAATCAGGTTATGTATGTTTAGAATATTTCTTTTGGAATCTTAAGTTTGATGCTCAAGCAATTTTAAGAACTTTACACCCTAAAGTTATGTGGGATTTAACCGCTTCAAGAACTACCGAAGGGGAGTTAGGAAATAACAAAGTTTTGATAAATGCTGATACGGGAAATTATACTCCCGAAGTAAACGGACGGATGATAGAATTATCATATCTTGAAGGTAAATCTTTGACCTTTACTCCGAAAAATTGGAGGCGAGGAAAATCTAAATTAGGTAAAGTTAAGTGGTGGGATATTTCTCAATTCTATGGAAAAATGAGATTAAATAATGCTGCTAAAAAATATCTACAAAAATCAAAAATCGAAAGATGTTTTGATGGAACTATTTTAGATGCATCGAGATTTGATGAAGAAGAATATCGAGATTATTACAGAGAAGATATTGATAAATATGCTGTTGTTGACGCTCTCCTAGCCGGAGAATTAGCCCGAAGAAAACGTGATGATTATGTCGCTAATAATATCAGATTTATTGAACCGTATTCTTTGGCTAATGTGGCTCAAAGAAATCTACTAGATACCTGTATAATTCCTACCGTTAATGATATGAAAAAATTACCTTCTACAAGGTTTATTTTACAGGCCGCTCAATCGAGTTATCGTGGAGGTTGGTTTGAGACTGTTGGGGCAGGTTATCACCCTGATACTCAAGGAGCGGACTTAGCGAGTGCCTATCCCTATGTTATGCACCATTTACCCGACTTAACAGACCGTAAAGGAGCATGGTTTATCGGAGATAATAAAGAAGAATGGTTAGATTGGATGAGGATAAGAAAACCGTTTCAGGTGGGTTTTTGTGAAATACAAATATTATTTGATGCTAATTTGTCATGGCATCCACTCGCTCAAATGAGTCGAACGGGAACTATAGTAACTCCTAGACTGGTTAGAGGTTGGTTTTCAGCAGATGAGATTCAAGAGGCAATTAAATGGCCGCATACATCAATTCATTATGGGAGTTATTGCTATTTTTTAGAAGATGAAAAAATCAGACCTTTCGCTCCTTTTATTGAAAACAATTATGAAATAAAAATGAATAGCGAAAAGGGTTCAGTTGAATATAATTTAGCAAAAATTATGCTTAATTCCACTTATGGAAAAACTATTCAGGCTATCGGTGGGAAGACTGGTAAATTATGGAATCCTTGCTACGCTGCGACCATTACAGGAGCGACTAGGGCTAGAATTGGGGAGTTGGTAAGGTTAAATGATTTCTCGGCTCTAAGTGTTGCTACAGACGGAGTAATATTTCCTACACAAAAACTCACTAATATTCCTAACAGACCTCTCCCTTCTCCACATAATCTCGGTCAATGGGAATTAGAAGAACGGGGAGAATTAGCACTTCTTATGTCCGGCGTTTATTCTGTAAGAACTCAAGAAGATTACACAAAAACTGTCTACAGAGGTTCGGCCTCATTATTTTTGAGAAACGATTATGAAAACGGTTTGTTTAGTTTTTGTGAAACTAATGCAAATAAAACCGAACTGTCTACAACCATTAGACGACCATATTCGGCGGGAGAAGCAAGGATGAAGAAAAATATGGAATTGATGAATATATTTGCACCTCATTCTTTCACTATAAGACCGGCGGGAGACTCGACTAAGAGGTTATGGGGAGTAGACAAGCCCGCTGTATTTGGCGACCTTTTGAGCAACTGGTATCAAAATTATCCACATCAAATATTATAGATGAGTTTTGTTCAGAAGTAGACTAATGACTTGGCAAGATGATGACCAAATATGGGATAATTTAGACGAATTAATGATGAACGGATATAGTGATATGAAGAACTTTTTAGATTCAATAGCAGAATATAAAGACGAACTAGGACACTTGAATAGAGCAATTTTATTCGGTGTTTTTGGTCAATTTTGTGTATCTTATGTAGAATCGAGAAACGAGACTAACAGCCCTCAACATTCGTTAGCAAATGCTTTAGAAAGTTGTATGAAAAATCCTTTGGTATCAAAAATGATGCAAGGAACTTTAATGGGCATGATTGATAAAAAAGTGGAGGAATTATAAATGAAAGAAGAAGAAGTAGAAAAAGAAATTAATTATAAAATAATATACAGAAATGAAGAAATTATGGTAGCAATAAATAAGAAATATATGAAGGATGAAGAAGAATGAGTCGGGCAGAAAAACACCCTACAGACGAAGGGAAATATCAGTCTACCTTTGATACTTACGGACATGGAGAAAATAAAGGAAAATCTAGGGCAGCAGTTTACAAACATTTTAAGAAAATTAACGTAGATTTTGTGCAAAGTGGGAACGATTCAACGAGCAAGGTTACACAAAAACAGCCTAAAGTTGAAAAAGAAAAAGAGATAATTGAGGAAGATTACACAAAAACTGATGAGTTTTCTAATATTTCTTGGTTATCTGATGATGAATTGGATTCTATAATACCTACAATACCGAAGCCTATTCGGGCTTTAGCCGCCGGAGATATAGCGGGAATGTCGGCAGCACAAAGAGCCACACAAACTCAATTGATTAACTGGGGTTTTATGGGAATAGATAGAGGCGTTACCCATTGGGGAAGAGGTGTTACAGGACATGAAGAATGGGGGATAAATAGACACCCCTCGGACTATGAAGCCATGACTGGTGCTACTCAACATCTAATGGATGAAAACGGGATTTCTATTAACTTGAATCCTACCTTAGTGTGGGCTACTGTAATGTCTGCCGCATATGTTCCTCCTGTGACTTATGTTGCTAGAAATAGTGATAAAACTAAAAGAAAGTTATTTTTCAAGAGTATAGGAAAGTTTTTCAGGAATCCAATTAAGGCACTTAGGCGAAGGAGGATTGCAGATGAGCCAAATGACCGTAGAGAGTCTATACAAGCCGAATAAGAAACGATTAGGGGTGTTATGGGCCGGTACTAGCGGTAGCGGTAAAACAACGGCCGTATTAAGCACTCTTAGACAGGCGATTTTGGATTCAAAGAAGTTCGGAGAATATCATAGATTTGTTATTATTGACCCTAAGATTCAAACCGGCGATTATGATTTATTGGCCGACCCTATTACAGATTTAGAGAGTTTTTGTGAAAGTATTAACGATGAAAGAGTTTCAATTTATTATCCTGATTATGAAGAGTTTGATACTAAAGTTTTAGAATATGATATATCGGTTATTGTAAATCATATTTTCAAACTAGCAGATTCAGAACCGAAGGCCTCTTTCACCTTTGTTTTAGATGAAGCATCAATAGTAATTAGTCCTACTAGAGTTCCCCCCGCTTTGAAGAGATTATCAGTTCAAGGACGGGCTAAAAATATACTCCCTCATTTTATCTCTCAAAGACCTTTAACGAATAGATGGTTAGACGCTAATTTATCAAGAGTAATGTTATTCCGAATGTTACCCGTAGATGCTGATAATTTAACTAAGAGATGGGGTATAGATTTTGCTTCTTCTGATGAAACCGTGAGGGCTAAACCATATTCTTTTATTCATTTTAATTTAGAAGATGGAACTCTTCAACCGATGAATCCCGTTGAATTACCGAAGCGGATTCCTCGAAAGAAAAAGACGTTTAAGCAAAAAGCATTAGGCTTCATAAAAAAGAGGATATAGAAACATATTACTTCACAAAAACTCCGTTGCATTGATATACCCAACCCTACTCCCGTTACTTGTAGAAATACATCGGAGGCATTGAATATGACATACAAAGTAGGAATTGAACTAGAAATACAAAACGTAACAGTGAATGAAGTAAGGGAGTCTGTAAGGGCTGCGGGGGCTTACTATGACGGCCATTCAGGCTATCATGGCCAAGGAATGGCAACAGGGTGGAAATCGGAGAGAGATGGTTCATTAGGTACATCAGCAACAGAAACACAAAAAGGCGGAATAGAAGTTATCTCAAGACCATTAAAAGGAGCAGCAGGTATTAGAGAAATGAAGAGACTTTGCACACAATTAATTCGTAGAGGGGCAACTGTAGATAGAAGGTGCGGTACACATATTACTTTTGGATTAGATGAGAATGCAAGATTTAACCGAATGAGTGTTGCTAAGAAAGAAGAAGTAAAAGAAACTATAGTTTCAACTTATCTTTACTTTCAAAATGTTTTTGACGCTATCTCACCTAACAACCGTCAAGTTAATTCCCATACAGGAACACAAACAAATCATTACTGTATGCCTGCGGATTTTAGAGGTCGAACTTCATCTGTAAACATGGTAAAATATGTTATGTATGGAGTAGTTGAGTTTAGACAACCGGGTTTCACAATCAACGGTAAGAAAATCGAACAATGGGTTAAAATCTTGAATGCTGTAGTATCAGCAGCAACAAACGAAAACCACGTTTCACGAACTATGGATTTAACGTCACAACCTGTAACTATCGAGAGTATGTGCAACTACTTGAATATCCGAAACACTACAGAAGATTGGATGGTTGAGAGAGTTACAGAAATGGCTACAAAATACACCGGTGGACGTGGCAACCGATTGAACGTCCTTGCTCGCACAATTGCGGGTGAAGATGGTTCAACATCGAGGTGGGTCTGAATGTGCGGCATAGGTGGATTCTACAAAGGGTCTGTAGGAGGTGAAACTCCTATTGATTTAATCAACGACCTTTGGGTTAGTTTAGAGAACCGAGGGACACACGCTGCGGGCGTTTGTATCGGTTGGGGAGGTTCTGATAGGCCGATAGTCAAGAAGGCTGCTAAAACGGCTTCTAAATGCTCAAAAATGCTAAAGTTAGCAAAGGGTAAGAATACTCAATATGTTTTACTACATACAAGGTATACAACTCAAGGTTCAACATCTAATAACGGTAATAATCACCCGGTTGTAGGTCATGGCATTACATTGACACATAATGGCGTTTTGTCTAACGATACACATATATTGAATAAACTAGGTGTAAAACCTTTACACGATGTAGACACCGAAGCGATAAACGCCGCATTGAGCCTAAAGTCTCCTAAGTGGATGATTGAAAATATCAAAGGTTCTATGTCTATTGCATGGGTTGATTCTAACGAGTCTCCTAATGCGGTTCATTTGCTAACTAACGGTAGAAATCCCTTAGTTATAGGTCGTACAAAAACTAATGATATTGTATGGGCTTCCACAAAAACTCACCTAGAAGATTCAGGTTTTGAGTTTACTAAAATATTTGATGCTATACCTTTCAAACAATATACACTTCTTGAAGGTGGAAGAATCACTTCAAAAATCATATCTAAAAATATTGCATGGCCTATGAATAATAGACAGGTTCATTCTAGCCAAAAGAGTAGCGTTTCTAGCACCGATTGGAATTCGTACTTCAATAATACCTACGGAAAGGTGACGAAGGCTTCTAAGACCTCTCCAAAGGCTAAGAAATCATATTCTAGTTCTAATGCTAGACAGGTAATTTCAGTACCGGGAGAATCTATGGAGGATATTGAACAATTGATGTGGGATTTAGGATTCGTTCTTTGTTACAATCAAAACGGAATGGCTACATTCAAAGAAACTTCGGAGGTGATGCATTATGAAACCGCGGAGTGATTATCTTTATTGTGGTAAATGCGGTTCAGAAATGAAACCCAAAGGATTAGCAAAGGAGGCAGGTCTTTGTGAATATTGTTACGCTAAATGGTTTAGACACGAAATCACATGGGTAAGAGGTCAATTCAGATGTAATTCAGATGTAAGGGGGGAAGAATAATGGTTAGTTTTTGTGAAAATTGTGAAAACTATCCTACTAACTTTCATGGAAAATATAGGTATGAATGTCATATATGCGGATGTGATTTACAATGAAGATTCAATGGTATGAATCAAGATATTTGATTTGCCCTGTTTGTGATAAATGTTCAGACACTTTTTTCTATCTTAAAGATATTAAATCGTGGGTAAAAATACACTATGAAAAGTGTGATGCAACGAGTTTCAAAGAAGAAGGATATGTTGAGGTGATTGAATGAATAATTCTCATATTACTATTGAGGTTGTAGAACCTAAAAAGAAGGCTTCTTCACCTAGACAACCTACGATGAGA
>TARA_R110000850_G_scaffold88177_1_pt1 | contig 15787 bp, 13 predicted proteins | sample TARA_R110000850 | Tara Oceans TARA_R110000850 (sample SAMEA4397586) | marine metagenome | biome: Polar Biome; feature: [SRF] surface water layer (ENVO:00010504); material: water (ENVO:00002006), including particulate matter (ENVO:01000060) such as... | depth 5 m | reverse complement strand
CAGGCGGGCAACCTTGCGGACATCATCCTTGGTAACACTCATGGCGCGGGCTCCGGTGACATGGCTTCGATCCGGCCCGAATACGCGATAGGCAAGGGCGTATCAAGCCGCTATAGCGCTCATCCTGAGTTGACTTCTATCCCGGACAGGACCGTTTTGGCCGTAACTGATCTTGCCTCCCTGCCGCGCGCCGGCGTGCTTGTCGGTATCGACCCCGGCACACGGACCATGGGCGTCGCGGCGACTGACGCCACACGCATGATCGCCAGCCCCGTGGAAACCATAAGGCGAGGCAAGACGCTCGGCCCCTCCATCACGCGCCTGTTCGAGATCTATGACGACCGCCAGGCAGTTGCGCTGATTGTTGGCCTGCCGCTCCATATGGACGGCACCGAAGGCCGCCGCGCCCAGTCCACCCGGGCGCTGGTCTACAATATCCTGCTGCGCCGCGACGTGCCGGTCGCCTTCCAGGACGAACGCCTGTCCAGCGCCGAGGCGGAAAGCGTGATGATCCAGGCCGACATGTCAGCGAGGCGCCGCGCCGAACGTATTGACGCCTCGGCCGCCGCAATCATCCTCAAATCCGCGCTCGACGTGCTGGACCGCCTTGGATGAGCGGCTTCCTCTACGCCCTGCTGCCGGTCATCGCGATCGTGGCGCTGGGACACGTTCTCTCAGCCCGCAAATGGATTCCTGCTGAAAGCTGGCGCGCCATCGAGCGGCTCTCTTATGTCGTCCTGTTTCCGGCGTTGATCATCCGCACCCTTGCCAACACACCGTTCGAGACCGCGCCCTGGCGCCTCGCCGCCGCGCTGATCCTCGCCCAGCTTGTGCTGGGTGCCGTCGGCCTCGCCGCCCGATTCCTGCCCGGCATGGAACGGCCGGCCGTCGGCACCATCATCCAGTCGAACGTCCGCTGGAACACGATGATCGCGCTCTCAATCGGCAGCCTGCTGTACGGGCAGGAAGGCCTCGCCCTCGTTACCATCGCTGCCGCCGTGATGATCCCGACCGCCAATGTCCTGTCGGTCTACGCCCTCATCGCCCATGCCGACACGCCTCATGGCCCCACGCCCCGGCCCTTGCTCGCCCTGGTACGCAACCCGATCGTACTCGCCTGCATCATCGGCCTCGTTCTGGCCGCGGCCAGTATCGACCTGCCCCGCCTCGCCAATGACATGCTGCGCATCCTGGGCGACGCGGCGCTCGCGCTCGGCCTCCTGTCTGCCGGTGCAGGCGTTGACCTCTCGGCCCTGAAGCGCGCCGGGCCTCGTACGCTCACCTGGTCACTCGTCCGCCTGCTTGGCCTGCCCGCCCTGGCGATCGGCTTCGGCCTCGCCTTTGGCCTGTCGGGCATGGCCCTCACCATCGCGGTGATCTGTGCCGCCACCCCCACCGCCACCAGCTCCTATATCCTTGCCCGCGAACTCGGCGGTGACGCCCCCCTCGCGGCCAACCTGATTGCCGTCCAGACCGTGCTCGCCATGGTGACGCTGCCGCTGTTCTACTTCCTCGCCAGCGGCTGACACTTGCGAACAGCCGGAAACGGGCCTAAACCGCCAAAAATCGAAAGGGCCTCCATGGCAATGGCGGGATACAGCTACAACTTCGATCATGAGCATTTGCTGGGAATCGAAGGCCTTCACCCCCTCGACATCACCCATATTCTCGATCTGGCCGACAGCTATGCGGATGCGACCCGGGCTGGCCAGCGTGCCGATCCGGTCCTCACCGGGCGCACCGTGGTAAACCTGTTCTTCGAGAACTCCACCCGCACCATGAGCAGTTTCGAAATCGCCGCCAAACGCCTCGGCGCCGATGTCATCAACATGCCGGTCGCCAATTCCAGCGTGAAGAAGGGCGAGACCCTGATCGACACGGCGATGACACTGAACGCCATGAAGCCGGACGTGCTGGTCATCCGCCACTCGGCCTCCGGCGGCGCCAAGCTGCTCTCACGCAAGGTCGACTGCGCGGTCATCAATGCCGGCGACGGCACCCATGAACACCCCACGCAGGGCCTGCTTGACACGCTGACCATCCGCCGCGCCAAGGGCCGCGTTGAGGGCCTCAAAGTGGTCATATGTGGCGACATTGCCCACAGCCGCGTCGCGCGCTCCACCACCATGGCGCTGCACCTGCTTGGCGCCGAGGTCCATCTCTGCGGGCCCCGCACCCTGCTGCCCCCCGGCACGGACACCTGGGGCGCCGCCAGCGCCACGACAGACTTCGATGCTGCCCTTAAAGGCGCAGACGTCGTCATGATGCTGCGCCTGCAGCTGGAACGCATGGACGGCGCCTTCCTGCCCAGCCGCCGCGAATACTTCCGCTATTTCGGCCTCACCGCAGACCGCCTCGCGCTCGCCTTGCCGGACGCAACAGTCATGCATCCCGGCCCGATGAATCGCGGTATCGAGATCGAAAGCGCCATTGCCGATGGCCCGCGATCGGTCATTACAGAACAGGTCGAAATGGGCGTCGCTGTGCGCGAAGCCGTGCTTGACCTTCTGGCGGGGACACAAAGATGAGCCTTTCCATCCACAATGCCCGCCTGCTGGACCCGGCCACCGGCATGGACGAGCCCGGCGCGATCTTCATCGACAAGGGCAAGATCAAGGACGTGGCCAGGGGCCAGTCCGGCCCGCACGCGGCGGCGAAGGAAACGCTCGATGCGGGCGGCCTCTGCCTCGCACCCGGCCTGATCGACCTGCGCGTCAAGACCGGCGAGCCCGGCGACGAGCAGAAGGAAACGCTGGCGACCGCGTCGCGCGCCGCCGTCGCCGGCGGCGTCACCAGTTTCGTCGTGATGCCCGACACGCGCCCGGTCGTGGATGATGTCGCGCTTGTCCGCTTCATTATCGAACAGGCCCGCAAGACCGCCAAGGCCCGCATCTACCCCTCCGGCGCGCTGACGGTCGGCCTGAAGGGCGAACAGATGGCCGAGATCGGCCTGATGGCGGATGCCGACGCCATCATCTTCACCAATGGCGACATGCCCATTGCCAGCGCCTCCATCATGAAGCGCGCCATGGCCTATGCCGCCAGCCGCAACACGCTGGTCATGTCGCGGCCCGATGACCGCAGCCTGTCAGGCTCGGGCGTCATGAATGCCGGGGCCTTTGCCGCGCGGTTCGGCCTTTCGGGCATGCCGCAGGAAGCCGAATGGATCGGGGCGGCCCGTGACGTGATGCTGGCCGAGGCGACCGGCTGCCGGCTCGTGGTCGACCAGGTCTCGACGGCGCGCACGCTGCAGATCATCGCCGCCGCGCGTGGCCGGGGCGCGAAGGTGCACGCCACTGTCGCGGCCCACACGCTGTTCTTCAACGAGCGCGATGTCGGCGACTATCTCACCTATTGCAAGGTCAATCCGCCCTTCCGCGACGAGGACACACGGCAGGAACTGATCGCCGCCCTGAAACGCGGCGAGATTGACGCTGTCGTGTCGGCACATGATCCCCAGCCCCCGGAGGAAAAGCGCCTGCCCTTCGGCGAGGCTGCCTTTGGCGCTGCGGGACTCGAAACCACGCTGGCCGCACTGATGAGCCTCGTTCACGATGAAGGCCTGCCCCTGCTCGACGCCCTCGCGCCGGTCACCTGCCGCCCGGCCGACCTGCTCGGCCTGCCGCAGGGCCGCCTGAAGTCCGGCACGCCTGCTGACCTCATCCTGTTCGATCCCGGCAAGCCCTGGCTCTGCGTGCGCGAAGACCTGCGCTCACGCTCGACCAACTCGCCCTTCGATGGCCGCCGCCTGCAGGGCCGCGTCAAGCGCACATTTGTGAGCGGCGAGACCGTGTTCGATTTGTAGCCGCATCCTGACCCCTGAAAGCCCGGCAAACCTGGCTGACAAAAAGTGATCGGCCCAAACTCCCTTATCGGGTGACTTGGCGTTGACCCGTCGCACTGCTGCTGTCAAATCCTCTCATGGGGAAATTGTACAACAGGTCCATGCGTGTGGTTCTCGCATTTGCGCTGACGCTGGCAGTCAGCGCGGCGTGCGTATCTGATCTGGGCCGCGTTGCGTACAAGCCCCCGGTTTCACCCGTGCAGCGCTGCATGAACCTGAGCGGCGCGCTGGAAGGCCCTTCCGAGGGTGTGTGGGGTTATACCGTGCGCATGTCGGATATCGACAGGATAGCGGACGCTGGTTTTGACACGATCCGGCTGCCCGTGCGCTGGTCGGCGCATGCCGACCACAGAAGGCCCTACGAACTCGACAGTGACATGCTGGCGCGGACTGACGAGATCATCGACCATGCCCTGGCAAAGGGCATGAAAGTCATCCTCAATGTGCATCACTATCACCATATCCACCACAACCCCTCCCGCCACGAAAGACGGCTGGAAGGCATCTGGAAACAGCTGGCGGCCCACTATGCCGCCTATCCTGACACATTGATCTTCGAAGTCCTCAACGAGCCCAACACGAAGATGACGGTCAAGCGCACCGACGCGCTGAACAAGCGCATCGTCGCTCTCATTCGCAAGACCCAGCCAGACCGCTGGATCATCCTCGCGACGGCTGAATGGGGCTCCCTGACCGGCCTCATCGAGAGCCAGCCACCCCATGATCCGCGCATCATTCTGTCATGGCATTATTACGATCCCTTTTCCTTCACCCACCAGGGGGCGGAGTTCTTCAAGCCGACACCCCCCGCCGGGGCGGAATGGGGTAGCGAGGAGGATCAGGCCCGCATGGCAGAGGATTTCCGCGCAGCTGCAAGCTTCCGGGACACGCATGGCATGCCGTTGCTGCTCGGCGAGTTCGGCGTATTTGATGCGGCATCGGTCGATGAGCGCGTGAAATGGATCAGCACGGTGCGTCACCTGTCTGAGTCAAACCAGTTCGGCTGGTGCCATTGGGGCTTCTCGTCCAACTTCCGGGCCTATGATCCGGAAAAGGAAGCCTGGATCGAACCGATCCGCGCCGCCCTGATGGACGATTGACGCAACGGGCCTTGCCGCGTGCGGGCCCTGTTCGTAGACCATTGCCAGGCAACACGGCAGGGAGTCGGTGGCATGCAGGCATGGATCGGATATGGCGCGGCGCTGGTGTGCGGCTATCTCGCAGGCTCAATCCCCTTTGGCCTGTTGCTCACCCGGGCCGCGGGCCTGGGTGACATACGCGACATCGGCTCCAACAGTATCGGCGCCACCAATGTGCTGCGCACCGGCCGCAAGGATCTCGCATTCGCAACCCTGCTCCTCGACAGCCTGAAGGCGGGCCTCGTGGCTTTCGTCTTCACCTGGATGTTTGGTCGCGAGATCGGTTTTGTGGCGGGCGCCATGGCCTTTGTCGGCCATTGCTATCCGGTCTGGCTCGGATTCAGGGGTGGCAAGGGTGTTGCCACCTATGCTGGCCTGCTGCCCTTCGTCTCGCTGCCCGGATTCTTCGTGGCTGCGCCGGTCTGGCTGGTCGTGTTTGCCATCACGCGTATCTCGTCCCTGTCAGCCCTTACGGCGGCCGTGCTGGTCCCGCCCGGCGCATACCTCCTTGGCAAGCACAACCTGTTCATCATCGGCGGCCTTGCCCTCTTGTCAGCCTTCGTGTTCTGGACCCACCGCACCAACCTGTCCCGCCTCCTGAAAGGCACCGAACCCAGGTTCGGCACATCAAAGGCCAAGCCCGAAGCATGAGCCCGGCATGGCCCCAGAATGTCGGCCCCGTCATTGCTGAAACGCTTTAACAGCCCGGCTGCCGCCCTGAGCGCCCGGCCCATCCGGCCCCGGTGGTCGCGATCGAAATCCTCTCATCCCTGCGGTTTGGCCACGTCTCCAGTCCTGACATGTCCGCTTTCGACCCCGAATCGCATGATGAGCCCCCCGCCATACAGCCAGGTTGCCAGGGTGAGCGGGTCCTTCTCCCCCCATGCCGATTGACGAGATCGCCCGTACCAGAGGGCTGGGCGCGGCGCGTTGCGCAGCAATCCTTGCAGAACGAGACCTGTCTGGCGTCGCCCTCACCCTGTCAGGCGGCCCCGCAGTTCTCGGGGTCTGATTGACCGCCTGTGTCGCGAAAACACCGCCAAAAGCATGAAAATGCCGCCATCAGCCACCGATGGCTGGACGATCCGGGCCATCGCCTCTAAGCCTCCAGTCTGATTTGTGAACCCGGCGCCGGCACATCGTGCTCTCTCCCCGCGCCATTGTAACTGAGGTAACCCGGACTTGGCGAACTGGCTCCTCTACGCCGCAGCATTGGGTCTGGTTGCATCCGGAGCCGCCTCCGCACACGCGCAGGAGGCTTCAAGCCTTGCCCAGCCCGCCTCTGAGGCAAGTGAACACGTCGTACTCGAAGCCGATTACATCTACGAAATCCAGGAAGAAAACAGCATTGTCGCCGAAGGCAATGTCGAGGCGCTGTACGAAGGGCGTGTCCTGCGCGCCGACAGGATCGTCTACAACAAGATGACCGACCGTGTACGCGCCACCGGCAATGTCGTCATCGTCGACCCGGATGGCTCGCAACAATTCGCCGACGAGATCGAGGTTAACTCCAATCTGGCCGACGGCTACGCCATCGGTTTCTCGGCCCGCCTGCCGGATGGCGCAACGGTCGTCTCGAACGCGGCGATCCGCCAGACAGATGGTATCAACGCACTTGAGCAGGTCATCTATACAGCCTGTCCCGTATGCGAAGAGGATACGACGCCAACCTGGTCCCTGCGTGCCCGCCGGGCCGTGCTTGACCAGGAAAGCCAGATGATTTCCTACCGGGACGCAGTCTTCGAAGTCGCGGGCATCCCGGTCTTCTATTTCCCGTATCTGGCTCACCCGGACCCGACATCGGACCGGCGGTCGGGCTTTCTCGTGCCGTCGGGCGGCGTCTCGTCAAAACTCGGAACGTTCTACCAGCAACCATACTATTGGGCCTATTCGGACTCCTCGGACGTCACAATCGCCCCGATGGTCAGCGCCAACGTGAACCCTCTGCTCGGCCTCGACTTCCGAAAGCGGTTTTACTCCGGCGGCGTCAAATTCAGTACCAGCATCACGCGCGAAGCCGATTTCGACAGTGACGGCGAACGCTTTGGTGACGAGAAATGGCGCGGCCACATCTACGGCAAGGGCCTGTTTGCGATCTCGCCGGAATGGCAATGGGGCTTTGGTGTCGAGAACCAGACCGATGACCTCTATGACCGTCGCTACGATATTGACGGACAGGGTGAACGGCGCGGCCTCTATTCCAGCCAGCCCCGCCGGCTGCTGTCGCAGATATTCGCGATCGGACAGGGCGACAGTTACTATGCGGATATCGCGGTGCTGGACTTCCAGGGCCTGCGCGCCGGCGATGTGGACGGCGGCCTTCCGACCCTCGCGCCCGTCTTCTTCGGCGAGAAATACTGGGATCTGGGCGATTACGGCTTTGCCGCCGTCAACGTGTCTTCCGCCATGCTGACCCGGGAAGTCGGCGCCGACAGCCAACGCGTCAGTGTGGGGGGTGACTGGTCGAAACTGGACATTCTTCCAGGTGGCTTCACATTTGAACCTTTCGCCGAAATCCGCGCCGATTATTACGCGCTCGATGAAAGCGTCTCAGGCAAGCCGGACGTCACACGCGCCGTCGGCAATGCGGGCGTGAAGATCGCCTATCCCCTGGTGCGACCGGGCAAGATTGTCGACATTGTTGTCGAACCTGCGATCATGGGCGCATGGGGTTTTTCCAATGTCAACGACCCGGCCATCCCGAACGAAGACAGCCTTCTCTATGAATTTGACGAGGGCGACCTGTTCGCCGCCAATGGGTTTGGCAATTACGACCTTTACGAAGGTGACGGCAAGGCGGCCGCCGGGGTCACGGCCCGCGCCCAGTTCAAAAGCGGCCCGGAATTCAGCACGACAGTTGGCCGGCGCTGGCGCTCGCGCACCGATCCCAATTTCGATGTGGCCAGCAACCTCGACGGCACGTCATCGGACTGGGTTGCTGAATCCACGGCAGATTTCGGCAGTGCGCTACGTCTCGATACGCGCCTCAGGCTGGATGATGACGGGTTCAAGCTGAACCGAATCGACGCCCGGCTGAGCACGAATTACAAGCGCCTGCGTGCGGTTGGCCAGTATTACAAGATCAATGAGCGCGTCAGCCCGCTCGGCAGACCGGACGAGGGCATTTTCCTGCGCGGAGAAGTGCAGGTGACCAACCGTTTCTCGCTGGTTTTCGGCCAGCTGCGGGATATCGTGGGCGATCTGAACGCCAAGCGGGAAGTCGGCATCGCCTATGAGGACGACTGTTCGCGCTTCGAGATCATCTACCAGCGTTCGGAACTGACGGATCGCACCCTCGGCCCGTCGGAAAGTTTCCAGTTCCGCTTCTCGCTCAAATCCATCGGAGATTTCGGATCCAGTGAATTCGACTGATTCGGCCACCGGTCCGTTGCCGCGCCGCGATCACGCTCAACCCTAATTATCCGTAACGATTCAGGGAACACTGCCCTGATCCGTTGCACCTGCCCGCAGGACTTGTATGGTCCGCCTAACTTGAAAGACCTGGGGCCTGGCTGGGTGCCCAATGGAGAGACTACATGATCCGTCAGTTACTTGTTGCTGCCTCCCTGTTCGCTTTGTCCGCTACAGGCGTCGCCATGGCACAGGACGCTGCTGATCCCGGCCGCCTGCCGCTTGAAGGCGTCGCTGCAGTCGTCAATGACAAGCCGATCTCGTATTCCGACGTTCGCCAGCGCGCGCGCCTCCTCCTGCTCAGCGTTGGCGGCCAGCAGCCGTCTGCCGAGCAGATCCAGCAGATCACCGGCCAGGCTCTGGAGCAATTGATCGACGAAAGCCTCCAGCTGGAAAAAGCGTCCGAATTCGAAATGGAAATCGACGCCCGCGAAATCGCAGGCGCGGTCGAAGACATGGCCCGCCAGGGCGGCACGACGGGCGACCAGTTGAAAGCCCAGCTTCTGCAGTCAGGCGTCAACCCGGCCAGTCTTGAAGAGCAGATGCGGGCTGAAATCGCCTGGAACCGCGTCATGAGCGGCCTGTATGGCTCTCGCATCCGTGTTTCGGACAACCAGGTTGACGACCAGTTGGAGCGCATGCGCACCGCCTCGCAAAAAACCCAGTATCGCGTCTCGGAAATTTTCCTGTTTGCACCCGATCCTGAAACCCGTGAGCAGGCGATCACGGCGGCCAGTGCCGTCCTCGACCAGCTCAAGCAGGGCGCCGATTTCCGCGTCGCAGCGCAGCGCATCTCATCGGCCCCCACCGCCGCTACAGGCGGTGACATGGGCTGGATGTCCGCCGAAGACCTCGCGCCGGAACTGGCCGCCGCGGTCTCTGCTGCCGAACAGCCCGGCCTGCTGGAGCCGATCGTGGTCGACAATGGCGTCTACATCCTTCTGGTCGCCAACAAGCGCGAACCCAGCCAGGAAGTGACCAAGGTCAATCTCAAGCGTCTTTACGTGTCCGACGGGTCTGAAGCCGACCTCAAGGCCGCCATGGAAAAGATCACCAGCTGCGATGACGTTCAGAGCATCGCCAATTCCAAGACCAATCTGCGCGCCGCAGACCTCAACGAAATCAACGTCGAGGAACTTGGACCGGAGGGCAAGTCTCTCGTGCTGGCCACGCAAGTCGGCCAGGCGACGGACATTTTCGCGGCTTCGGGCGGCCTTGCCGTCATGTATGTCTGCGACCGTCAGGATGGCGCCGAAGCCCTGCCTTCGCGCGAAGACCTCAAGGGCAGCATCAAGAACCGCGAACTCGGCATGATCTCTGAACGCGAGCTTCGAAATCTGCGCCGCGACGCCACGATCATCTATCGATAGGGCTTGCACGGCCGGTCTTTTGCCACCAAACCTCCGCGCGTGACCCGGACACACACCCCCCTTCTTGCCCTGACCATGGGCGACCCCGCTGGCTGCGGCCCCGCTATCACGACGGCGGCCTGGGAGAAACTGCAGGCCGATCCCGACCTCACCTTCTACGTGATCGGCGCGCCAGCGCTCTATGCCGACCGCGTCCCGGTCCGCAAAATCGCTTCGCCCGCGGAAGCCCGCGACATTTTTTCCGATGCCCTGCCGGTGCTCGCGCTGGCCGATGTACCCGACGTGCGGCCCGGCCAGCCCGATGCGGATGCCGCGCCCGCCATCATCCGCTCCATCGCACTCGCCACCTCCCACTCGCTTGAAGGCATGGCAGACGGCATTGTCACGAATCCCATCAACAAGGCCCTGCTCTACAGCGCCGGCTTTTCCTATCCGGGCCACACCGAATACGTCGCCCACCTTTGCACCAACCCGAACGAGCCCGCTCCGCAGCCGGTCATGATGCTGGTCGGCGGCGGCCTCCGGGTTGCGCTCGCCACAATCCACATTCCCCTGATGAAGGTCGGCAAGGCACTGACCGTTTCCGGGCTCGTCGAACTCGGCCAGATCGTCAACCGCGCCCTGAAACAGGATTTCGGCCTCGACGCGCCACGCATCGCTTTTTCCGGCCTCAATCCGCATGCGGGAGAACAGGGAACGATCGGTGCCGAAGAGCAGGCGATCATCAACCCCGCCGCCCATGCCCTGCGCCTCTCGGGCGTGGACATGTCCGACGCCCGCCCCGGCGACACCGTGTTCGCCGAAGCCTTGTCGGGCGCCTATGATGCCGTGATCGCCATGACCCATGACCAGGGCCTGATCCCGGTCAAGACTCTGGACTTCTGGGGCGGCGTCAATGTCACGCTCGGCCTGCCCGTGGTCCGCACCAGCCCGGACCATGGCACCGCCTATGATGCCGCCGCCGCAGGCACCACACGCGCCGACAGCCTCATCGCCGCCCTCCGCCTCGCTGCCTCCATGACCCTTGCAAGGACAAATGCTGCGTGACGGATCCCCAGCGCCCGCAATTGACAGATGCCCCCGCCCGCAAGGCGCTCGGCCAGCACTTCCTGTTCGACCCCAGCATCCTGCATCGCGCGGCCACTGCCGCCGGCCCGGTGAAGGACCGCGTCGTCATCGAAGTCGGCCCTGGCCCCGGCGGCCTGACGCGCGCCCTGCTCGACGAGGGCGCCGGCAAGGTCATCGCGGTCGAGACCGATTCGCGCTTTGCCGAGGCGCTCACCCTGTGGCCGGAAGCAAAGGATGACCGCCTGATCGTCGTCCAGAAAGATGCCCGCAAGGTCAATTTCGAAAAACTGGTGGAAGAGGCTGGTGCCACCCAGCCCGCCATGGTCATCGCCAACCTGCCCTATAATGTCGGCACACCACTCCTCGTCGGCTGGCTCAAGGCGGGCGACTGGCGCGGCGAGATGGCGCTGATGTTCCAGAAGGAAGTCGCCGAGCGCATCTGCGCTGCGCCCAATACGGACCATTATGGCCGCCTCGCGGTTCTCGTCCAGTCCGCGACCCGCCCCCACATCGCCTTCACCCTGCCGCCGGGCGCGTTCAGCCCCCCGCCCAAGGTCGACAGCGCCGTCGCCGTGCTGGAGCCACTGCCCGCCGATCAGCGCTTCGCCCATATCGACCTGCTCGAGCAGGTCACCGGCGCTGCCTTCGGCCAGCGCCGCAAGATGATGCGCGCCGCCCTCAAACCGCTGGCCAAGAAACGCGGCATGAAAGCCGCCGAATGGCTCGAAAGCGTCGGCATCGACCCGACCGCACGGGCTGAAACACTGTCGCAGGATGATTTCCGAAGGTTGGCGGCAAGTTTGGCTTAACAAGCTTCCCCCTCTCCCCTGATTTGCGAGGATCAGCCATAGCGCTGCGATTGCCCGAGCAAGTAGCCGGAGTGAAGGGTCACGGGACAAGCCAACACAGTCCCGCCATCTGCGGCGATGCCATCGCCCCTCACTCCCAGCCCTTCGCCCGGAGGAAAAGGCTGCGAATGACGGTCAGCGTTCAACAGGAAAGCCCCCTCTATTCTTTCCCGTCAAACGGTTCCACGACGATATCGGTCACTTCCTCGAACGTGTGCGTGCGGTCGAGGCCGCCGCGGATCACGTACCAGGCGGAGGTGACGATCAGGGCAAACGGCAAGAGCCAGAGCAGCCAGATGGCCTTTGCCTTGGGGCGGGGCGGCTGTTGCGGCGACTCGGGCGCCCGCTCATCCGTCTGCGGTTCATTATCATTGGTCATGCGCGGGCCTTTTCAGGGAAGACTTGCGAAAGGGTAGAACGTGCGAGCACGCATTCAGGCCTCTCCGAGGAGACGCCTGACATGGTCTTCAAGGTCCAGCTGGCGCAGCCGTTTCAGGCGCTCGACCAGCAGGATCCGGCGCAGGCGCTGATAGGCCTCGTCGAGATTGTCATTGACGATGGCGTAATCATAGCGGCGCCAGTGCATGATCTCGCGGCGCGCATCCACCATGCGGCGGGCCACATCTTCCGGCGTCGAGCCTGCGCGGGCGGCCAGGCGCGCCTCCAGCTCCTCAATGCTCGGCGGCAGGATGAAGACGGAAACCACATCATTCGGCATCTGGTCATGCAGCGCATCGGCGCCCTGCCAGTCGACGTCGAACAATATGTCCTCGCCGCTCTCCAGTTTTGCCACCGTATCGGCGCGCGGCGTGCCGTAATACTTGTCGAAGACATGCGCCCATTCGAGGAATTCGCGGTTGGCGATCATCGCCTTGAATTCATCCACCGACTTGAAGTGATAATGGGCACCATCCTGTTCGTTCGGACGCGGCTTTCGCGTCGTGGCGGAGACGGACAGGTTCACATCCTCAAACTCGTTCAGCAGCATGTGCGACAGCGTCGTCTTGCCTGCGCCCGACGGGCTCGACAGGACAAGCATCAGCCCCCTTCGCTTTCCCATTTGCTCATTCGACATTCGCAGCCTGCTCCTTGAACTGGTCGATCACCCCTTTGAGGCCCAGACCGGCATTCGTCAAATCCAGGCTGACCGATTTGGAGCAGAGCGTATTGGCTTCGCGGTTGAGTTCCTGTGCAAGGAAGTCCAGTTTCCGCCCGGCAGGAGAGCCACCTGCGATCAGCTCGCGCGCGCCAGTAAAGTGCGCCGCCAGCCGGTCGAGCTCCTCGCGAACGTCAGCCTTGGCCGCGCTCAGCGCAATCTCCACGGCGGCTCTGTCTGCATCGACGCGGCCTTCGGAATCCAACTCGTCGAGCTGCTTCTTCAGCCGGGCTTTTAGCAAGGCCGGCTGGCCGTCAGCCAGTTTCGCCGCATCGCCGGCAAAACCTTCCATCTCGCTGACCAGCCCGGTCAGAATTCCCGTCAACGACACGCCTTCGGCCCGGCGCGCTGCGGCCAGCTCCGTCAGCGCGGCTTCCGCAGCCCCGATCAGCAGGCGGATGGCCGCGGCATCCTGCGCCAGATCCCTCAGAGAGCTACCGCCGGTTTCCACAACGCCCTTCAGCGTCATCAGCGTGGCGATCGCCTCGCCCGACAGGCCAGCGCCATGGATCGCCTGCGCCGCATCGGTCAGGGCCGTCAGCAGGGGTTCGTTGACCGTAACGGTCTCGTCGCCTGCGCTCATGTCGATCCGCAGGGACACCTGCAACGACCCCCGATTGAACAGTTTCGAGGCTGCCGACTTTACCGCGCGTTCGATGGCGTCAAAACCGGGTGGGGTATTCACCCGCACATCGAGGCTGCGTCCGTTAACGCTCTTCGCCTCCCAGGCCCAGCTTCCCCATGCCGCTTCTCCCGCGACACGGGCGAAGCCGGTCATACCCGACAATCCACCCATTACTCAGCCCTCTCCCGCGCGATCTCGCCGCGCTCATACTTCCGGTAGGCCGCCACATTGCGATTGTGCTCGGCCAGCGTCCTGGCGAAGAGATGCCCCCCTTTGCCGTCAGCCACAAAGAATATGTACTCCGTTTCGGGCGGATTCAGCACTGCAGCAATTGCATCCCGCCCCGGATTGCAGATCGGTGTCTTGGGGAGGCCGTCAATCTGGTAAGTGTTCCAGTCCGTCTTGCGGTCGATTTCCGATCGATAGAGCGTCCGGCGCTTGCCTGCCTTGTTATAGAGCGGCTCGCCCTGCGAAATCCCGTAGATGATTGTGGGATCGCTCTGCAGCCGCATGCCCCGCTTCATGCGCGCCGTGAACAGGCCGGCAATTTCCGGCCGCTCATCCGCAAGGCCGGTTTCCTTTTCCACCACAGATGCAAGGATCACCGCTTCGTAGGGACTGGCCAAAGGCAGGCCTTCCTGACGTTTGGGCCAAAGCGCCTTGAGAAGATCATCCTGCGCCTTGGCCATCCGGGCGATCAGTTTCGCCCGCGTCATGCCGCGATGGAAGAGATATGTGTCAGGCAACAGGCTGCCCTCGGCGACAGGCAGTTCAGGCATGGGCCCGATGAGCACGGGATCACTCTCGATGAGGCGCAGCAACTGGGCCGTCGTGCGGCCTTCCGGCAGCGTGATCTTGTGCATCACGGCCTTGCCCTCGATCAGGATGTCGAGAATCTCGCCCAGGCTCGCCTGCGGCTCAAGCGTGAACTCGCCGGATTTCAGCGCTGTTTCAGTGCCATCAATCCGGGCCTTGAGACGCATGACCCAGGCCGAGCGAATCACGCCGTCACTCTCCAGCCGGGTCGCTACGGTGGACATGCCCTCGCCGGGCTCGACAATGAAGAGCGTTTCAGCCGGCAACGGGCCACCCTTGGCCACTTCATTACCAAGCCATATCCAGCCAGCGCCCATGAGGGCGCCTGCGAGGATCACGACCGCGACAATCAGCGATAACAGGCCTTTGATGAACTTCATGGAACGCCTCACACGAATCTGGCAAAGCCAGCCTACATGCCCGCCCCTGCCCGGCGATAGTGGCCTATTTCACTTCCCGCAGCACAAGCGACGCATTCGTGCCGCCAAAGCCGAAGCTGTTTGACATCGCAGCCCGCACACGGCCCTCCTTGGCCTTGTGCGGAATGAGGTCGAGCTTGGTTTCGAAGCTTGGATTGTCGAGGTTCAAAGTCGGCGGCATGATCTGGTCACGTATTGCCAGAGCACAGAACGCGCTTTCAATCGCACCCGCCGCACCCAGCAGGTGACCCACGGCCGACTTGGTCGACGACATGGACATGTTCGCTGCATGATCGCCATAGGCCCGCTCAACCGCACCGGCTTCGCCTTCGTCACCCTTCGGCGTCGAGGTTCCGTGCGCATTGATATAATCGACTTCGGTCGGGTCGATGCCGGAATTTTTCAGCGCCATCTTCATGGCGCGATAGCCACCCTCGGCACCTTCGGCAGGCGCCGTGATGTGATAGGCATCGCCCGTCAGGCCATAGCCCGAGACCTCGGCATAGATCTTCGCGCCGCGCGCCTTCGCGTGCTCATACTCTTCAAGCACGAGAACAGCCGCGCCGTCGCCCATGACAAAACCGTCGCGGTCCTTGTCATACGGGCGCGAGGCCTTTTCGGGCGTATCGTTGAAATTCGTGGACATCGCCTTGGCGGCGCAGAAGCCGGCAATCGCGATGCGGCCGATCACGGCTTCCGAACCGCCAGCCAGCATCACGTCGGCATCGCCGTACTTGATCAGGCGCGCCGAGTCGCCAATGGCATGCGCGCCGGTCGCACAGGCCGTGACGACCGCATGGTTCGGCCCCTTGAAGCCGTGCTTGATCGATACCTGCCCGGAGGCCAGGTTGATCAATGCCGACGGAATGAAGAAGGGGCTGACCTTGCGCGGGCCATGTTCGTGCAGGGTGACAGCCGTATTATAGATGGATTCCAGCCCGCCAATCCCGGAGCCGATCATCACGCCAGTGCGTTCACGGCTTTCATCGTCTTCAGGGCGCCAGTCGGCGTCCTCGACAGCTTCTTCTGCTGCCGCAATCGCGTACAGGATGAATTCGTCGATCCGGCGCAGCTCCTTGGGGGAGACAAAC
>TARA_R110000850_G_scaffold109507_5_pt1 | contig 15802 bp, 13 predicted proteins | sample TARA_R110000850 | Tara Oceans TARA_R110000850 (sample SAMEA4397586) | marine metagenome | biome: Polar Biome; feature: [SRF] surface water layer (ENVO:00010504); material: water (ENVO:00002006), including particulate matter (ENVO:01000060) such as... | depth 5 m | reverse complement strand
AAACACCCTACTTGGGTACAACTTGGGATTAAAATCCAATAAACCTACCCAAATTTGTAGAACGAAAGTCAAATCAAAGATTCACGAACTCAAATTTATTAAAATATAAAAGTTTGTGAGCTAAATCAGGTCAGGGACTATCATTTAAAATCATAAACCCAGATAGTCCCTTTCTTTTAAAACCGTTCTATTATGCCGACAAGTATTATTACCACAGACGACCTTCGGGAATTCAAAATGGAATTGCTCGATGACATCAAACAATTATTGACCAGACAAGCCAGCGGGAAACTCAAAAAATACCTCAAATCTTCTGAGGTTATGGACTTGCTTCAGGTAAGTCCTGGCACATTGCAAAATCTTCGTATCAATGGCACCTTGCCATACACCAAAGTAGGCGGGATTATCTATTACGATACCGAGGAAATTCAAAAAGTGATGGATGCCAACCGTGTACACCACGGTCTAAATTCTTAAACGATGAACTATATAAAGCTACTTAATGCGGCTTTTGAGAAGTTCTATTTTGATGACCGCCTAAACCCTACCCATATCAGTCTGTATATGGCGCTGTTCCAGGAATGGAACAGTTGCCGATTTATGGATGAGTTTTACGTGAACCGACGAGATTTAATGCGTTGTGCCAAAATAGGTTCTAAGTCCACATATCACAGATGCATCGTTGAGTTAGATTCTTGGCAATATCTCTCTTATTTCCCTTCCAACAATCCCTACAAAGGCAGCAAAATTAAGATGGCCATTATCGGGACAAGTGATGAACCAGTTGTGGGACAGTACAATCCCATATTAGAACAGCTTGCGGAACAGTACCTTCCCAGAGGTGTACCGCTTGGTGGACACCACCATCCCAAAAATGGACAGGTTGTAAACCAACACCGTCCCATAGATGGACAGGCATTGGTATCTAATACAAACAATATCAAACAAGAAAACAATATAAAACAGCCAAAGGGCAGACAGGCCGTTATTTTATTTTTTGAAGAAAAAGGTTTTGATGCTGATGAAGGAAAAAAATTCTTTGAGCATTACCACGTAAGGGAATGGCAAACGAATGACGGAAAAGAAATTAGGGATTGGCGTGCAGTTGCTATCAATTGGATGGATAGAACTGAAGTGTTCGACAATGAAAACACTTCAAACAAAAAACAAGCATCCCAAAAACAGGACAACTTGCGAACCACTAAAAACAAAGATTATGGACAACCCCTCTAAAATTATTGAAGGTGGCGTGGAATATTCGCTCGGTAAATTTGATGGAAAAAGTGTGTTGTACGATTTTCCTAAAATTTTGATTTACCTGAATGCCAAAGGCAAACTGTTGTTTGGAAAAAAGTTCAGGATTTATGATAAGGATAAGGATATACTGCTGAAGCTCTGCTCTTATTTCATCAAGGACAAAGACAATTGTAAATCATACGGAATAGATATTGACAAAGGTATTTTGCTTTCTGGGCCTGTTGGCTGTGGCAAAACAAGTCTAATGAAACTTTTGCGGCACATTGTACCGATGCAAAGACCCTATGAAATGATTCCTTGCCGGAATGTAACCTTTAGTTTTAACCACTTAGGATTTAAAACTGTGGAAGAATATGGGAATAGCAAATTTTATTGCTTCGACGATTTAGGCATAGAACCTACTGGTCGTTTTTACGGAAAGGATTTGAATGTAATGGGCGAAGTGCTCTTATCCCGATACGAGCTGTACTTGCAGACGAAACATAAGATTAAAACCCACGCTACTACCAACCTCAATGCCGAGGAACTTGAGGAACGCTACGGCAACCGTGTTCGTAGTCGAATGCGTGAGCTGTTTAACTTGATTGCTTTTGATAAGAGGGCTGGTGATAAGAGGAAGTGAAAGCTAAGTAATATATGTCCTTACAAACCGTAAAATAATTTTTAAATTCAGTACTTTTGTTAAAAACAATTTGGCAGCAGCAGAAAAAATAAAGGCATTATTACAGAGTTATGGTGACAAAGACGAATCTCGTTTTTATACCACTGCAATGCAGATTGCCGCAGCCGAAGCAAAAAAAGGGCATACAAAGGTTGCTGAGGAACTGAAGTTATTGATTGAGAAAATCAAAACTAAACGTAGCATAGATTCAGTTTCAAAAACAAGGATTCTTCCCGTTAATGAAGCCCAAAGAGAATTAAAGGATTTACTAGAAGTTTATAGACCTCATATCAAAACCAAGGATATGGTTTTGACTGTAAACGTTTCGGAAGCCATCAAAAGAATCTTGTCAGAACAGAAAAAGTTTGACCAGCTTTTACAACATAATCTAGAGCCTCGAAGAAAACTAATGCTTGTTGGACCACCTGGTTGTGGAAAGACAATGACAGCAAAAGCAATTGCTGGGGATTTGGAAATACCACTTTTCATAATTCGATTGGATGGATTGATTAGTCGGTATATGGGTGAATCAATTGCCAAACTCAAATTGATATTTGATTCGATGTATCAACATCGAGCGGTTTATCTGTTCGACGAATTTGATTCCATTGGTTCTAACAGAAGCTATGGCAATGATGTTGGGGAAATTAAAAGAGTGTTGAACAGTTTCTTGATGAATATCGAGAAAGACGAATCCAATAGTTTGCTAATTGCAGCAACAAATATTCCAGAATCTTTGGACAAGGCATTATTTAGACGTTTTGATGATATTATACAATATCCGCTGCCAGGGGATGAAGAAATAGCCGAACTCATTAAAGTTCAGCTTAAAGGATATGCACTTACAAAAGGAAAAACAATTAATGCCCTTGCAAAAGAAGCAGTAGGGCTTAGTTTTGCTGATATTTCAAATGCTTGTAAGGATGCCATCAAAGAAATGATTGTACATAACACAGACAAGGTTTCATCAGCAACACTCTTCAAATTCATTCAAAATAAAAAGACTCAGTTTTAACTCGTAGATGCCAAGAAATTTAGAACACATAATTATTTCTGGGTATGTATCTACCGAGTCTTATACAAGCCCAGGCACTGGTCGAAGTCAAGTAAACCCTATACATAGAGACAGAAATAGGCACGGTAATACACTGCGCAATCAGTTTGGTATGGCTATAAGGGATTTTAGTGAAACTTCCGATACCGATTTTGTTTATTTAGAGTTTATTTCTGAAAAGGACTGCCTTCTGGCTTTTGATAGTTTTGATGACGGCAGAAGTGGTGACCATCGCTTCGTTTCTTCAAAGTTGGAAATAATTATAGTAAATGGCCAAGAACACGAACAATATAGAGCTTGTGTTTACCTAAATACAAATGGTATTTCAAAATTTTTAAATAAGATTGAAGCTTATCTAAATCCTGAAAAAGACTCACCAAAAGGAAACCCCAAAAACACACCATTACTTAACAATATTGCTGATATTCAGAGAGCTACACTTGAAAGCTTTTGGCAAGAAGATGAAATTGATTTTCCCAATCAAGATGAAGATGTTTGGTGGGAAGTATGGTTTAGGCGCGATGATGTTGAGAATGATTCCCGTGAAGACGATGAAGTAATCCATATGTTGACTGACAATGTAATTGAGGTTACAGAACGCAGACTTCTGTTTCCCGAACACATCGTCAGAATGGTAAGGTGTACCGCTAGAGAGCTAGCAACCACAATATTATATTCAGACAAACTTGCTGAATTGAGAAAACCAAAAGAAATAGCTGATTTCTTTACAGGCTTGGATAGTTCTGACGCTAATGATTGGGTTGAGGATTTAAGGAATCGAACCATCAACAGAACTACGGATGATTCCGTAATCATTTGCCTGTTAGACACTGGTGTAAACCGTGGACATCCATTACTGCAAGACTTTCTTCCCGAAGAAAATATGGATTCCATAAAACCAGAATGGGGGAATGCCGATAACGATAGACACGGCCACGGAACACCAATGGCAGGAACGGCTTTGTATGGCGACCTTACAGATATACTTCAAGATTCATCACACATTGAAATTTTCCATCGTCTTGAATCTGTTAAACTCATTCATCCAAATGATCCACATCATCCTGATTTATATGGTGCTGTTACAGAAGAAGCTGTTGCAAGGGCCACAATTCTAAATCCAGAAAATAAAAGAATGCTTACTATGGCTGTTACTGCTACTGATGGGCGAGATAAGGGAAAACCGTCCTCGTGGTCAAGTTCAGTAGATAAAATTGCCTTTGGTCAGAGAGGAACATCCGATGACAAATCACTTTTCTGTATTTCTAGTGGAAACACAAAAATTTATAATGCTTCTGAATACCCGCAAAAGAATTTTGAAGAATCCATACACGACCCTGCGCAAGCATTCAACGCATTAACCATAGGGTCATATACACAAAAAACAATAATTGACCAGACCCAGTTTAGAGGTGCGACCCCTTTGGTTCAAGCAGGTGGAATGTCACCCAGCAATAGTACATCTATTATGTGGCAAAATGGATGGCCATTAAAACCAGATTTGGTTTTGGAAGGTGGTAACTACGGTATACATAATAACGGTATTATTGACCCAGATTCACTTCGCTTGCTTTCAGTAGGTAAGAATTTCAGAACCGAACCACTACATAGTTTTGGTGATACAAGTGGCGCAACTGCACTAGCTTCCAGATATGCCGCAATGTTGACGTCACAATACCCTACTCTATGGCCAGAAACAATTAAAGGACTTCTTGTTCACTCGGCAAAATGGACAAATGAAATGCTGGGCAATAGAAATATCCAAGAACTCAACAATGCAGAACAACGGGGTTTATTGAGAACCTTTGGATATGGTGTTCCCGACTTTCAAAAAGCAGTACGAAGTGCAAATAACTCGCTTACACTTATTGCACAAGAATCCTTGAGACCTTTTATACTAGATGACAGTACTGTAAAGACGAATGATATGCACTTGCATAATTTACCGTGGCCAACTGAAGTCTTAACAGGATTATTTGATAGCGAAGTAACCCTTACAGCTACGTTGTGCTATTTTATTGAGCCCAATCCTGGAAACAAACAATACAGTAAATCATATTACTATCAGTCGCATGGTCTTAGGTTTAAAATGATTGATTCTGGGGAAACTGTAGAACATTTTCGTGAGAGGGTAAACAGAGAAGCCCGACAAGAAAATCAAGGTGGCTCTTATTCTGGTGAAAGTTGGATTCTAGGTAATAAAGTTCGAGACAAAGGTTCAATTCATAAAGATATTTGGAAAGGAACGGCTGCGGACCTTGCCACAAGAAACGTTCTTGCAATTTTCCCTGTTAATGGATGGTGGCGAACCCGAAAAAAGCTATTGCGGTACAACAATGATGTTCGATATAGTTTGATTCTATCAATAGAATCTCCGGACAATATGGTTGACCTTTACACTCCGATATTGAATCAAATTGACATACTTATTTAATATTTTAAAAGTATGATTGACGGTTTTGATAAAAGTAAAAAGTACTACGGGGAAGTTTGGTTTACGGATAAAAAAAATGAAAACCAGTTTTGTGTAATGTCATTTAACGATGAAAGCATCTGGTTGGAAACTAACTTGAACGCAAAACAAAGACATTATAAAGAGCATCAGATTTTAGGTTTATTTACCGGACTTGGGTATGTTACATTTATTGACTGTAGAATACAACATTCATCCAGTGGAATAACTGAAACAAGAATTTATAAACCGAAATACACCTTTGTTAGCCCTACTCATTTAATCGACACACAAACATTAAAAGTAAAAGAATTTTTTATTATTAATGATGTTATTGCCAAGTGGGTTAATCATACTCTTTGGTATGACCATATAAAAGACAAACTCACTAAAAGGGTTTTCACTGATGAATATGAAATTGAAAAAATAAAACTCAAGGTAACATTAAAGCACTATCAAAATATCAATATTAAAAGGCAATCTGGTTTGCATATATCCAACAGAGGTGCCGTAAAATTCGAACTGGAAGAGCCAGTAAATATTTTAACTGCAATTGAGTTTTACAATCAGTTTCAAAAAGTACTACAATTAACATTTGGTCGCTCAGAAAAATTTAGAAGATTTAGTTTTAAATGCACTGGTTGTGGCGATGATAAAGATTTATACTATAACGATACTCATTTAACAAAATCTACTTCAACTTTTATTCATACAGATTATGAAAAAGTGAGAGGTAGTCTCAAATCGATTCTAACAGCTGCATACACAGACGATACTTTTAAGTTTTGTTTAGATAAATTAATGGAGAACTTTATAGGTAAGCATCCTAGTCATAATAAACGTTTCATCAATAGTATCTCGGCTTATGAAGCTTATTGCAAAAACTATTTAAGAGAAGGAAAAAATCAATTATACAAGCGCATAAAAGAGAATGAAGAAGTCTTCAGAAAAATTGGAGACTTCACAGATGAAGTTTGGAAAACATTTCCAAATAAAGTTGTGAGAGCTAGAGATTATCATATTCACAGTAATCTTGATAATAAGAATATTTATTCTGAATTCGAATTGCTCTATATTAGTTTCTTATTTGATTATGCTATTGCTTATTTGCTGCTAGCAGAACTTGATGATATCGAAGATTTACTTTTAAATAAAATCATAGAACAAGGCAAGAGTACCTTCGTAAGTTTACAGAGAACTAACGTGATACTTGGTTCAAATCCTTTAACTTAATTTTCTTTTTTGTTTTCATTTAGTGTAAGGGTTAATGCCAAAAATTAAATTTCTTAAACACTTTACAATTTCAATCCCTAACTCATTCATATTCTTTATTTCATTAAATAATCCAACAAATCCTTAGCAACTAGTCTAATATTAGAAGGGTTAATATTATTATTACTCACATCCCAATTAGCTCAACCAAATTCATAGATTCTTCTTCAACCCAATTATCATCTTTAATTAAACTGAGTATTATGTTTTGTTGGTGATTTGAAAAATCTTCTCTTTTCAATCCCGAAAATTCCTTTTTACGCCATTTACTTTTATGGTGTGGCGAATTTACGGGTAATGCATCATCTAATGTAGTAGGTTCAATTAAGGTTATTTCTTTGCCTTTTTCTTTAAAGATGTCTTTTATTCTTGAAAAAATAGATAGTCCGTGATAGTCCCAATCACAAAAGTAAAATAGTGGTAATTCTATTTTTTTAGCAGGAATATCTTTTAAAGGGTTGGTATTGTTACCACCTACATACCATAGTTCTATATTGTTTTGTTTGTATTCGTAGGGTACTTTTAAGCAGGCTATATTTTCGCAAATAACAACCAACTTAGGGTTTTCACAATCTACTACAAATCGCCATTGTGCATTCTTCGGGTCTTTCTCTGGGAACTCGTCAATATCCAATAGCTGTAATACCGCATTGCGTAAACTGGGTTTATTTGTTAAGTACTTTGCCCCTTTGCCTTTAAAAACTCTTGCTGAAAAAGTATATTCAGTTGTTAGGTTCTTTTTAAGTTGGTCTTTCTGATAATAAATAAACGCCAAACTTTTTAAGTCATCTTCGTTATAGGTTTTGTGCGCATTACTTTCTAATCCGGCTTTTTCAAAGAAGTTGGAATAATACTCGAAATAGTCCAAAAACTCTTTCTCATAATATGCCTTAAAACCATATTTGGCTTCCATAATATTAGGGTTACCCATTTTGGGCTTTATCAACTTTTTTTGCTTCATTAGTATTTGTTTAATGAAGCTATTGTTGCTAATCTTCAAGTTGGTCTTTTCGTTTTTATATAGTTGGTTAAGACCAATCAGATATTTCCATTCAACATCTTTTTTCATTCTTACTAAAACATATTAGCTTTTACGCATTAATTGTTATTGCTCTCAAAATCCCCAAATATTGGAACTGGCTCATAATTTACCTTGTCAGATTCTTCTAAGTTATTGTGAAGCAAATAAATATATTGGTTCAACATATCTACTTTATATGGCTGGATTGATAACGATATAATCTGGTAATCGTTTGCCTTAGCTATATCGTAAAGCATATCGAAATTACTTCCTAGTCCTGCAGCTTCGTCAATAGGCATAAACCTAATTCCATCTCTGACTTTATCTTTAGCACCTCTATTAATTAAAGAGAGTCTAGCAATACACAAAAGAGCAATAGCTGCATAGGTTTGACTTGTGCTTCCCGGGTTGGTCTTTCCGTGTAAGGATTGAATGGTAAAGTTTAATCCATAATATGATTTTGGATTGAGTAATTCTAAAACTTTAGGTTTTAGGTTTCTAGAACCACCGCATCTATAAAAAGCTTCCTGCATTTTCTCTTCTAAAGACGTATACTTTTCCAATTCGTTTGAAACACCTTGTAAATCATTGAATAAATTATTCTCACTTGACACCCTAATATCTTCACGAATTTTGTCTATAAAATCTTCCATCCAACCTCTAGGATAGCTGTTTTCAAAATTGATGGACAGTTTTGCCCTATGACCGCCAGTAATCGTCTTATCATCGGCATCTATAAAATCCCTAATTTTTCTTGAGTAATATATCTGTTCGCTTACCTCAGTATTGACCTTATCAACGATGCTCGTTAGCTTTTGAAGCTTTCTAATGTTGAGTTTTTTGTTCTTGATATTGATATCGTCAAGCAACTTTTTAATACGTGGGATGATTTCATCATCTTCTAAATCCTTTTCCGAAAAAATCTCGGGTGGTAGAATTTCTGAACAAATCTGTTTAAAATCATCTGTTTCTAAATAGCGATTGGCCTTTTCTTTCAAAAATTCCTTAATCACAAGAACATATTTATGATTGTATTGCTTTTGGCATTCTGAATTAATTGCATCTTTCGCGTCTAATGTTTCTGAGGTAACTTCTCGGTCATCGGTATTAGTTTCTAAAGTAACCTCTGGGTGGTCATCAATTAATTTTTGTAAATCCACTTTAAAGACATCTATTGCTTTATCTTCAAACTTCAAGTCTTCAATAGCAATTTCATTTTTTGACTCTTTATGAAGGGTCGTAACAAAAGCATCGTAGAAATTCTCTTGTTTGTTAAGTGTTGCTTTTAAAATCTCAAAACCATCCGTGTCTTTTGCTTGATAATTATACTTGGTGATTAACAGTTTGACATCATCATCGATTTCGGGAATTGAAATCGTTTTTAGACTTGTTTCTAGCCCATTAATTACAGAAGAGTTGTCAGAACGCTTTTTATCAATTTTCTTATAGGTCTTGTTTGCCTTTTTGAATCCCTCATCTATCTTTTCGTCTTCATCAAGTAATTTTAAATAGCGCTTTATGGCATCTACTGTTTCCTCATACAACTCGTGCTTATCAAACTTAGAATTGACACCTTTTAATTCCCAGGACAAAAGGTACGCCGATGAATTTTCTAGATTATTTAGCAATTCTTTTAAAATCTTCCAATTTTTAAATTCCTTTTCTAAATCCTTGATGTCATTATCCAAGGTTGCCTTTTGATTTGAAAAATATTCCTTGATTTTATCTGAGTTTCCAGTATCAAATATTGGTTCTTGCACATAAGGAATATACTCACGAACACCACCTAAATCCAACCAAAACCCATCATCTTCATCTTTTGTGACTTGCAGGTTTTCAATCAACAATTTTGGATCTGGAATGTACCTTGATTTTATACCATTTATAGGTTCTTTGGTGGTAATATTATCGTTTTGATATTTGTGTACTACACTTTCCTCTTTAGGGTTCAATCCTCTTTTAAGATTTAAAGCCCAATGTGCAAGTGATGAAGTATCATCTAGATTATTGAGGACCTTTAGTTTCTTTTTCTCTTCGAGTGACTTCTCGATTGTATTGACTGTTTCCGCTATATTCAACAATGAATTCTTGTTGAGTTTATCATTTTTTCCAAAGAAACTGTAAATACCACTATCCTTTAAAAGTGACTTAAACTCTTCTATTCGCTTAATGTCCTGCTTGTTTTTACGATAGTTGTGATAATGTTCGGAAAGTTCCTTACCTGTTTTTTCAAAGTGCTGCATCCAAGAAAAATACTTTTTCAAGTCATTGCTTTTTACTTGCCATAACATTCTTGCTGCAGAAGCTTTATCAAATTCTTCGTCTAAAGCAGGTATATTCAATTTCAGTTCTTCAATTTTAGTTTCGGCAAAATTCTTAATCCCGATTAAGGCATATCGATTATTGAAAAAGGAATTTAACCTTTGTTCCATTTTCATATTAGACTTTTCAATCCGCTGATTTAAGTAGTGAAATTTTGTGTTTAAAAAATTGCTTTGAGCCTTGTCTCTATCTTTTTTTAAACTAAGAAGTTCTTGTAGTTCGGTCTGTTTATGGGTTAACATATCAATCTCATCTCTATTAGATTCAAACTGACGTATATCGCCACTTAATTCTTCAACAGCCTTGTCAAAATCTAGCTTAAGCTCTTTTTCCTTATCATTTCCGAAAAGGAATTCCTGAATTTTCTCGCTTTTTTTGATGTCTAATGATTCTCTAGAAAAAGCCTGAATAATTTTAGCATAGCTATTTAAAGACTCTTGGTTAATGGATAAGTCAACCGGAATAATATAATTTTCAAACAATAGCTTGTGAAACTTATCTAATCGTGTCCAAGATTCGCATACATATCCTTTAGTATCGAATATGTGGTTTTTTAAATCCTCTATTGGTAAAATGCTGTTGTCCTTCAGGAAATCTGAAAAACTAAGAGCTTTATTAAATGGAAGCAATTCATCTTCTGGCTCAAAATTCTCGCCTTGTTGAATAATAAAAGAGCGTGAGCTTCCAGTACTTTCAAGATAAATACCAATAATTACAAATGCGTCTTTGTTGAGCTCTACATTGATAAAGGCGTAACCCATATCTGTTCCTTTGCCATCAGTCCTTAAAACCATTGTTTTAGGCTTTCTTGGCTCACTACTATCGGTAGGCGAGTGAAACGCAGCAGAACCTACAAAAATAAGTTGCAGAATATCTGCAATCATACTCTTACCAGAACCCCCTTCGCCAACAAAGTCTGTTCTAAATGGGTTAAAATCATAATCAAATGATTGATGATGTACGATGCCCAGAGTGGATAATCTTTTTATTCTAGGGTATCTTTTCATTTCAATTCATTTAAGGTTTCGTCAATATTATTTATATGGTCTTCGTGAATGGCAATCAATCTATCAAAAGCAGGCAGTAGGTCGAACTCGTCATCATTTAGTGTTACCCAACCTATTTTTTTGAATTCTCTAAGTGCAGATTCTACAGTTGAGTCTATGGCATCATCGTTTAAATTTCCAGGGTTGGTATTTCTCGATTTTGCAATCAATCTGTAAATACCTGGTTTTAAATCTTCATAATCGGTTCTAATCTTCTTTTGCAAGTCTTTTACAGAAACCACATCTATTTGATTATCTATGAAAAAAATCTTGTAAATAACGAAGCCGATTATAACGTGTTCGCTCTTCATATGATATCTATGTCCAGCATCTATTTGACCTCTTGTATTACCTATAAAATCCAAAAAGTAATATCCTCTTGTTTCTGTTCCACCAAAAGTCAATTCAACATTGAATAAAGACTTGTAGTATGCTTTTAAGCTATCTATATTAGAATAGATGTAATTGTAGAATCTTGCTTGACTTCCTTCCCTTTGAAAATGAACACCATCTTTCAACATATAGTCCAAAGAGGCAAATAATTCTTCTGTGTCCGGATGGTCTAAAAAATGTACCCTTATATCTTTTGTATGTTCATCGTCCATAAACTTATATGTGCTATTTTGCTATTGGTCTGTTTGGATTTATTCATTTTGAATTCAAATCTTTTTGATTTACGTGCTTGTTGTATAGAGCTGTAGATTGCACTTACTGCTATCTGGCCATCATTTGTTTCTTCCATAATCTTGAAAAATGTTTCGGACAAATCAATGCCACCCCTTAATTCTATTTCGGCAATGATGTGTTGTTCCCATTTTCTAATCAAATCCTGTTGAGTGAGCACCTTTAAAATACTTTGTGTGTTTTCCTCAATCTTCACTTCGTTTGATTTATAGGAAACTCTTTTTTTGGGTTTAGACGGGAATAATTCTCTTTCTCTCTCTACTATAGTAAAATTTGGTGTGTCTATATGTAAAACTGGATTCTCGACCACCTTTGGAAGTAGGGTTTCCTTTTTGCTTGTCACGGTACTTTTAACCAATAGAAAGTGTAGAAACTTTTCAATTTTACTATTGAACTGAGGTCTATTTAAAATAGAGAACAAATGCCTGATTTTTGGCTGAATTCTATCGAGTTTTCCATCAATAGAGTCTAGTCTTTCGTTGAGATATTTAATGAAGAAGTGAACATCTGCAATTAAATCGTCTGCTTCAGCATCTGTATCTTCTCGTTTTTCTAGAATTGAGCGTATCACTTTGGTTTCAGAATAGGCTGCTGCTAATTCCCTACTCTGCTCTTGTGCTTTATCTAAATTACTTTCTACTTCCCGTAATAGGTCAATAAATTTCTTGTCAGAATTAGTAGTATTGTTTTTAAGCTTATTTACAGATTCTATGATTTGTCTATCTAAAAAATCTACCTGTTCCCTAAGATCTGGCTCATATTTTTTAAACTCAGAATTAAGCCAAAATTTTAAATCCTCTAAAGATTCCCTTTGCTTCAATGAAGCGGTAAGAAGACTACAAATCTTTTCTATACGGGTTGGACTAAAATTACCTTTTAAAGTCTCTTTCGCATAAGCATAGAACCTATGCGCATAATCCTTAAAATAATATTTCTGAGTTTCTTGGTTGTAGTCTAAAAAATATTCCTGAAGGTCCTTTATATGTTCACTATAAATCTCTTTTGGATATCTTTCGTTCGGTTTGCTTATCTGGGCGAAAGCATCGTGAAGGTCTTTTTCAACGAACTTTCCGTCAGGTAACGATTTGTCCTTAATTTTCTCAAATAAGACCATAACTGCCAACCCGACTTCCTTCTTTGGAAAAAGCAGTTGGTAAACACCAGGTTCTCTAATCTCTTTTACAAAATCAAAATTTATTTTATCGTTTTCGTTCAATTATATTATTAGGTCTTATCTTAATCAAAAATCTTATAAATATAATTAATTGAGATTTTCTTATTTACGGTTATCTACATTTTTGTTAAACAAAGACTTTATTTCGATAAACAGCATAAGGAAAATTGATTTTATGCTAACAATAACCTCTTTAAAAAATTCTTTCATCTTCTTTTTTTTAATGAATTAATAATGAGAAATGCCAACATTTTGTTCTGTTTTGAATTGGCTAAATAATCTGATTCATCCCTATTTGACAGAAATCCAAGTTCTACCAATATCGAAGAACAAGAATTGGCGGTTTCCCGCAACACCTGAAAATTCGCAAACTTCACACCTCTGCTTTCAAATCCCAGCTTCCTGTTTAATTCATCTTGCAATTGAAAAGCAAACCAAGTAGCATCATTTGAATATATGGACATAGTATTAGCCACGTAAACTTCCATCCCTCTCGCATCTGGATTATTAGAATGATTGCAATGCAACGAAACAAGCAAATCAGCTTTTAGAGCCTTGGCCAGCTTGGTTCTATCTGATAATGAAATCAAAGTGTCCTTATATCTGGTCAAATAAATATCGAGCGGTTTTTCCAAGTCGTTATTTAACCTTAAAATCTCATTTGCGATAGACAAAACCACATCTTTTTCTTTGATGCCATTTATGCCAATTGCACCTGCATCTTTTCCGCCGTGTCCAACGTCAATTATTATTCGTTTTTGAGCAGTCGATTCTTGTCCAAAAATGAAACACATTTTCAAGAGTAAAATCACAAAACTGACGTTTTTGAGCAGATTTTTCATTTTCAATTTTCGGGTTATCAACAAGTTCCCTTCAAAAATCCATAGGATTTGATGCCAAATAACAACAACGGAATTCAAACAATATCAAATAATATTTTATTCACAAATATTTGATTTTCAGTTATTTATATTCAAATATATGTAAATTTCCAATAACGAAAATGAACCAAAACTTTAATCCGTTCCGATATGAAAAAATCACACTATTTAGCATCCATTCTTTCGCTCTTATCCACTTCGCTTTTTGCTCAAATTGGTGGCATTGAAGATTCAGTTAACGATGTGGGCGATACCATCAGAACCATATTTCCAATTTTATTAGGTGTCATCTTCTTGGTTGGCTTCCTTTTTAATGCAGGACACTTCTTTGGTGAAAATGCAGACCTGAAAAAAGGTATCACACGCGTACTTGTATTTGTACTCATAGCGGGAGCAGTCGTAGGCATATTTACTTATCTCATAGGAATTGTTGTATAACAATGAAGAAGTTCGAGGTCTATAGAAACATTAGAAAACGGGCAGTCATTTTTGGGCTGCCCATTTCCCTGTTTGCCCTAATGATGGTTTCCATTTTGGCTTCGCTATTAATCATCATCTTCTCTTTCAGCTTTGGGATAATCATAGGTGCGTTGGTATTCAATGCTTCCCTATATGTGGCGCTGACAAGGATAGCCCACAATCCGCAGTTATTCCAAATGGCTAACGCCTTCCCACAAATCATTAGTAACAAAAGAAATTCTGGCTTCGATTATGAATAAGATGAACCTTTCTGCATATCAACCCATCGTGGAAATTCAAGACAATATCGTTTTTGCCAATAATGGTAATGTGATAGTGTGTTATGAAGGTAACCTACCTGAAATCTATTCCTTATCGGAAAAAGACTTTGAGGATATGCACGGTGCCTGGTTTCAGGCCTTAAAATCTTTGCCAGTTGGTACGGTTGTTCATAAACAGGATATTTATTTGAAGAAATCATATACCTCAGAACAACTTCCGAATTCAACCTTTTTAGAAAAAGCTACACACGAGCATTTTAAAGGTCGTGGACATATTGAACATAAATGTTATCTGTTCTTTATTCTGACTAAAAACAAGGCACTCAACAATTCCAAATACGTTAACCCTTTCCTAAAGGTTTCAAAGGGAATCGTTCAGGAACTGGACGATAACGTAAAAAGCTTTGCCAACTCGGTAAGCGATTCCGTTTCTTTTATCAATAATAGCCGAAAAATGGAATTTCTACCACTCAATGTCGAGGAAATTCAGAAACTAACCAACGGTTATTTCAATGGTTTCAATGAGGGATTTGATACCGATATCATCTTAGATAAAAAAAGCGTCAATATTGGCGAAAACCATTTTGATGCCCTGGCCATCAACAGCGAACTGTGCTTTGGCGAAAGTGTGCAGAGCAGCAAAACCAATGAGAAATTCACTTCAGACGATTTTGTGTTTCATCAAGGGTTTATTGATGGCTTAGGGCTTACGCTTAATGAAAACCACATTGTCAACCAGATTTTGTATTTGGATGACAAACAAAAGTGGCGCAAGCTGCTCGATAAGAAGATTGAGGAACTCAATAAGAGTTCCAATTTCGGTTCACAAAATAAAGTCGTACTTGGTAAAATCCAGCACATCCTTGACCAAATCAATGCTGATGACAATGCCCGAATCATTCGTGGTCATTTGAACATAGTGTATTGGGCAAAGGAAGCCAAAGAGCTCGACAAAATAACTTCAAAAATCAAAACTGAATTTAAGGAACTAGATATCATCCCGTATTACCCACGAGGCGAAGAACGTAAAAACTATATTCTAAATAGTTATTGCTGTTTTTCATCCAATTTCTCAAATAATGACTTATACGTAACCGATTTAAAACACGCGCTCTGCCTGTTCATCAATAACACCAATTACAAAAGTGATAACACCGGAATCATCTTTAATGACCGTGAACATAACATTCCTGTTCTGAAGGATGTTTGGGATGAAAAGAAAAAACGCATCAAGGCTC
>TARA_R110000850_G_scaffold46762_9_pt1 | contig 15822 bp, 28 predicted proteins | sample TARA_R110000850 | Tara Oceans TARA_R110000850 (sample SAMEA4397586) | marine metagenome | biome: Polar Biome; feature: [SRF] surface water layer (ENVO:00010504); material: water (ENVO:00002006), including particulate matter (ENVO:01000060) such as... | depth 5 m | reverse complement strand
ATACAAGTAGACCCGATAATAGGGCTACTAAAAATAGTAAAGGCACGAACGATGAAAACATGGGAATATACCACCAAAGATGTATTATCTAATGAGGATATAAAACTAAGAAGTAAAGAATATGGTGATTTAATATCTACATTAGATTTCGTTATATCCTTTTTAGGCGATGATGAAAATGATGAGATAGAAAACAGTATTAACTTTGCAATACTTGATGAATGGAGGAATGAAAATGAATAAGACAATGGAATTTAGATTAGTAAGTGATGAAACAATGCCGCCAATAGTAGTGACTATGACAGAAGATGATGAACCTAAAATAGTGATAAACACAAGTCATTTGATATGGTTATCTTTACATAGAAAAACAATTGCTGGCTCTACCCAACCATTATTTGAAAAGTTGGATATGTTATTAACTAACTTTTTAACTGAACAAAGGGCAAATGAAACTATGTATGGCGAAGAAGGTGGAGTATAATATGGAAATAATTGTCAATCCTAAGAAATTAGAAAAGATATTATCTAAAATGTTATTAAAGGGAAAGTATTTTTCCGGTACTGCTTCAGTTAGTAGTAGTATATCCAATTATGTAGTTATGCAAGTCAAGGATAATTGTCTTAATTTGTTCAATGGTAATAACACTACATTATGTGCAATTGCAATACCTACATTACAGACACCGGCAGTATATATTACTAATGGAACTCTTATTTCTGTAGAATCAGAAGGTGAGTGTGTTGTAGAAATTAGTAGTCTAGTGACTAGATTAAAGAGTTTTAATGTTGAAAGTGTTATAATAAATGCTGGTGATGTTCTTACTCTAAGTACTGTAAATACAACAACTAAATTTACAATGGCATTAACTCTCAACCATCCGAATCCTGCTATGATTCACCGAGCAAAAACTATGATAAAAAAAGGAGTACCCTTTGCACTTAATACTCCCTACTTAGTTGGTAAAACAGAATTAAATACGATACTATCAACTACGTCATCATATATGGAAAGTGTAGTAAAAGGTTGTGATGTAATTAATGTTGGAAAATATAAGTTTGATTTTAAACAAGACCAAACATTAACAATATCTAGTGTATCTACTGCTACGAATAAATTTTCATCTAGAATCTTAACTATTTCTAGAAAGGGTGAACCGGCTACAGTAGAATTTGCAGGGCCGTTCTTTTCTTTCTTTGCAGAAAATACTGACTCTACTATTAATATAATTATGAGAGATGATTCTCCAATTGTATTCTTTGCATTGGATAGAATTATATTAAAAGCACCATTCGTGGAGGGATAAATATGTGGTTTTGGCTACAAATATTAATAGGTGGAGGTGGAGAAACAGATGAGTAAATCTAACTACCCAAGATTAACATCTAAACTTTTAGCATTATCAGAAGCAGATGATTATGAAGAGGCTAAATTAGAATGGAAAATAACAGGTAATGTTTGGAGAGCAACAAACACTCAGACTTACGATAACTCAAATGGTGTTCCAATTCAAGTAAGAAATCACCCAAGTGGACATCCTGCACATTGTCTATGCGGACATCCAATTGTATATCATTTTGAAATAGAAAATACCTTAACTGAAGTTAAAGAAATAGTAGGGTCAACTTGTATTGGTAACTGGATGGTTCTAAGACATATGATAGAGAATCTAAAAATTGATAAGAAAACAATTACAGAAGAAGTTATTGAAGAGTGGAAAAATGCCACAGTTCAATCATTAATTAAAAATGCTTGGTGGGAAAAAAGTGGCACTAGGTTCACAAAGTGGTTTAATGAAATAAAAGACTTAGATTTAAGAATAAATGTTAGAAATACTGGTAAACAACATTACTCTAGTAAGTTACAAAAGTTTGTTAGTTCCAATGAAATTAGGAAACGTGCAACGGGTAGTTTTCAATCTGAATATTATGAAATGGCTTCAATAGTATGGAGATGGAATCATCCCGATAACCCTAGAGCGCAAATCTTAACACAGGGTTATCCTAATGAGCGATTGATGAATGATATATCCTTGTTTCGTATGAATATTAAGGAACATTTAGCAAATGTTAGTAATGAAGATATGATGATAAATGCTAGAATAGAAGTATTAAAATCATCCTCAATTAAATTTAATGATAAACTAGCAGGAGCAATTTTAGAGACTAAAGAAAATAGTGCATTTAAATTATTATGTGAGAAAAAATGTATGCCTTATTTCGATGCATCATTCGCATCAACTGAATGGGAAGCATCCTTTATTAAGAGGATGCAAGTCAGGCTTATAGAAGGAGACATAATTTCTCCTAAGCAAGAAAAAGTCCTTATCAAAATAGTTAATAACCAAAAAGAAATGGCATCAGAAAAACAAATAAATTATTTAAAATCTTTAAAATATGAAGGGGATTACGGACTTTTAACTAAAAATGTAGCATCAAAAGAAATAGATAGATTAATAAAAAGGAGTAAATAAAATGACAGAAAAGAAAAAGAATAAAGATGAAATGATGATAAAAATAGAGAATGAATTAAAGGAAGTGTTAGCACAAAATGAAAAGTTATTGGCTTCAACCACTGAACTTTCAACCCAAAGTGATAATTTAATAAATAGTGCCAATCAATTAGCGGCTCAACTAAATAATCACATGCAATTAACTTCTCATTATGAAACTACAATAAATATATTGACTGGTAGAATTAAAGAGAAGGATAATTTAATAGCACAACTCAACCAAAAGATGCAACAAGGGGGTGAATAATAGCATGAAACTTACTATATTAAACGAAACAGGACATACATCATTAGAACTTGAACGTGAGGGAATGATTGAACAGATTACAGACCATCCAACACACTGGGTTTTCATAGATGGAGAAATGGTTGCGAGAGAAGAAATTGTCTCAATAGATTGGAATGAAGTCAACTCCGTAACCTTAACACCGCAAGTTGTTGGCGGATATTAATTACAACATTTGTTGTGATTAGTACGGATTTATGTAAAATACCTTGAGGGAGAAGAAATTCTCTCTCTTGGTATCCTTTTTTTTAATTATGATGGAAGAAAAAATAATGATGCTTTTAGAAAAAAATATTGAGTGTTGTACTGGTTGCAATGTAATATTAGATGGGTATAATTCTAAAGGAGTTTTTAGAACTAAAAAATCAAAAACCATTCGATGTGGTAAATGCTATTTAGAATGGAAAAGAATCTTAAGGAATAAGTAATAATGCCTAAAGATACTAGATGGAATGGTTCTACCCCACAATATTTATCCATAGAAAAAGAAATTCTAGGTTATTTAGATAATCTAATAACAAGTGATTGGGATATAGAAACCATACAAAATCTAGCACATCTAAAATATAATCAATATAAAACTACCAATGAAAACTCATTTGAGTTTAAGCAAACTATAAATAAATTATTATTTATGGTAAATAATAGAAAAACCACTCAAAGTGGTAAACAAATAGCACAAGAAATATACGAATATAAATTATACAAATCGAGGAATATGAATGAAAATAAGATTAAAAATAAAACAACCTAGAAACTACAGAAATAATACAACTAATTATAATGTTACTTCCTTTTTACTAAGTCATGAGATAAAGACTAGTAGTCGTAATTTTAACAGAGATGGTACACATAGTAATATAAATCATAGAGGCGAAATAGAAGTAGAAACTAACAGAGCCGGTAATGCTGGAACAGATAAAGAATATGCATCTCTATCAAAAACAATAGATAGAATGTTATTTTTTAATTATCATGAATTAATAGGTAAAGGTGAAGACATAAAACCTAACTATTCAATGCAAATAACTTTTAAATATCTCGATGGTAATGTAACTATTTTTATTCAAAAGAATAAATCATCCCACACTCTAAATGGAGTTAGAATAAATAAAAATATGTTATTAAGTTCTTTATCTAGATTATTTTATAGAACTTGCTTCACACGAAGTGCATCAGTATTAAGAAAATATTTAAGAATGTTATTATCTACACCACCAAATGTTAAATATGCTTTAGAAAATAGAACCCCTTATCACTTCTTTGATTACGATAAAGATAATCCTTATCGCTCAGAAAAATTAAAAGTATTAATTAATACATCTAGAATATCCATAACTGAATGTGCATTAGAAATATCAGAAAATATATGGTTTCCTATAAAAATAAAAGAATTAGATAGATTTTTAAATGTATATCGCCATAATAGAAAGAGTTCAAAAAAATGGTTAGATATTAGTCCTGATAAATTATGGGAAGTTCTATCTAGTGAAACTCCTTCGCCATCTCAAATATTAGTTATGAAAGCATGGTTAAAACAAAATCGTACTGATAAAATGGTAGAAGATAGAGCAAAGAAACTAATGTTAGAAATTGACAGAGAAAATGAAGAAATTGTAAATTTCAATATGAATATTAAAGGTACGGTTAGAAATGCTATGCTTGTTAAAGGTAAAATAGCAGACTGGGTTTTATTAGAAAATAACGCCGCAAAAACTAGCAGACAAAGAGTAAGTATTTATTGCTATCATGAGCAAAGTCCTTCTTCTCTAGAAAATAGAGATGTAAATAAAATAGTAGACATTGATAATTTTCTAAGTGGATATTTAAGAGGGCCAATATGTGTAGATAATTCTGTAGGGCAAGTAAGTTTAGGTGACCAATTTGTTTCAAGAGCATTTACTTTAATGAATGATAAATTAGCCTTAAAAATGGTATCAACTCTTAGAGGATATTTACCCAAAAATTCTTATAAAAATAGAATACATAAAATACACCTAAATAAATATAGGGGGAAAGTTAAATGATTAAATGTGCAGAATGTAATAGTAGAAATAATGAGTTCAACTCCCATATTGGAGAAACTTGTTGTGCAGATTGTGGATTAGTATTAACCTCAATTTTATTTGAGGAAACTACCTTTATTAAAAATACAGAAGAGAAATTATCTTTATCAAAGGATGAATCATCTAAAAGTTATATAACAGACGATGGTAGATTAGGTTCTAGAATAATGGGTACTAGTCGATTGGCTAAATCTCAGTTATGGGCATCAACTCATTATAAAGGTAAAATGTTACCTTCCGATAAACATTTTACAGTACTGGTTAAGAATATTATATATCAGTATAACATACCAACGATAGGAGTATCTATTTCTATTCTAGAAGAATGTGAATCTCTTAAAAGAACTTTGAGAGAAAAAAATATGTTAAGAGGATATTCAACAGAAATAAGAGCGTCAGCAATAACATACCTTTTATTAAAGAATAAAAATGTAACTACCATACATAGACATAGTGTAATTTGTGGAGTAAATAAAAAATTATTATCTAAAGCATCTAAAAAACTAGGGAAGGGAATGTTAGTTAAACAATTGAATCAGTTAAGAAACCCTACAAATATAATGGAGAATTGTATTTTATTATTAGAAAGTAATGTAGGAGAAATATGTAGTCATTCTTTTAGAATTAAATGTTTTAAAATGAGTGAGTATGTTGCTTCATCTTACAATGAATTAAATTTACCATATAGGAATTCCACTAATGCAGTAGTCATGTGGTTAGTAGCACAAATGGATTCTAAAAAATACACTCAAAAAGAAATAGGAGATATTTGTAATACAACTCCTCAATCACTTAGAATAAATCTAAATGTATTTTATGATAGTTTTAATATAACTAAAGAACAAATATTATCTATATCTGTAGATGATTTTATAACAGGATTAAGGGGATTTAATTGAAATATAAGAGAATAAGAAAAATATTAATTGAGTTTGGGGAAGATAATAATACCTTTGGCACAAAGGATGCCTCTAACTTTTTACAGAGTCAACGAACAAGAAATGGTAAAAAGGTAAGAGGTTTTGATGTATCTTCTCAAGTACTGGGTAATTTATTATCAAGTCATAGATATTTTGAGAGAGTAGGAAGAAAGAGAACAGAAACAATATGGAAATATAGAGGTAATGAAAATGAATGAAATAACAATGAAAACAACGAAAGGCAATACGACAATAAATCTCAGATATGTTAGCGCATATACTGTGAATAAAGTAAAAGGTTCAATGTTATCTTCTGATAGATTTTTAATTGATTTACATATGAATAGTGGTACTATATTTAGTGCTGAAGTATCAGAAGCAGATTATCTTATATTTAAAAATAAATGGAGTGAGAAACAATGAGAAAAATAATGATAATAGGAGCAGGAGGAATAGGTAGTTATCTAGCATCCTTTTTAGATAGAATAGGAATATATGAAATAACTATATTTGATAACGATACTTTAGAAGAGAAAAATTTAACATATCAAAACTATGATAAAGAAGATATTGGATTACTTAAAGTGAATAACTTAAGTAAAGTTTTACCTTCAATTAAACCACAACCGTATTTAGTACTAGTTGAAAAACAGATGGAACAATATGACCTAGTTATTTGTTGTGCAGATAACCTAGCAGTTAGACGTATTTTATATAAGCAAGGATTCAAGGATGATGCTAAATTCCATTGGCTAGACTTACGTTCTCAAGGAAGAAATGCGGCATTAATATCTTACAAGTTAGACCCATCACTGATGGACACAATGTTAAGTGGGCCGGAGGGAAGTTTTAGTTGTCAAGGTACTGAATGGGATGGTAGTGCAGAAGATATTAATTGTATGCATATTGCAATTGCAGGTGCGGCTACTCAATGGATTCAGAGATGGTGGCAAAATCATGATGATGTTGCAGATAAGTTGGTGATGAACATATGAATAATGATGAGTTACCTCACAAGTGTGATAAACTAGGAGATAAAGTAGAAGGATGGAATAATTGTTCTATCTGTGGAGTAACAGATTGGAAGGGACTTTACAAATATAAGTTTCAAACAGTTGAAGTTATTAATTTAATTACTCAAAACGTAGAACTATGTGAAAAAATAGTAAAAGAAGAAATATTACATAATGAGTTTGAAATTGCAAATGATAAACAACGTAAACACCATGTAATGGTAGATGAAACATTAATGGCAGACATGGTTATTAGTTATGAAAGGAATAGTACAGAAATAGATATTATAACTTATCATATAGATTGTCTTTCAAAGAAAAATAGAATGTTATTATTTATACAATCCCATGATTTTATATTCAATACCAATTGGGTAGAAACTATGAGAAGTATGAGAAGAAGGGGTTATGAAGTATGAGTGAAGAAGATGAAGAAATGGATTTAACAGAAGAAGATGTAGGAGAAATAATGGATATTATATGTAAAGATGGTATGTATAAAAGAGCAGAAATTGTTTTAGTAACATGTCCGGCTTGTGGAGAAGAATTTATCGGCACAAAAAGACATGCAGGTGGTTTTATAGCAGGACATAGAGCATATCATGAGTTTGAAAATAAAACTGATTTAATTATGATGTCAATGGGAGGAGAATAAAATGAAAAAAGAATTATCAGAAAAAGAAAAAGCATTATTAGAAGCAAAGGAACGAACGGTAGATGAAAAACTGATGGCTAAGGCTAGAAATAGTCCTATTGATGAAGTTATAGTGTTAGATAACAACTGGAAAAGTGATATACAAAAAATATTTACTTTATTTCGTAAGGTAGAAAATTTAGAAGATTCTTTTATCAATCCTAGTAGAGATGCTGAAGACTTCTTAAGTATGATTTGGCATAAGAGTCAAACTTCTTTTGATTTACCAAGAGAGATTCAAGTTATAGTAGATAGTAATAATAAATTATTTATGAATGTTGGAACACCTAGTTTTGTTTCATTTAGTAATCAAGAATCTTCATTAAAGGGCATGAAACTTCCAATTAAGTGTTGGATTCATACTCATCCTTTTGGAGAAGCCTTTTTTAGTCATACAGATTGGACTACATTAGATACATGGAAGCCTATGATGGAAAGTGCAATTGTATTGGGTAATAACCAATACTGGGCCTTTGATTTAAAGACATCTGTAGTTAAAATAGTACAATTTGGAGTGTTACAATCTCCACTTAATAAGGAGGAAGAGTAAATGTTAAAAGAAAATAGTAGACAAACAAAACTGAAAGAATTTTTACCTAAAATAAATAGACAAAGTACACTGAAAGAATTTGGTTTTGTATTATTATTAATATCTGCATCTTTAGCAGGGTGTACAGATATGATACCCGACCCACCTTCAGAATTAAATACTAATGTAGGAACATTCGATACTTATAATAATAATACAATACCAATAGTAATCATTGGTAATAATACTACATTGATAGAAATATACTCCTTTGAGTTTTCTGTAGTAACAAACGCTACAAATACAACTATCTTAGAAGGGAACTTATATCAAAGTAATAGTACCTTTACATTTACTAATGGCTATGCTCCCAATGTAGGAGAAGTGTTTACACATTTCTTTTACGTTGAAGATGCAACATATAATTATACTATATCATACTTAGAATGGAATGTGGAATAATGAAAAAGGCAGTTACTATTAGATTTCCTGCCCCATTACCAGCAGAAGTTCCTTGTCCTATTTGTGAAGGAAATAAATGTAAGGTATGTAATAAAACAGGTAAAATTTTAGTTACTGTAGATGCAAAAGTTCCAATACAAAGACATTTAATTGTGCAATATATTGCTCAACATATGAGTGAGATTGCCTTTGAGTTATCAAAACATTATGGGTTAGTTCCCGATGTAGAAACAATAGAAATGTTAGATATTAAAGATGGCACATATGAAATATGTAAAATTAGTAGTCTAGGTGGAGTTATATGGATAGCATCAAGAATAGATAAATTAGAAAGTCCTAGATTTTTTAAGACGTATAAAGATTTAATGTCTTTTCAGTCTAGGGGAGATTTAACATGAAAGATGAAAAGTTGGTAGCAAGAATACCAAGAAGTGCAATGCAAGAATTGCAAATAATAACAGGAGAATATTGGAATATTCCAATTATAGATATACGTTGGTACGCAGATGGTAAACCAACAAAAAAAGGAATTAGAATTAACCATCAAGAATTAAAAATATTAATACAAGCCTTGGAGAGAATTAAAAATGTCAATATCAATACGAAGAATAAAGAAGAGAATGAAGAATAAACTACCTAGAAATACTCCGGTAAAAGAAACAGTCTATGTAAACATACAAGAAGAAATAGATGTTGTTTTAGAAGACCTTTTAACAAGAATCATACTTGAATATAATCAATCATATGATTCTAAATTAAATGATAAACATGTAGAGTTAGCGTTAAGCGGTACAACTCAACAAATTTTAGGAGAGGAAGAATAATGTCTTTAATGAAATTTGCTAGAATGTGTGAAACTCTAGAAGAACAAATACCAACTGCAACTAAACATACTATTAGTAGGTCATTGAGTTCCTTTAATAATAAAGGAGATGTAATTAAAATACTGGCATTGGAATATAATATTAATAATATTGCAGAACGTAAAGCAATAAAATGGTTAGCAGAATCATTTGGTGTATTTGAAGATGAGATAAATACAACTAAGAGAATATGGTCAGACTTAGGACAAGGAATGTATTACTTTACTAAAAAGAAAAATACAGAAAATATACAATATTCTTCACATATTTCTATAACAGAATTTATTAATTTATTAGAATTAAATTGTGCTTCAATACAAGGTAATTCTTATCCTATAATTTCTGAAGCCATACAAAAAATGAACAACTTAGAATTAAAATGGTTTATTAGATATTGGCTTAGAGTTCCTAGAAATGGTGTTGGAGTAGGAGTAATTTCTAGTGCATTAAATATACACTATAAAACTAAAGTAAATAAATGGAGACATTTGAATTCCTTTACTCATATAACTAATACATTAGATATGGGTAAAACTCTATCCAATGATATAACTATTGGAAGTCCTATAAAACCAATGTTAGCAAAAACTATGAATACTAAAAATCTATCTAAGATAGATAAATATATTTTAGATGTTAAGTATGATGGTAATAGATATATTATACATAGACAAGACCCATCCGTATTAATATTTAATAGGTCAGGAAAATTAATAGATGGTAATAGATATTCTGAAATTGTAGATATAATTAAAACATTAGATTGTAATAATTCTATTTTAGATACAGAAATATATCCTGTTGATAATAATGGTAATCCAGTTGCACATCAGAAGTTAGCAACAAGAGTACATAGTTTAGATATAGAAAAAGCAAAGAGAGTTTGTCCTGTTAAGGTTGCTATCTTTGACACTTTATTATTCAAGGGTAAACAATGTATCAACGAACCCTATGAATTAAGATTAAAATTATTACAAGATAGTATATCTTCTGAATATTTAACTAGAACATTTAGTGGAGATATAGAATCGGCCTATAATATAGCAATCAATGATGGGTTTGAAGGTATTATGATTAAAGATTTATCTGCGACATATCAATTAGGAAAAAGAAGTACTGCCCTACTAAAACATAAACCGGCTAGAATTAATTTAGATTTAGTCGTTACTTCTGCTAAATACGGTGAAGGTAAAAGAGCAGGTTGGTTTGGTTCATTCGGTCTTTCCGCAAGAAATAACGAAGGAGATTTTATTCCAGTTGGTTATGTTGGAACTGGGTTTTCAGAAGAAGAGTTAGCATCGCTCACTACTAGACTTAAGAAAATTATTGATGTGTATGATGCTAAATCATTAGAGTTTTTCTTCTTACCTCGAATAGTATTGGAAGTAATGGCTGACGCTGTTACCTCTTGCGCGTTAAACAATATAGGACTTAGATTTCCTAGATTAGTTAAAATTCGAGACGATAAATTTGCAATTGATAGCAATACAATAGAAGATTTACAAGATTTAATGGAATAACATTATAGTCATAGTTACATGACACCGTAGTAGTGATAAATTGATTCCAAGAGATATTTTTTTAGGTGTATTGTATAGTAATTGTAATAAAACTATTAGTGTGTTTAGAAGTGAAGACACTAACTTTGGTTATAAGATAAGGTTTAGTATTTCTATTAGGGGAGCAGACTTTTTCTTAAAGATTCTTCAAGAAAGATTAACATATGAAAACATTAAAAGTAATTTAGTAATTAGTGAAAGTAAAACTAGACCAAGACCCATATTAAAAATAACTGAATTGTTTAATCTAACTAAGTTATTAGAATTAATTAATAGTCATACCTACCTTAACCCAGAAACGAATCCTGAATTCGCTAAGGGAAGTTGGATAGGATTTAACGAAGCATTATTAATAATGTTAGATAAAAAACACTATACTGATACTGGGTTTAATAGAATATTAGAAATTAAAAAGGAGGTAGGATTATGATTCTATGCGGTAAGTGTAATAAAAACATAGTTAAAATGAAAGGTATGTTCTGTAATCAATGTCAAATGAATTTAAGTTGGGATTTAGCACCCAAGGAAGACGCATTAGATGGAGAAATTATAGAACACTATTGTAAAGAAAGAATAAAAATGGGATGCCAGTATTGTAAAAATACTAATTTTGCTTTTGAAGCAGGTACAAAAATAGAAGGAGAAATTAAATGGTATCTAATGTTTATTGATTGTGATAAATGTGGAAAATCATATACAGATATATTAGAAGGTAGGGATAATAATGGGAATAACAACAATAATAAAAAAGAGAAGTCAAATAATAGTAGGTCAAAATAGAGAAGAGAAATTAAAAAAGGCTATGAAATACGTATCGGAATATCCGATTATCATTTATGCTAATGAATATGATATAGAAGATAACTTTAGTATTCCTATAGATGTAGGAATTATAATAGAAGAAGTAGACTACAAACCAAATGTAGATTTAATTAAGAAAACTTTAGTTCAATATCAAGGAAGAGTAGTTCTATTATCTAGTAATCAAAAAGACGTACCAAAAGCATTATTTAATTTATGTCAATTAAGACGAGCATCAGCAAAACCATTTGATGTACTTCTAGAAGAACTAGCACCACGTTCTCAAAAAGAAAATAAATATGAATTAGATATGTTCCCATTAGTTAGACAATATCTAATTAATAGTGACAGAGAAGAAGTAGGAAAATTATTAAAGATAAATAATCCTCCTGATGTTCAACTATTATCTTGGTTAGCACCCAACATACATCCTAATAAATTAATATTTGTTGATTCTCAAGTTAAAAGAAGATGGGATAAATCATATTTCTATGAGATGTTAGCATATTCTCATGATGGTAAAATACATCGTAAGATGGATATGCCTAAAAGAAAAGCATATTCAAAGATTCCTAATCTATTAGTTAGAATAGGATTAAAAAAGCGAGATGTATATTTGTTTAGTAATTTAAAACAAGATAAATCTCTTGTTCTTGAATTTCAGAAGAAATTAAACAATGGAGATTGTAGACTACTCTCCTTAGGAGAAAAGAAAAGAAAAGTTAGGTATGAAAAAATAATACCTAAACAATTAACATTAGAGGATTGGTTATGAATATATTTATATTAAACAATGATGCAAGAAAAGCGGCTAAAGATGTATTAGATAAACATGCAATTAAAATGCCATTAGAAAGTTTACAGATGATGTCTACAATTGCAGATTTTCTAGGATTTGACAGTCCTTATAAATCTGTTATGTTAAATCATCCGTGTACAATTTGGGCAAGAGAATCAAGACAGAACTTTGGATGGTTATTAAATCATGCCAATGCTTTATGTCAAGAATATTCATTAAGATATAATAATAGAACACATAGATGTCAAACACTTATCAATAGAAATTACAATATATGGAATAAAGTTATGTCAACCTTACCGGATATTGGTCTAACACCATTTGCTATAGCAATATCCCAAGACTCTAAATGTAGAGAACTAGAAAATTTTGAAGAACTACATGCAGTAGATAAATATCGAGAATATTACATGCATGATAAAGCAAGAATAGCAACATGGAAAACAAAACAACCACTATGGTTTACAAATAAAGGAGAGAAATAAAAATGTTATGGACAGAAAAATATAGACCAACGAAATTAAACGAAATAGTAGGACAATCTAATTTTGTATTAGATGCTGAAACATGGGTAGAGAAAAAAGAAATGCCAAATGTTTTACTGTATGGTATTGCAGGTACAGGTAAAACAACTGCAGGATTAGTTTTGGCTAATTCATTATTAGAAGACGATACAGAAGGAAATTTCTTTGAGATTAATGCATCTGATGATAGAAAGTTAGAAACAGTAAGAACTAAAATTAAAGGTATTGCTAATACTAAAAGATTAGGGGATGTTCCATTTAAGATAATATTATTAGATGAAATGGATGGTATGACTAAAGATGCACAGAATGCATTAAAAAGGATTATGGAAAGATATAGTTCTAATTGTAGGTTTATCATAACATGTAATGATAGACATAGAATAATTCAACCTCTTATTTCCCGTACTGCTAATTATCAATTTAAGAGAGTAGAAAACAAAGAGATTTTCTTTGTGTTGAAAAAAGTACTTCAAAGTGAAGGACTAGATTCTAATGTAAATGATGAAGAATTGGAACAGTTTATAACAGGGCTTCATGGTGATTTACGTAGAGGGCTTACTGAAATTCAAGCGGCAATTGCAAGTAATACCAGCCTATTAAGACAAACTCAAATGCTTCTCAAACCATACGAAAAAATATTAGAATTAGTTAATACAAATCAACATGAAAATGCACTATCGGAGGTACATCAATTAATCTATAATACTATTGACATGAAAACTCTATGTGTAAATTTACATGATGTTATCATAGAATCTTCTATGACGCATACTAATAAATTTAAATTATTAAGAGTCGTGGGCGAAGCCGAATGGAGAAGTAATAATATGACTCCAAAGGTATTAGCATCATGGATGATAGGACAAATGATTTAAATGGATGGTATCACAATATTAGTATTCTTATTAGTTATGAGACTACTATATGTAATGATGAATAATAATAGGAGATATAGACCATGAGCAAATTAAATTCAAACAACAATAATGTTGTAGACCACAAGCATAGTAAAACATATAAAAACAAAACAGATGAAGAAAAAGGAGATAAATGAAAATGGATGAAATAATAATGAAAGAAATAACGAAAGCGGCAGAAGTATTGGACATGTCACAAGATGATGTCCTTGCTAAGTTCAATGATATTTGTACACAAAATAACATTGATATGGCAAAGGAAGAACTTTTAGCAAGAGGACTATTTAGACAATGGTTCACCTCTGTTAAAACTATGCAAAAGAAAGCACCAACAACAACAACTGGTGGATTTTTCAAGAATGCATTTGGGTTCTTTGTAGCCTTAGACGAAGCAAGAGATATGATGGAAATGTCAAGAACAAGAATTACTAATGAATATCGTAGAGATGCAGAAGTTACCTATAACTTAGGTAAAGTTGCAGTTTGTACAGTAGTAGAAAATGGTGTTGAAATAAGAATGATGAGAAAAGGTGAAGAAGTAATAAAGGTTTTATCTTCATTACCCACTAATCATGTTGAATTAGACAATGGACAATTTATTGTACCTATTGATACAACTGAAATGTATGGCACTACTCCAAATACTAATTTCAATAAACCATTACCTAAGTCAGAATTTAGAAGAAGTGGAGTATTTATTGGTGAAGTTGATGGAGTTATGGGTAAATACTTCTTTAACTACAAAGGAGTACATACAAAGGATTTCAATCCTAAAACTTTTGAGTTTGTACATTTTATATGTATTCTAAATTCAAGAGATGCTACAAAAATACATGGGGCTACAGATAAAACTCTAGCATCATTAATGTATAATTCTGATTTAGATGATGCTGATGAAAAGAAAATTAATGTTAGTGTTAATATGCAAGATGAATTAATGGCAAGAAGTGAAAATAACTATTGTGCGCTAATAGATTTGGATAGATATCATTCTTCTGTTACAGAAAAAGTATATGCAGATAGATTTGTATTTACTGATGGTACAGTTTCAAGTGTTAATTTAAATGCTACTGCTAATGGTAATAGAATAGTTAATGTTACAGATTTAAATGCAGATTTTGATTATAGTGATGGATTTAATAATGGTACAACTTGTTGGATTCCTGCCCACATGAATATTGATTTTGGTATTGGAAGTCAAATAACAATTGTTGGTAGAACTAGTCAAGGTACAGATGAAGATGGTAATCTAAGACCAATATCAATTAATGTAAATGGATTACTTGTAATGGATAAGAGAGGCGGAGATGTTTCTCACGAAGAAGTTGTTGAAGATAATTTGGATTGGTTTTAATGGTTGCCGTAGGTAAAGGATATTATTCTTCCTTCGCGATTTCCGTGGGTAGTGAGGGCGAAAGCCCCACTATTCATGGCAATAGTTTTGCTATTAAAACATCAAATGTAGATTTCATTACTACTAAAAAGAATATTGAAACAGGAGAATACTGGTGTAAATTCCATACTATATCAGGTAAAGAAATAAGATTAAAAGTATCTTTAGAAGAATTAAATAAAATATTACAAATATATGGAAATAAAAATATTAATTATGGTGAGAATAATGTCAAATTGGTCTAATAAAAAAGAAGAAGATAATACCCCAAGTGAAACTATGCTTTCATATGAAGAAAGAAAACTTCAGATACGAGCGCAGATAAATGAAAGGATAAAAAGAGAAAGAGATTTCCTTTTATGTGGAATAACTGGTAATCCAAAGGTAGGTAAAAGTGGGCTTGCTATTGACTGCCGAACTGAAAAGGAAAAGGAAGAAAACTATAAAGTTTTAATCTTAGATTTAGATGATGGTTGTTCT
>TARA_R110000850_G_scaffold77904_12_pt1 | contig 15841 bp, 15 predicted proteins | sample TARA_R110000850 | Tara Oceans TARA_R110000850 (sample SAMEA4397586) | marine metagenome | biome: Polar Biome; feature: [SRF] surface water layer (ENVO:00010504); material: water (ENVO:00002006), including particulate matter (ENVO:01000060) such as... | depth 5 m | reverse complement strand
GAAGTTCATCATCAAAGAAGGGGGCGGCCACCCCTGGCCCACGATCCACGAAGAAGTCGAACTGATGGCCGACTGGATCGACGGGCAGTTGAAGTAGGTCGGGAGGGCTCATTGTGATTTTTTCTACCACGAAAAACACGAAATGACACGAAAGAACCTGGTTGGTGAGAGGTCAGAACCTGGGTGGTCCCGAATGTAATTCGGGATTGTCGCAGACAACAGGAGGTTGTGATAGAAACCTGCTGCGTCTGTGTTGAAGCTGAGTTTCTGATCGATACTCGTAAATTGATCTCTACATGATAGGGAATCGGAATCTGGTTTGAATGAGTGAGCTGCAACCTCCTGCTCGCTGCGCTCGGCCCGGATGTGTATCCGGGCTTACCCTTTCTTTTGCTTTCGTGTGGTTAAGTGTTTTTCGTGGTAGTAAACCATAATGTAAGAACCCCGACTAAAATCGGGTGGCCTCGGATGTAATCCGAGGTTGTCGCAGACAACAGGAGGTTGCGATAGAAACCTGCTGCGCCTGTGTTGAAGCTGAGTTTCTGATTGAATCTCCTAAATGGATTTCTACATGATCGGAAATCGAATCTGGTTTGATTGAGTGAGCTGCGACCTCCTGCTCGCTGCGCTCGGCCCGGATGTGCATCCGGGCTTACCCTTTCTTTTTCACTTTCGTGTGGTTTCGTGTTTTTCGTAATAGTAAAAGAATTTCAGGGAGACGCAGCTTTGCGTTGCAGGTTCAGCACCACATCCGCTTCGGGTAATTGAAATACATTTGGACGTGGTTTGCCGGTCCACTTTTTCTCTTTCCAGGCTCCCACAACACAGGAAACCTTGAGTCGGTCGCCGTCCAGTTCATAGATCCCCAGGACATCGCCCCCTTCCTTCAGAGCGGCGTGGGAGCGGTGGTCCCATCTTTTTGGCTTTGCTGTCGGATCGAGATCGAAGGTTCCCGACCAGAGTTCCTTTCCATGCTGATCCAGCGCCGCGTAAGTCAGATCTTTGTGAAATACCAGTTGCGTTGCCTCTTTTGTCGCTCCTGCGGGTTCACTGGAAACGATCTTCCAGGTCCCGGCGAATTGCTGCAGCGCCTGCTTGAGTTCCTGTCTGGGGGGCGCGGCTGCCGACAGTTCCTGCACCGGCATGATTGAAACGAAAAGCAATAAAATGTTAGATGCAAAATTCATATTCATTGGAATGTTCCTCCCGCTATTGAAGATGATGAAAATTATGTGACGCGCTTTCGCTATTATTCAATTCTTCCGATTAGTCTCAGCGCAGTCCCCCGGATGCCTGGATGATCTCGCCGGTCAGCCAGGCGGAATCGTCAGAGGCGAGAAAAGCGACCACGCGCGCAATGTCTGCTGGTGTGCCGATGCGGTTTAAAGGCGTCATCGCGACCAGTTGTTTCTCGAAATCACTCTCTACGCCATACAGGCCCGCTGCCTGCGTTCCCTCGCTTAAGGTCGCGCCTGGGTTCACAGAATTGACCCGGATGTTGCGGGAGGCCAGTTCCTTCGAAAGCACTCCGGTAATCGCGTCGAGCGCACTTTTGCTGGCGGAATAGATCGAAAAACCGGGTGGACACATCTTGGAAGCACCGGAGCCAATGTTAATGATGGTGCCCCCTGGAGAACCAAAGCAGTGCAGCGACTCCCGGATGACTAACAGAGGACCAAGCACGTTGATATTGAATTCACGATGAAACTCTGCTTCCGTCAGTTCGCTCAATGGAGTCTCGCGATACACGCCGGCATTGTTTACCAGGATGTCGAGTCGACCAAAGGTTGAACAAACATCCTGGAATAAACGTGATACATCTGCTGCATTCGAAACATCTGCCTGTACCGCAACAGCTTGCCCGTTCTCCCGTTTGATTTGTTCTACCAGGGCTTCGGCGCTCTCGCCATCGGTCGCATAATTCACAACCACAGCTGCACCCGCGGCAGCCAGTTCCCTGGCGATCCCCGCTCCGATTCCCTTTGATGCCCCCGTCACAACCGCTACTTTTTTGTCTGATTTTAACATCGTATCTCCTCGCCTGAGTAAAAGTGTTCGAGTGTTGCACTAATTCTTAGACACATTGAGGAGACCGGTGTGACAGTCGCCGTTCTTTTTCAGTTCAAACGTAACGCAGCGCGAATGCCCGGTTGCTCCAGCAACTGTTGCAGCCAGTCGATTTGACTGGAAGGTTCCAGAAAGGGATGTGTGCGAAACAGGGCTGCGTATTGCTGCTCCGTGGCGTCGTCCATTTTGCGAATGGTGTCGGAGGCAACTTCACTGATGCGTTGAACGTGTTGCGGTACGAACAGTAAATGCTCGGGGTCGACGTGCCCTTCTTGGATGAAGCCCCTGGTTTTCTTCGGGCAGCGGCAGGGATTTCTCTCATTCACCAGACCACACTGGTTCTGCATGAACTGATATAAATCGTTACGGGCCCGTGACAGGCACTGCCGAAAATTGTCTGCCGACATCTCCATGATTTCACTCCCCACTTGATCACTGGCGCCGAAGATTTCACCCAGGGTGAAGATCAGTCGTTGCCGGCGATCCAGACAGAGCAGCATGCCGGTCGTACACGCGACTTTGGCTTCTTCGACGAGCAGCGGAACATCCACGGGAACAGTTCTGGGATCTGGCAGATCCAGATCGGGAATGTCGTTAATCGCGGCAGCATAACTGGAAAATGTTTGCGGCTGAGATTCTCCCCCCCGTCGTTTCATATTCAGAACGTGATTGACCGTGATGCGATAAAGCCAGGTGCGGAACTGACTGGTTCCCTGAAAAGTACTCAGTCGTGTGATGGCTTTGAGAAGGACTTCCTGCGTGACTTCTTCCGCATCGTGTGGGTGAAACACCATCCGGATCGCGATGTTATAAATCCAGGCCTGATGCCGGAGAACCAACTTTTCCAGCGCACTGCGATCACCATTTTGGGCCTGATCAACCAGTTCGATATCCTGCTGGTCATCGTCAGCGATTTCGGTAAAGGGATTGTACATCAGGGGTTTGGGCATTTCGTCTCTCACTGATTGGAATGAACCTTTGAGTATTCTCTCCCTTTGACCCATTCTGGTACAGACTGTGACAGTCAGGCCAGTATTTTTTAGAGACTTGCTTCCCTGTTATCTCACCCGACTGGATCGACGGGCAGTTAATGTAGGTTGGGACTTTGCTGTGACGTTTGTCAGATGGATCCTATTACTGATGCCTATACGCAATTCAGAAGTCACAAAATTAGTGCTAACCCAAAGTGCTAATGGATCATTTATAACACTTCATCTTCCGATTCAGTATTCGTCATACTCACTTGGAGCTCGTTTTGATCGCTTGCTGGTAAATAATAAAATACCTGGCCAAGTACATCTGTTAATAGCTCGCTTTCGGCTATATTTTGGCTAAACATATTTTTGAAGCCCATACTCTCTACAGCAATTATTGCATCGGCAAGCCGTTTACAACCACTTTTATAATCGAGTAAGAATCCGGGATCTGTTTCTGCCTTTTCAATTATCTCAGAAAAATCTTTCAATTGTTTTGTTTTTTTCTGATCTGTATCAGGTAATGAATCAATCGCAGATTTGATTTTTTTAAATGTTTTGAGGTTCTTTAAAAAAAAATCGTCCAAATGACATCGCTTCTGACTTCTCTTACATTTAGGTGATTCCCATCGATATTGATTATCTTTTTTAATTACACCTCTCTTAGCCCAATAGCAACAAGTTTCATCCATGATTGGACTATCGCACAGTTCATCTACGAATTTCACACCTACTTTCATTATTGTGCGCAAATATAATAATGCACGCTCTGTGGCTTCCTCGTCATTACCTCCCATCCGATCTTTCAATAAGTTGAACGTCCAAATTACCGTATTTCCATGAAATTTGTGAGGAAGCGTATTAAATATAAAGTCGAGTGATCTTTCGAGGCTGTTATATTTTTCTATTTTGGTAATGTTATATTGAGCAGCTGCGAGTAGGTTATTTCCAAATTCTACTTTTGTATAAGTACAAGTCGATTTCCAATTAAAAAATCTTAATACTGTTTCAATTCTCTCTTTAAAGATTGTTCCCTTAAATTTTGATAAGTGAATAGAGGTGTCTAAAAATACTTCGCTTGAAACAGGAATGTGATCGCTATCTAATTTCTTCAAAGGCATCTATGCCTCCATTGAAAAGTGTAATTGTAATATCACCTACGAAATTGTCGTCGTAATTTACTTCATCTCGAAAGCGTTCGAACACTTGAAGTAAACACTTAAGATTTTCCGTAGTGAAATATTCTACTTCCTTCTTTTCAAAAATGCCTTGTAGCATATTTACAATCGCTGCAAAATTCTCTTCTCTACCTGATCGAATTTCCCACAATTCTGCTAGGGTTTTTCTCAATTGTTCCAAAGCGTTGTTTCTAACATAAAATTCCTCTTCGTTATCAATAGCACGATTTAAATTGTCTACACAGGTGGCCAATTGAGCAAAACACTTGTGTTTTAATTTGGGTAGTACTTTCTTAGTTTTGCCATATTGCTTGACACCGTGAGAAGTCGTGAGTGGATTTGAACCTGTGGATCTATTTCCTGAAGTAATAAGATCTGGTGCGTATGCATCTCCAGAGACACTTCCACTCGAACTAATCACGAAACTTCGATTTGAGTTTAAAGCTTCTACAACTGGATACAATTCAGAGCCTGTTGAATCATCTTGCATCTATTCACCTTGCATCATTCTATAGAGGTTAAGATGGGGTTTTTGATATTATCGAAATCTTCAAATGCTCTTCCAATAAAATCGCTTATCGAAATATTATCCGGGTAAGGTGGATCATCTATATGAGCATCCAAATCTAATAGCAATCCAAATTGTGGAAGCCGACTAATCATTCTTTTTGCTTTTTGTTGGTCAATTAAAATCTGTTTTTGATCCTTTGAGTGATCACGTGCTCTTTCTTTAGCTTTTCGAATGACACTAGGAGGAAGTTTGACTTCCTGTTCAAATGGCGTAACAGCAATACGAAGCATATGGCTATTCCGATCCACAACTAGTCTATGAGAAATATCTGACACGTCTTCACCAAGTGAATTCAGAATATCTTGGTCGTATGAAAATAATTTCAATTTTTTTACAGTTGAAATCGCATCAGCACGAGTATCCGTTGGATATAAATTCCAAACTCTAAATCCAAATCTGAGGAAATCGTTCAATTGGAGTGTTGAAATTACTATCTCACTCAGAGATTCTGCTAATCTGCAAAAATCTCCAATTGATAGAAGTTCTAATGTTTCAGCATTCTGGGATTGGCTTAAATCTAATTTGTTGGGCCCGAATGAAAATTGTAAGTTCAATTCACTACAACTCAACTTACAAGTCTCAAGTCCAATACTATCAAGGTCCCATCCTGCTGCTTCTCCCGATATAATTTCTTTTGCTATTTGGCCTGCCCTATCCCAATAAATTTGTCCTAAATCGTATCTCAATTCGAATACAAATTTATGCATTACTTTGGAGTTTATTTTTACTACAGTGGTCATTTAGTCACCGTTGTTTTGTGAGCGAACGTATAATTTATTAAATGATAAAGTAATCAATTACTACAATCAATCAGTTGATTTTCTATACGAGAGAGATCTTATGTAAACTGTGTTTTTTTAGACACTTAGATAGCTAAGAAAATCAGGCTATGCTGACCCCCATGAGGTTAGTTTTTTCTCCGTAGACTGTGATTCTAATTTCCTTTATCTGAATATCGGTCTTAAGTAGTTCATCGATCAGGTAGTAATTTCATCTTACTGATTTGTTTTAAAGTACAGGCTGAGATCTAGGACATTAATTAAAGCCACGTCTCTAATTCAATAATTTCTGACTAGTTTGCATATTTTTCGAAGTGAGTATTGTTCTTAAGTTCTAGCCTTTTACTAATTGGTAAATGCTAATCTTAACCAGTGGTGTTGATCACTGGTTGCTGATATTCAGCTGGGCGGGCTGGTGGCTTTCCTTAAGATTCTCTCTGTGCCTGTGCGCGTTTTCTGATGACGCGCGGGCCGCTGGCAGGAATGTCTGGTTTGAGGGGAGAATCGGTCATGGGTTACCTATTGGAAAATGCTTTCTGTAAATTCTGGTTGCTGATGGAGGGGTTGTTGTCTCTCATCCCGAGTGCGTCTGATCTTCGCGAACGGCGCGGCGGTGTCAACAGGGGTCAGAAGAAAACGGGGTGGCGATACAGGTTGACAGGGTCGCGATGTGAGGCGGTACGGGGGTGGTGCCGGGACGATGCTGTGCGATGTGCGGCGACCCGCAGGCATACAGGGGACACCAGTGTGGAGTGTGCAGGTGAAGAACTGGAAAAAACGCCCGGTTTTCGCGTGAATCTCCGGAAGTGGTTCGCGCTGTTTCAGTGCACTGTAAACTGGGCACGCGCGCGACTCAGAACAGCGCTTATCGCTGTTGGCGCGGCGGGGTCAAGTCCAATGTGTGCAGAGAATCCGATCGAGCAGTGCCTGGATGACAGCTGCTCTATCAACTTCCGACTACTAGAACCTAAGTGTGGTCTGCACGTAGAACTGGGTGGCGGTGTTGCGGGGAGGAATGTTGGTGCCTACAAAATCGCCGTACCAGAACCAGGAGTAACCAGCCTGGATATTGAAGTTGGGGTTGAAAGTGTAGGTTCCGATCAGGTCGAATTCCTGTCCGATGTCGCGACTGCCACCGAGTGTTCCCGTGGGGGCCCCGGCGACGTTGTAGAGATAGTCGTTGGTGGTGGCTTTTTCGAACCAGTGGAAAGCTCCGACCAGGCCCACTTTTTTCGTCGGCTTGGCGTTCAGTTGCAGGCTCCAGTCATACAGGTTCTGGCCGGACAGGTTATCGATGATCCCCCAGTACGCGTGTCCCAACGGGTAGAGTGTGTTGAAAGTATTGTTGGTGCTGCCATTCGGATCGTGGTTACCGGAACCGTAATAGAACAGACCGCTCAGGCGTGGCGACCAGGGAACCGTGGTCCAGGTGTGACCCAGGACCGAGGTAAAGAAGCCTGCGGAGACGCGTTTGCCGTCATCGTTTCCGAACTGGTAGGCACCTTCGGTTTCGAAGTCCCAGATGCGAGTGACTTTGCAGCAGTCGTCCTGAACTTCGCGGGTGGTTTTGAAGCGACCGCCGGCGGTGTGACGCGAACCATCGGGTCGGTTGGGGGTGTTGGTTTCATCACGGAGCCAGAGGTAATACAGGTCGAGCAGCTCAGGTCCGCCGTCCGACAGAATGGTGGCGTAGATCCCGCTGAAGGTGACGGAGGTATCGGGTTTGTCTCTGCTGTTATCGTACTGGCTGAGAGGCTGGTTTCCGGCAGCTGCATTCACGGGGTTAGTGATGAAGGCGTCGATGTGTACGGTTTCGGTATGATGAAAATATTTGAAGCCTTCGAAGTTGCGGCGGGTATTCGACCAGTCGAGCGGCGAGATCAGATGTTGCGAGCCGTAGAGCATTTCCTGTCGACCATACCGAAACCAGCCAGGTGCGCCGTTCCATTCATGGAGTTTGACGTCAACGAATGCGTTCTGCACATTCCAGCGGTTGATATCAATGGGCGTGGGTGGCAGATCGTTATCGAAGATGGAGGCATCGATGCCTTCGAAGTAGACACGGGCGTAATCGCCGAGCTGCAGATCGAAATACTGACGCCAGCGCCAGAGATTGTAATCGGTATTGACGGGTCCACCTGGTCGCAGACGATTCTGTTCGTGCATATAGCGATGTCGCAGTTCGCCGCCGACCGAAAGCGTGTAAGGCGAACAGTCATCGCCGAGCGGCATTTCCTTGAAGCGTTCCCCGAGCAGGTAAGGATGGTCGGGATTGCTGAGGTAGCTACCAAACGTGTTATCATAGAACAGTGGTTTATACGGATTAGCAGGAGGTTTCACAGGCGATGGGTCATCGAAAATGATTTCATCTTCGGACTCTTCGGTATTCGGCGGAATGACCGAATCGGCAGAGGGTTCTTCTGTGGACTGGAAAACTGTGGAAACAGGTGTCAGCTCTGGTTCGATGCCATCGTATTCGGCCTGGGCCGCTGGTGCGGGCGGTACAGCAGGGGAATCGGTTTCTGCGCTGAGTCGGGCGGTGGCCAAAGCAGATGAAGCGACCACACTCAAAGATAAAATCACGCGAAGACGCATTTGGCATTCCTTGCTGTTACATGTCTGGTGATAGAACGTTCTATCCCATTTGTCTGTTCGCGAAAACAAATGGTTTATTCTGTCTGGTGGCTTCTCAGACCGGGAATGGCACGGGGGCCGAACTGGTCCGCACGCTCGTGGGTGTGCTCGCCTGACATTGACCACCTGCCAATACAGGTTTGATGGATCACTGGTATGCGTCGCAGCCTGTTATCGGATGATCGCGCAGATGAGGTCTCCCTGCTCACAATCGGTCTGCCGGGTGTAATTAGACCATTCCGTTCAGTCAGATTTGCAGTAATAAACAGAACTTAGAAATGATTGAGGGTTAACTTAGACAGAAACCACCCATTCAGCAAAAACGAAACAATCGTTACAGCTTCTCAACCCGGCGAATATCGCGACAAAAACAGAACGATTTTCCGGCTCAGGCAAACTGGCGAAAGTTTGAGTGCTGACGAAAGGAAATCTCAATGAAGCGAGACAGGGAAATCGACGGCTACCACTGGACACCCAGCATGAGCGAATTGAGGCCGCTGCCGATGCCGAGTAAAGCGATGCGATCCTGTTCCTGGAGGATCTGATTTTCGATGCCGAGCGCCCAGGCCATGGGGAGTGCGGCGGCGCCGGTGTTACCCAGTGTTTCGACGGTGGGATAGTCGAGATCGGGAGCGAGTCCCAGTTTTTGGAGGAGCAGTTTGCGATGTGCTTTACCGACCTGGTGGGTGAAAACGCGGTTGACGTCTTCATTCTGCCAGCCGAGTGTCGTTCTGGTCTGTTCCCAGGTGGGGATGGCGAGATTGACACCGGCGACGAGCAGGGATTCGGAATCGGTCTGCATACGAGGGCGGTGATCGCCGTGTTTTTGTGCTTCGACACCACCGGCGCAGAGTTCGTGGCTGGAGGTATCGGTCTGAAAGTTACCGCCGAGCAGACGATGCCCAGTCTGACTGAGTTTACGGTCACAGAGGAGAATGGCAGCGGAGCCACTGCCAATCGTCAGGGAAGCAAAGTCGTTTTTAATGGATTTGCGGGTTAAAGTGTCGTCGTGGAGCAGATCGTGAATGGTGCCTTCCACAAGGTCGCGTCCGACTTCGGTTCCGATGACGATTCCGGCGCGGATCTGTCCCATTTCAATCATGTTGGCGATGAAGACCATCCCATTGAGCAGACCGAGACAGGCATTACTGATGTCAAGCACTAACGCGGAGTTAGGGAGTTGAGTAGCATGATGCACGCCGCTGGCGGTCGCAGGTTCGAGCTGATCACGACAGACGGAGCCATGAAACAGGGCACCAATGTATTTGCGGTCGAGCTGACAGTGATCGAGGAGCTTGTTCACGGTCTGAGCGCTGATGGTACCGGGGAGCGTGCCCGGATCGAAAAAGCGTCGTTCCTGAATGCCTGTCATCAGTTCCAGTCGGCCTGCGGGCAGACCGAGTCGATCATAAACGGGTGCCAGCTGCGCTTCGATTTCGTCGGAAGTGACGATATGGGGTGGCAGGGTACAGCAGACAGCTTCGACGCAAACATGCTCATAACGCATAAGCGGTATTCAATTCCCATTCCAACAGGCTGATAAAAGAGACGACGTGACCGGGCACAAAAGTGAGAACTTCTGCGCGCAGAAAGAACGTCCTATTGAATTGGATCTGGGAACGAAACTCAACCTAAGCGCTGAAAAAACTTAAACCTGAGCTGCACTTTGTTTGCGAGGCGAGGAATTCAGAGTATCAACGAGGTGTTTGATCTCGTTCAATTTCTCTGTGCGAGTGCGAACATAGTCCGTAGTCGGTTCTTCGACTCGCAATTTTTCTGCACTCTTTACGTAGCGCAAACCTGACAACAGGAGGTCCAGTTGTTTTTCAGTAATATTTATTGTTGTGATATCAGTCATAGGTAAACGAAAACTCTCTCGAGGTGATCCGGAGAATTCAGTCCACAACAACCTCCTGCTGCTGTTACTGACATAATATTAGTCAATCACCAACCCAAATTTCAACCAGTTTTTACAAAAACACATCCTGTCTGGTATTTTCTAATCATCGACTTATCAAAGAAGTTTGCTTTGAAAGCTTTTCCGGTGCTGTTGAATCCCTTACAGCCGGCCTGATTGAATCGATCGATACGCTTGAATTAAACTATACATACAAACATCGTCAGACGGCCCTCAGATTGCCTTCCTGGAAGGAATCGGCCATGGCGAGCGGAATTTCGGCTTCGGCGAGGACCACTTTTGCCTGATTTTCCTGAGTCGTGGCGATCATTTCCTGTTCGGAGGCAACCGCTTCGGCCCGTCTTTCTTCTGCGAGTGCCTGGGCGATCCGCATGTCGGCTTCGGCCTGATCCACCCGGAGGCGTGCACCAATGTTTTCACCAACATCAATATCAGCGATATCGATGGAGACAATGGAAAACGCTGTCTGGGTATCCAGACCACGGTCCAGCACATTGCGGGCAATGACAGACGGATTCGCCAGAACTTCCTTATGACTTTCACAGGAACCGATGGCAGAAACAATTCCTTCGCCGACGCGGGCGATAATTGTCTCTTCGGTGGCTCCTCCGACCAGCTGACTTAAATTGGTTCGCACGGTGACACGGGCACGCGCCTTGAGTTGTATCCCATCCTTGGCAACGCCGTCCAGCGTGGGCCGACCACTTTTCTTGGGATCGGGGCAATCAATGACTTTGGGGTCCACGCTGGTTTCGACCGCGGAGATGATATTTCGTCCAGCCAGATCGATCGCAGAGGCGGTATCCCAGTCCAGATCGATGCGGGCCCGGTGGGCGACAATCAAAGCATGCACGACGCGGTGTACATTCCCGCCTGCCAGGTAGTGTGCTTCAAACGCCTGTGTGGGAATATCCGTCAGTCCGGCCTGGACCGCCATGATTTTGGTATCAACGATGACAGATGGCTTTACCTTGCGGAGTGACATAAAGACCAAGGCAAGCGGACCAATTTTGGCGCGCGAGCTGAAGGCCTGGATCCACAATTTGAAATAACGGGCAAACAACGCCACGAAGACGATGCCCAGTAAAATTCCAATTCCAACGACGGCAAAAAATACAACTGGCCAGAGATCTTCCATTGTCTGCATAACTCCCTTGTTAGTATTTGTTTCTGAGACAGCTGTCTCAGAAATATCATAACTGCCTGAAGGTCAAAACAAAAAGTAATTTTCAGCAGCTTTTTGCATTTTTCGCATTAGTTCACACCAGAAAACGAAATTGAGCTTGAATTGGATCATTCTGTTTTTCAAAACAGTCTGGTTCGATCGATTGGAAATCAGTTTTCCGGTCTTTATTCTGGTTTAAATAAACCATGTTTTCAAATTCCGTTGTTACCGGGACAGCGGAGGCGCGAATAGAACCGACTACAGCAAAGCAGGAAAATCCTATGAGTATCGAAGCCAAGATCCAAGAACTGAACCTGGAACTTCCCACAGCCCCCAAGCCGGGCGGCATTTATAACCCTGTCGTACAGGTCGATGATATGTTGTATGTCTCCGGACATGGCCCTATTAAACTGGATGGCAGTATGTACACCGGGCGTGTGGGCGACGATTTGACTGAAGAACAGGGCGTTGAAGCGGCTCGTGCCGTTGCTTTGACGATGCTGGCGACATTGAAGCAGTACCTGGGCGATTTGAATCGGATTGATCGATTCGTCAAAGTGCTGGGTATGGTGAATGCGGCTCCTGATTTCAAACGGCATCCCCAGGTCATCAACGGTTTCAGTGATCTGATCGTGCAGGTGTTTGGTGAAAATGGTCGCGCCGCCCGCAGTGCCGTCGGTATGGGCTCTCTTCCGGGAAATATTACCGTCGAAGTCGAAGCGATCGTGATGCTCAAAAAGCAGTAGCAGACGGTTCTGTAAGCACGCCCGGATACCGTACTTGAGCAGCAGACGGGTGCTTTTTCCCGAAAACTGAAACTGTGAACAGTTCAATCGGGCTGATTCATCTTTTCGGATCAGGGCAGAAATAGTAAAAACCGTTCTCGCCATGGTTTCGCGCTAGCTGACCAGGGAAATGGTGCCTGCTGTATTGAGAAAGGATTCTCGGTGTGCCAAACGTTGATTTGATCATATTCGGAGGAGGGATTGCCGGCCTGTGGACGATGCATGAAGCCAGTCGACGGGGATACAGGTGCCTGCTGCTGGAAGCATCCGCCCTGGGAAGCGGGCAGACCGTTGCCTCACAGGGTATCATTCATGGCGGATTAAAATATACGCTGCAGGGCATGATGACCGGCTCTGCCCGCCGCATCCGTGAGATGCCCTCGATCTGGAGACAGTCGCTGGCCGGCGAAAAGCTGCCCGATTTATCCCAGACCGAAATTCGCTCGAATAACTGTTATCTGTGGCGTACTGAATCGCTGTCTTCCCGGCTGGGCATGTTTGGTGCGAAGATGGGGCTGCAGGTGGTTCCGAAAGATCTCGCCCCCGAAGATGTTCCCGAACTCCTCTCTGACTGCCCGGGCTCGATTGGTCAGATGGACGAACAGGTGATTTCTCCTTACAGTCTGGTCCGAAATCTGGCGGATGCGTTTCCTGAACAGATAATAAAATACGATCCGGAAAGTCTGAAATTCGTTCACGATCAAAACGGAAAACTATCAGCGGTTCAGATTCTGGATCCCCAGCGGACGTCAGTGACCATTCAAACGGCGGCGGTATTACTGACGGCAGGCAGTGGAAACGAAAGTCTGTTGCAGCAGGCAAGCCCAGCTACTGAAGTGCCGGGTAAAAGTGTGATGCAGAAGCGGCCGCTGCATATGGCTTTGGTCAGAGGGACACTGCCTCCCTTTAACGGGCATTGCGTGGATGGTGCGAAAACCAGAGTCACGATCACCTCAGACATTGATTGCCAGGGACGCACGGTCTGGCAGATTGGTGGCCAGGTTGCCGAGACCGGCGTGAGCATGAATCGACGCGCTCTGATTGAACATGCTGCCCGGGAGCTGGTGGCTTCGGTACCGGGAATCGAACTGAACGGCCTGGAATGGAATTCTTACACTGTCGATCGCGCCGAAGGGGCAACGAAATCGGGACATCGCCCGGAAACGCCACAAATCCTGCAGGAAGGCAACCTGTTCACGGCCTGGCCTACCAAGCTGGCGCTGGCACCTCAGCTGGCGGAAGAAATCTGTGAGCGACTGTCTGCAATTCCTGTTGCACCGACGCCACTGGATGATTCGTGGAAGTCAGAGCTGGCGCGATTTCTTCGTCCGCAGGTGGCTTTGCCTCCTTGGGAAACAGCAGTCGACTGGGTGAGGCTTGATGAACCGTTTAGTCAACGAGAGGCTGCCTGATCTCCGTCAGGTTGAACTTCGAACATGCAATACCGTCCCTTGGGAAACACCGGCTTTTCCGTCAGCGCACTGGGTTTTGGTGCCTTCAAAATTGGCCGCAACGAGCAGATCAAATACAGTCAGTCTTACGATCTTCCGGATGATCAAACTACGGATCACCTGCTGAATTCGGTACTGGACCTGGGAATCAATCACATTGATACCGCGCCCGCTTATGGCATCAGCGAAGAACGCATCGGCCAGTTCCTGTCACATCGTCGTAATGAATTTCTGCTGTCGACTAAAATCGGTGAGACCTTTGAAAACGGTGTCTCCACCTATGACTTCTCCCGTATGAGTCTGCAGTCGAGCCTGGAACGCAGTCTGAGTCGACTCAGGACCGATGTACTGGACGTGGTGCTGATTCATTCAAACAACTGTGAAGCAGAGATCTTAAACCAGAGTGATGCAATCGAAACACTGCAGGCAGCCAAACAGGCGGGGTCGATTCGCTGGATCGGCCTGTCTGCTAAAACGCTCTCTGGCGCGAAGGCGGCGCTCGACTGGGCGGATGTACTGATGGTGGAATATCATCTGCAGGATCGCAGTCATGAAGCACTCCTGGTTCAAGCCGCACAAAAGGGCGTGGGAGTCTTCGTGAAGAAGGGGCTTGCCTCAGGTCAGCTCTCTCCCGCGGAAGCGATTCCCTTTGTGCTGCGCAACCCGGGGGTCAGTAACCTGGTGGTGGGCGGTTTGAATCTCAAGCATCTTCAAAGCAACTGGCAGACTGCCTGCGATACATCGATTGCGCCGGCTGCTTAATTCTTGCGGTTGTTAGCGAATTCTCTCTCCAGGGGCGTTTAACGTAAGAAACATAAGTATTTCCTGCGCTGACCGTCTCTGCTGAAATACAGGTTTCTGAGGTGTACATCCCCTTTTCCCGAATATCTGTCGGCTTGGCATTCGTGGTGGTACGGACTATAAAGGAGTAAAGCATCATCAAAGTTTATCATGATCGAATCTGAACCTCTTTTGAGTCCCGCACTATGGCGCCCAAAGTCGGCTTGTTTATCCCCTGTTATATTGATCAACTGTACCCGCAGGTAGGAATTTCGACCCTGAAAGTATTAGAACATTTCGGGGTGGATGTGGACTATCCGGAAAGCCAGACCTGCTGTGGTCAGCCTATGGCAAATACCGGCTGTACTAATGAAGTGGAGCCGCTGGCAAAACGCTTTCTGGAAATTTTCAAAGGCTATGATGCGGTTGTCTGTCCCTCGGGCAGTTGTGTCTCGATGGTCACACACCACTATGATGAATATTTCCCGGATAACGCCGAGTATGAGGAGCTCAAAGCGAAAACCTACGAGTTCTGCGATTATCTGACAACCGTCCTGGGAATCAAAACTCTGTCGGGACGCTTTCCTCACAAGGTCGGTCTGCATCAGAGTTGTCATGGACTGCGCGAATTGAGACTGGCCAGTTCCAGCGAAGTCATGGGCCCCCCGTTTGGCAATGTGCGCGTGCTGCTGGAAAGTATCGAGGGGGTGGAACTCTCTGAACTGCAGCGGCCCGATGAATGCTGTGGTTTTGGTGGAACGTTCGCAGTTGCTGAAGAAGCGGTTTCCTGCATGATGGGAGAAGATCGTGTGCACGACCACGAACAGGCAGGAACCGAAGTGTTGACGGCTCTGGATATGTCCTGCCTGATGCACCTGGATGGCATTATCCGCCGCCAGAAGAAACCGATTCGCGTGATGCATATCTCTGAAATTTTAGTCGAGTGTTTGTAAGATGCCTTCACATCCAAAATTAGCTGCGGAATTCGTTAAGAATAAAGACCGTGCGCACTGGCACGATCAGTCTCTGTGGTTTGTCCGTTCCAAACGTGACAAGGCTGCGAAACAGATTCCCGAATGGGAGCTGCTTCGCGAACAGGCTTCAAAAATCAAAATGTTTACGGTCTCGCATCTGCCTGATCTGCTGGAAGAATTCGAGCGAAATGCGACCGCGCGAGGCGTGCAGGTTCACTGGGCCCGCAATGCCACCGAACATAACGAGATCGTACACGGCCTGTTAAAAAAGCATAATGTAACGCGCGTGGTGAAGAGCAAATCCATGCTCACGGAAGAGTGTCATCTCAATCCTTACCTGGAACGGCATGGGATTGAAATCATCGATACCGACCTGGGTGAGCGGATCGTGCAGATGCAGAATATGCCTCCCAGCCACATCGTGATGCCGGCGATTCATATCAAAAAAGAAGAGATTGGCGAACTGTTCCACGAACAACTGGGTACAGAAAAAGGGGCAACGGATCCCCAGTATCTGACCGAAGCAGCCCGTCAGCATTTACGGCAGAAGTTTATCGAAGCAGAA
>TARA_R110000850_G_scaffold70053_11_pt1 | contig 15861 bp, 16 predicted proteins | sample TARA_R110000850 | Tara Oceans TARA_R110000850 (sample SAMEA4397586) | marine metagenome | biome: Polar Biome; feature: [SRF] surface water layer (ENVO:00010504); material: water (ENVO:00002006), including particulate matter (ENVO:01000060) such as... | depth 5 m | reverse complement strand
CAGACTGCCCCGCTTTTTTATTATTTGTTCAAGCAAACAAATTCACGCCCGAAGCAAGGCGTGACACCTGTCTGCCGTTTCTAGCTTGCGCCTCAGGATGGCGGTCCTGGCACCCACAGGTCTGGCTCGGGAAAAACGAAGTCTGCGGGGAAATCAAAAATCTCGACCGTGGTGGCAATCTTGTCGTCGGTTCCAAAGTAGGCATAGCGCACGCCTTGCCAGGTCCCGGACTGAATCATCGGGCAACCGGCGGCTGCAAAATCTGCCAGCTTCTGCTCGAAGGGCTTGTCCTGACAGGACTGCGCGACATGTTGCACCCCTTCACCATGCTTCTGCAGAAAGTCCTTGTAGATGCTCGGCCCTTCCAGAGGCTGGATCACTTCCCACAGCATGTTGCCGGACGTGGCCAAGGCCAGGCGCATGGAATACTCCTGCGGCTTTCCCATGTAGGTCTGATCGGTAACGGTGCCCGGTCCAAAGGTGTAGACACGCCACGGGCCGATGCCCATCTTGACGAAGCCGTCCACGGTTCGCTTCCAGTCTCGGCTGACAACACAGACCTGCACTGTGTCACCCAGAAAACTGTTTGAAAGGCTCCCTTCTCCACGTACCTCGATGCTGTCACTCATCTTCAGACACTCCGACTGCGGGCCAGCCCACGAGACTAGCGCGCAGTCTGCGGCGATGCATGAGGGGAGAGCCCTCAGCCCGGCGGCGCAGCTTCAATCGATCAATCGATCAGGCGAACCCTGAATTTGCGGCCCTTGATGTTGCCCGCCTTGAGTGCCTGCATCGCGCGCTGAATCACTTTCTTGTCGATGGCCACATAGGTGCGGGTGTCAAAAGTATTGATCTTGCCCACGGCGTCCTTTTCGATGCCGGCGCCGCCAGCCAAGGCGCCAAGCAGATCGCCAGGTCGCAATTTGTCACTGCGTCCGCCGTCCACGCAGAGTGTCATCACCGTACTCGGCAGAGGCTGATCATTGGCTAGGCCGCTGCGCGGAATCTTTCGCACGTCGGCTTTGAAATCGAGGCGATGTTCAATCTCGGTCAGGCGTGTGCGTTCGCTGCTGGAAAAAAGATGCATGGCGACACCGCTCTTGCCGGCACGACCCGTTCGCCCGACCCGATGCACGTGCATGTCCGGCTCCTTGGGCAGTTCGTAACTGATGACGGCCGCAAGATTCTTGATGTCCAGGCCGCGTGCCGCGACATCGGTTGCAACCAGCACCCGACAGCTGCCATTGGCAAATTTCACCAGAACCTCATCGCGCTCGCGCTGATCGATATCACCATGCAGACCCAACACTGAGAACTGTCGCTTGGCAAGCTGCGTCTGAACCTCCTGCGCATCCTTTTTGGTGTGGCAGAAAACCAGCGCCGATTCCGGCCGATGCAGGCTGAGCAGGTGAACCAGTGCGTCAAAGCGACGTTGCGGTTCGACTTCGTGGAAAGTCTGGGCAACTTCTGGAGCCACTGCAGCGGTATCCACGCTGGCTTCCACTGGATGCTTTTGCAACTTTTGGCTCAGACTGCGCACCGCTTCGGGAAAGGTTGCCGAGAAAAACAGGGTTTGTCGCTGCGCCGGAGCCTGCGCCACGATGGCTCGGCTGGCCTGTTCAAAGTCTGAATCGAGCATGCGATCCGCTTCATCCAGCACCAGAACGCGAAGCTGGTCCAGCTGCAATGTGCCGGCCTCCAGATGTTCCTGCACGCGCCCTGCCATGCCCACAATGATGTGCGGCGGTTTTGAGAGCGATGCGTTTTGCGGCCGCGCCGAGATACCACCACTGAGCACACTGAGCTTGATATTGGGCAGGCAGCGCGCCAGACGACGAATCTCCTTGGCAATCTGGTCCGCCAGTTCACGCGTCGGGCACAGCACCAGCGCCTGAACTTGCATGAGCGTGGGGTCGATGCGCGAAAGCAGCCCCAATCCATAGGCCGCTGTCTTGCCGCTGCCGGTGCGCCCCTGGCCGATGACATCCTTGCCCTTGAGCATCAGCGGCAGGCTCAGCGCCTGGATCGGCGTCATCCGCTCGTACTGGAGCGATTCCAGTGCCTGTAAGAGTTCGGGACGCAAACTGAGCTGATTGAACGACAAGGATTCCACGATTACACCTGCTGATTAACCGCGCAGGACCTGCACGGCGGGGGCGAAGTGTGAGGCCAAGCGGCGCAAAGCCAAAGCGGAGACTCACGGAAGCCTGCGCAACAAGGCACGGAGAAGGCAGTACGCAGCCCAAATAATGAAGCAGTCAATGCTGTTGACGGAAGCAGATCAGGCGATGTGGGCCAGCCTGCTTTAGGTAAGCGCTGCCCGTTGCAGCGCAATTATTGGCCCATTCCAATGCCGGCAACGAGTAAACACTTACGTTCGGCCGCGTTCCTGAGCGGCGGTGACGGGACCGCTGCTTCGGGGAAGGCTACCCAAGGAGAGAACGTCTGTGGCCTGCCGCGCCTACCTACAGCGAGGGAATAGTCGCCAAAGGCGAGTAAGCCCACTGCGACGATGGATTGGACACCACTCTAAAACTCAGGCTCGCCACTGCTATACCCGGCCTCCCGTGAGTGTCGAATGGCAAGCACCAGAACGGTGTCATGCGCTGACTCGTAGCTATAAAGCGCTATGTATGCGGACCTGCCATGCGAGATGACCAACTCTCTCAGCCCTCCCTCGACAGCCCGACCGATTAGCGGGTGGTTTGCCAGAATCCCCACAGCCTCAGTAATCAGATCTGCGATGTAGGCAGCCTGCGGAGCCTCGGCTCCAAGCAAGAAATCTATGAGCCGATCAAAATCGACAAACGCGCTTTCCGAATAAGTTACTTGAGCCAAGACTTGGCCCTTGGCTTGGCAGCCTTCAGACCGCGTCCGCGTTTGGCGATGTATTTATGTACGTCAGCAGCGGCGAAGCCTTTGCCACTACGCAGCGCCTTTGCTCTTGCTTCCAGAGCGTCTGCCACGAACTCGGCGCGCTGCTTTTCTGCCGATGCAGCAGATTGAATGGCTTCAACCATAAACGCATGCGTGCTGACACCACGCAATTTCGCCGCTGCCACCGCGAGTTGCTTAATTTCATCGGGCAGTTTCAGGGACGTGGTAGACATATGATGGGCTCATGCGGGCGGTGACACCATGGTAACACCGCAGCAGTCCTCGGTGAATCTCCCGCGTCAGAAACCAGCGTTTCAACACAGCCGCGGCCTTTCTGCTGCGAAGCGTAGGCAAGCACGTTGACAGGAAGCTCTGGTTAGCCCGATGCGCAGATCAACTCGCTGAAGTGCTTGACGACAGATTCCAGTACCGGGAGGAGCTCGAACTGAGATCTGTCTTTGCGCTTGACGATCACACGCATTCGGCCTTCTTCATCGCCACCTACATAGTCCTCCACGAGCGCCAAGAGATCTTCATCGCTCTCTACTTTAAGACTTTCGATCGCGCCACATGAACTGACCGAAGAGTACTGAGATAGCCGCCCCTTGTCTGTATAGAGGTGTTTGTAGACATTGGAGACGCTGCGCACGTCTCTGAAAGCACCCGCAGTTTGCAGGGACAAGTGCTCAACAAAAATTCCGAGGTTATGAAACTGAACTACGAGTTCTGGCCGATAGCGCTTGGCGTGAAAGAAGTAGTGGTCCGCCAGATGAGAGACGGAGACAGCAGCGTTGAACCCGCGCCTGATGTCGCCCGGCTGTTCAGAGAAGTCCGCAAAATTCCACTCAACGAACGATTCAAAAAATTGCTCTGGCGTCATCCCCACGGACCAAGTCTCCTTACGACATAACAGCTAATCAACAAACAGGGACCCGTGTATTCTCAATTCAGGCGGATGCCTGACATCAACGGCACTTCTTTGATCTGCATTGCCACTATGTCCGGCCTGCCTAATCAACAATTGTTCGTCCGGACGCAATTTCGAGCCTCCTTTTTGGGCGCTACTATCGTGGCTTTTACCCTCAGTAAAAATGAGTGGGGCTGATGGGGCGCACAGTCCCAAGCTTGCTCGATCCCTTTCGCACGTATGCCGGCTTCGCAAACCTCAATTCGTCAGTTTGCATGGCGGCTTAGGGCGCTAAACGACTACAAGGCAGAGTTACCCAGCCCGCCCCTAACCCGACATCTCTCTGGGGCGGTAAGGCGATCATCTCAATTGAAAACGCAGATCAGTAGCGCGCCTTGATCGCATCGCGATGGCGCGTCAGGTAGGCGCGGCTCAGGCCCATCTGCTGTACGCCATAGCCCCTTAGCCCATTGCAGTTCACGCGCATGAAAGACTGCAGGTAGGTGTTGGATGGATACGGCGCCCAGTAACAGGCATTGAGTGCAGAGTAGGTCATGGCGAATGTCTTACCGCGCGTATCGGTGACTTCCAGTTCGCCACCCACGGGAACGGCGCGACGATATTCCTGCACGCCGCGAGAATCGGTCAGGCCGTACATTTCACCCTGGTCGAGCACATAGCCGCTGATGTGCGGCGCCATCCTGGAAGTCTTGGCGATGTCGTGCCCGGTAAACAGATGAACCGTGAGCGCCTCATCAAAGCTGGCGTGCCACCAGATGACAGATGAATTGTCCCGCTCGGGACGTGGCCCCCAACTGCGATCTCCGGTGTCCACACAATTGATCTCGTAGCGCTTGCCGCGCGCGACCAGTTCGCCAGTGACCCGATAGGTCAGGTCGTAATGCCCGTTCCAGGACGTGTCCCATGCAGGGTCAAGGCGTTTCGCTGCCGTGGGATCCATGTCCGGATCATTGATGTCGAACGGTTCGTGCAGCGCACGGAAATCCAGCTTGAAGCGGGTATCGTCAATGCCCTCGTACTCAATCTGATAGTGCTTGTAGGCATCCAGCGCCTTGATCTTCAGACCATTGGGAAGCTCGAAGTCGAGCAGAGACTTGGGGCAGGGCAAGTGCTGCTGGTTGTCGATATAGAGTTGCTCTTCCCACAGATCAGCCACGCGGTCATGCAGTGAGACATCACACATCGCGACGCCCAACATGGGCCGCGTGACAACATAAACAATGCCGTTGATGGTGGTGTCCGGCACGTGGAAAGGCAGCGCGATGGTCTCCACCCATTGCCAGTGCGAATTGGCATCAAAATGAAATTCTGCATCTTCCGGCTTGATCATGGCTCGCTTCTCCTCGCGCTCTTGTGAATGCTGAACTTGCACACTACGCCGCCTTGACATATTTTGCAAAAGTGTCAACTAACTGATTTTAATGACTGAAATACCTGCAAATCTGGAATCTGAGCGCACCCTGCACCTGATTGCCAAGGGCCGCGAGGTGTTCCTGAAACTCGGGTATCGCGCCACAACCATGCGCGACATTGCACAGGCGGCTGGCATGTCGCGCCCCGCCGTGTACCTGGTGTTTGCGAACAAGGATGCGGTGTTCCGCGCCAGCTTCATCCGCTCCATGAGACGGCGGCTCATGCAGCTTCGTGAGGACATCGACCCGGCCTGGCCGCTGGAGCGGCAGCTGCACCAAGCGCTGGAGATCATCATTGCCCAGAACTACGACAAGATTTCGGTCAATCCTGCGGCGCGTGATGTTCTGTCGTATGACCACGAACTGCCCGGTGTGGCGGAAGCTTTTGCCGAAGCGGTGGAATTTCTCGCACAACTTATCCGCGCGCCGCTGTCGTCGTCCGGCCTGACCGATGACGCCTCACATCTGGCGCGCACCCTGCTGACCGCCGTCAACGGCTTCAAGCTAGCCTGCAAAGATGGGGATGATCTGCGCAGGCTGATGGACAGCCAGATTCGCCTGCTGGTCGTCGCACTCGATCGGCCGTTGAAGAGTTAAGCCGAACCCGCTGCGGCACGGATCTCGGTCGGCGGCCTGGAGAATTGCTGCTGACAAAACCGGGTCAGCGCCGATTGCTCGGAGAAGCCGACGAGGCTTGCCACCTGCGCCAGAGGGAGCCGCGTACTGCCCAGATAGCGCAATGCTGCATCACGTCGCACCGCGTCACGTACCTGATTGAAGCTGGTGCCTTCTGCTTCCAGATGCCTTTGCAAGGTGCGCGGATGCATTGCCAGCGCACTGGCCGCTTCAGACTTGCTCATCGGGACCGTGCCGAGCTGGCGCGCCAACAGCTGGTGCAGTCGCGCGGTCAGGGTTCGCTTCGGGTTGGTGAAATTGGTGTCGAGAAAATCCGCCGCCATCTTCAGCAACACAGGGTTGGCAGACGGCAGCGGCGTGCTGAGGGTGTCTCGACTGATGTGCAGGGCGCAGAAATCCGCGTTGGTCCGGACCGGTGCGCCAAAAAATTGCACCATGGTGCGCATGCCCGCCGCCGGTTCATGCGACAAACTGACCTGACGCAGCGCATAGGACTTGCTGAGCATGCTGATCATGCGGTGCGCAATGGCCAGACCATGTTCCAGAATTTGCCGGCCAGAACGAGAGGTCGACATTTCCACCTCATAACGCAGGCAGGCTTCGTCAGATCCCTTCTCATTCGGCAACTCAACGAACAAGCCGATGCCGGGGCTTTGGATGAACAGGTAATTGGCAATACATTCCAGCGCGTGCTCAAGATCAGGGCAGTTCTGGATGGCGACGGCGATTGGCCCGAGGATGTTGATGTCCTGGACCTGGGCCATGCGAAGCGCGAAATCGGGGCAATCGGCTGCCCGGGCACTGTCCTCAATGAGGTCGATCACAGTGGGCAAAGAAAGAAGCGCGTCTTCGTCAGCCAGCTGCGCCTCATCAAGGCCGTGGGCGTGCAGAACGGGAGCAGGGTCGCAGTTGAGGCTGCGCATCACCGCAACGTAACCCCGCAGTCCACCGGCCCTGATTCTCGCGCTCATGTCTCAAACGGTAAAAACAATGTCTCGTTTGGTCAAGCCATAACGGGCGGCGGGCACCAATATGGCAACACACCGGCCGCTCCACTGGCTCTCAGGCGGACAGCGGCCACCGATTCATCGAGGAGATTGACATGCAGAAGAGCGAATTCGACGTCGTAATCGTGGGAGCCGGCATTTCCGGTGTGGGCATGGCCTGCCATCTGAAGAAGCATTCGCCCGGACAGAGCTTCACGATTCTCGAGCGACGCCAGCGCGCCGGCGGCACATGGGATCTGTTCCGCTACCCCGGCATTCGATCCGATTCAGACATGCTGACCCTGGGCTATTCCTTCCGTCCTTGGAAAGGATTGAAGGTTCTGGCCGATGGCGACGCCATCCGCAACTATGTCGAGGAAACAGCGCATGAAAACGCGCTGCACGACGACATCCAGTTTGGCCAGAAAATTGTTGAATCCAAGTGGTCGTCGGAAGACGCGCGCTGGACGGTGGTATCGCAGGATGAAAACAGCGGCGAGAAGCGCACGTTCACCTGCAAGTTCCTGGTCATGGGAACCGGCTACTACAACTACGACAAGGGCTATGAGCCCGAATTCCCCGGCATTGAAAACTTCGAAGGCCAGGTGATTCACCCGCAGAAGTGGCCGGAAAATCTGGACTACGCCGGCAAGCGCGTCATCGTCATCGGCAGCGGCGCAACCGCTGTGACGTTGGTTCCGGCCATGGCCAACAACGGCGCACAGGTCACGATGCTGCAGCGCTCACCGTCCTATGTGCTTTCGCTGCCGGGTCTCGACGGCGTACTGCGTCTGCTCGACCGCTTCATGCCTGAAAAACTGGCGCTCGGCGTGACGCGCGAGAAGAACATCCAACGCCAGAATTTCTTCTATAAATTTTTCCAGCGCTTCCCCAAGCTGAGCAAGATGTTGCTGCTGCGAGAAACCAAACGACAGCTGCGCGGCAAGGTGGACATGAAACACTTCACGCCTAGCTACAACCCCTGGGATCAGCGTCTGTGCCTGGTGCCGGATGGAGACTTGTTCAAGACATTGCGCGACGGCAAGGCGAACATCGTTACCGATCACATCGACAGCTTCACCGCCAAGGGCATCAAGCTCAAATCTGGCCAGACGCTCGAAGCCGACATCATCATCACTGCTACCGGCCTTGATCTGCAGGCGCTCGGCGGCATGAGTCTGGAAGTCGATGGCAAGCCGATCAAGTTTGAAGAGAAGATGTTCTACAAGGCCACGATGATTGAAGACATCCCCAACTTCTCGTGGATTTTTGGCTACACCAATGCATCGTGGACACTCAAAGCCAACATCGCTGCCAAGTATCTTTGCCGCGTCATTAATCATATGAGCAGCACCGGTAAGGACATTGCCGTGCCGCGCGACCTTGAGGGCTGCAAGGTTCCTGAAATGCCTTTCCTAGGTTCACTGACGTCAGGCTACGTGGTACGCGCGAATGATCGCTTGCCGCGACAGGGCAGCAAGGAACCCTGGAAGGTTCTCAACGACTTCAAGCGTGACCAGAAAGTCCTGCTCAAAGACCCGGTTGATGACGGCGTGCTGCAGTTTCTAAAGGCAGGTCAAAGCAGTGCTTCCAAAGTAACGCCATTGCGCCGGGCGGCCTGAGAAAAGCGAACGCTTTACAATCGGGGCTCTTCCCCCGGAAGCAGCGGCCGCCAAACCCCGGGTTTGGCGGCCGTTTTACTTTGTGGGGGCGCATAACAAATTACCGAACCGCCGAGAGAGAGAACGCCGAATATGAGCATGACCCTGCATCACTGCATGAGCGCACGTTCACTGCGCCCGCTCTGGACGCTCGAAGAACTGGGTCTGGATTACGAACTGGTCATGCACCCTTTCCCGCCGCGCGTGATGAACAAGTCTTATCTGGGCATCAATGTGCTGGGCACTGTCCCCGCGTTTGTTCATGGCGACGTCTTCATGACGGAGTCCTCTGCTATCTCGCAGTACCTCGCCGACCTGCACCCAGAAGGCGGGCTCAGCGTGGACAAGACTGACCCGATGTACGGCGAGTACCTCAATGCGCTGCACTATGGCGAGGCCACGCTGACGTTTCCGCAAACCTTGGTGCTGCGTTACAAGATGTTTGAAAAGCCCGAACGCCGCCAACCGCAGGTCGCTGAAGATTATGCAAACTGGTTTCTGGCTCGTTTGCGCCGCGCCGAAGCCATTGTCTCGGAGCGTCCGTATTTTTGTGGCGAGCGTTTCACCGTTGCCGATATTTCAGTCGGCTATGCCTTGCTGCTCGGCGAATCCATTGGGCTGCACACCCAATACCCAGAGCATGTCGCACGATACTGGTCTGGTTTGAAGCAACGCGCAGGCCTGCAGCGCGCACTGGAAGCAGAAAAAAATGCGGCGCGTTCGCAAGGACTATCGACGAAGTCGCCGATGTCATAAGCGCGGTCAGGCAGTCGCGCTACAAGCGCTCAAAAATCGCCGAAATACCCTGTCCTCCACCGATGCACATGGTGGTCAGCGCGTAACGCCCGCGGATTCGCTCCAGTTCGTACAGCGCCTTGGTCGTAATGATGGCGCCGCTGGCTCCTACGGGGTGACCCAGTGCAATGGCTGAGCCATTCGGGTTCAGTTTTGCAGGGTCCAGGTTCAGTTCCTGTTTGACGGCGCAGACCTGAGCAGCAAAAGCTTCATTGACTTCGATCACATCCAGGTCTTGCACACTCAGGCCTGCGCGCTTCAACACCAGCTTCGTTGCAGGGACCGGTCCCATGCCCATGTAGGCCGGATCAACCCCGGCATGGGCATAAGCCACCAATCGGGCAAGCGGCTTCAAACCCAGCGACTGCGCGCGTTTTGCCTCGGCAAGAATCACGGCTCCGGCGCCATCGTTGGTGCCGGAGGAATTGCCCGCGGTGACGCAACCGCCTTCGAGAAACGAAGGCTTGAGCCTTGCGAGCGCTTCCATATTGGATTTGCGGCGAACATGCTCATCCACCTTGAAGAGGATTGGCCGACCCGCGAACCCCACGTCAATCTGCGTAATCTGAGACTCGAATCGCCCATCGGAAATGGCCTGCGATGCTCGCTGCTGGCTTTGCAGCGAGAGTTCATCCTGCGTCTGCCGGCTGATGCCATAACGCTTGGCGATATTTTCTGCGGTGATTCCCACGTGCACACCTAGCATCGGGTCGTGCAAAACACCGTTCATGAAATCTACGGTGGTGACATCGCCCAGGCGAGATCCCCAGCGTTGATGCGGCAAGGTGTATGGGCCGCGACTCATGGACTCTGCACCCGCGCCAATGGCGATATCGCAATCGCCCAGCAAGATGGACTGCGCGGCAGAAACAATGGCCTGCAGCCCCGAGCCGCAGAGTCGGTTGACGTTGAATGCCGGCGTTTCAACTGGAATTCCGGCCTCAATGGCCGCCAGTCGGCTCAGGTAGGTGTCGCGCGGCTCAGTAGCAATGACATTGCCAATCACCACGTGTCCGACCTGCTCTGGCGCAATTTGGTTTCGCGCCAGCACGGACTTCAGTACTTCGCTGGCGAGGGTGGTAACCGGCACATTTTTCAGAGCACCGCCGAAACTGCCAATGGCGGTGCGCGTGGCGCCGACAACCCAGATTTCCCTCTGCGACATACCTACCCCAACAAGGACCCGGAAAGTGGAACGCGCCCGATGCAAGCGACGCGCCGAAACCTCCAGATACAGTCCCCGTCAGGGCCCATAAAGCAGGGTCTTTGCCCTGCCGCTGGAAACTCGCTCAGTAAGACTTTGGCAGATCGAGCACCCGCTCGCCAATGAACGAAAGGATCATCTGTTCTGTCACAGGGGCAATTCGCGGCAACATCGACTCACGGAATAGCCGCTCAACCTGGAACTCACGGGCATAGCCCATGCCGCCGTGCGTCAGAACGGCCTTGCTCGCTGCATCATGCCCCGCACGCGCGCCCATGAACTTGGCGGCATTGGCTTCGGCACCGCAAGGCAAGCCGCTGTCGTAGAGATAACCGGCGCGCATACACATCCAGTATGCGGACTCCAGCTGCGCCCAGGCTTCTGCCAACGGATGCTGAATTCCTTGGTTCATGCCGATGGGGCGGCCAAAAACGACGCGCTCCCTGGCGTACTTGGCAGCTCGTGCCAGAGCGTCGCGACCCAATCCAATGGCCTCTACACCCAGCAGCACGCGCTCCGGGTTCAGTGAATCCAGCAAGTAATAGAAGCCCTTGCCTTCTTCGCCAATGCGATCTTCTTCGGGCACGAAGTAATCGTCGATGAAAGTGGCATTGGAATCCACCGCATTGCGACCCAGCTTCTTGATGCGGCGCACTTCGATCTTGCTGCGATCAAGATCGGTGTAGAACAGCGTCATGCCGTCTGCGGGACGCTTGCAGTCCGCCTTGGCCGTGGTCCGCGCAAGAATGACGATCTTGTGCGCTTCCTGACCGGTGGAGGTCCACATCTTGCGGCCGGTCACGCGATAGCCGCCATCGACCTTCTTGGCAAACGTCTTGATGCTGGTGGTGTCCAGACCGGCATCCGGCTCGGTCACGCCAAAGCAGGCCTTTTCCTCGCCTTTGATCAATGGCGTCAACCAACGCTTCTTCTGTTCTGGTGTGCCATGAACCACGATGGCGTGCGGCCCAAACAGATTGATATGGATGCTCGACGCCGCTGCCATGCCGCCACCGCCGTTGGCCACGGTGTGCATCATGATGGCCGCTTCGGTGACGCCCAGGCCGGCGCCGCCGAGTTCTTCGGGCATGGTGATGCCCAGCCAACCCGCATCTGCCATGGCGCGATAGAACTCTTCGGGGAAACGGGCGTTCTCGTCGGCCTCGTGCCAGTAATCATCAGTGAATTCAGCACAGACTTTCTTGACCGAATCCTCGATTTCAATTTGCAGTTCGGAGAGTTTGATATCCATAAATAGGGTCCAGTTTTGTGTCTGTGTCGGAATTCAATAAGGGGTAAAGCTCAGCCCAGGCCGGGCGCGACCTTGAACTCGGCCTCGGTCTTCGACTTGATCTCATCAAGCGAAACGCCCGGCGCCAGCTCGATCAGCGTTGAACCGCCGTTGCCGCGTCGATCGATCTCGAACACGCCCAGGTCAGTGATCAGCAGATCGACAACACCTTTGCCCGTCAGGGGCAATGTGCATTCCTTGCGAAATTTGGAGCCGCCGGTTTTGTCGCAGTGATCCATGACCACCACAATCTTGCGCACGCCAGCCACCAGATCCATTGCGCCGCCCATGCCCTTGATCATCTTGCCGGGCACCATCCAGTTGGCCAAATCACCATTCTGGGAAACTTCCATGCCACCCAGAATCGAAAGATTGATGTGTCCGCCGCGGATCATGCCGAAGGAATCTGCGCTCGAAAAATAGCTCGATCCCGGAAGATCCGTAATGGTCTGCTTGCCAGCATTGATGAGATCGGCATCAATCTCACCTTCGTAGGGAAACGGGCCGATACCGAGCAGGCCATTTTCGCTCTGCAAGGTGACCTTCATGTCCTTGGGCACCATATTGGCCACCATGGTGGGAATACCGATTCCGAGGTTGACGTAGAAACCGTCTTCCAGTTCCTTGGCGGCGCGCTCAGCAGTTTGTTCTCTAGTCCAGGGCATTACGCAGCCTCCTTCTCGCGGGTGGTGGGACGCTCGATGTGCTTGGGCTGGCCCGTAGACAACACGATGCGATCAACAAAAATGCCGGGCGTGTGCACGGAGTCCGGATCCAGATCACCGATCTCGACAATCTCTTCGACCTCGGCAATGGTCACTTTGCCCGCCGAAGCAATCATCGGATTGAAGTTGCGTGCCGTCTTGCGATAGATGAGGTTGCCCTCCTTGTCCGCCTTCCAGGCTTTGACCAGCGACAGATCAGCGGTCAGGCCGGTTTCCATCACGTACCAGTCCTTGTTGCCGTCACGGTCGGTGAACTCACGCGTTTCCTTGCCTTCTGCGATTCGCGTGCCGTAACCGGTGCGGGTAAAGAACGCCGGGATACCGGCACCGCCGGCGCGCAGTCTTTCTGCCAGCGTGCCCTGCGGATTGAACTCGATTTCGATGCGATTACTCATGAAGGCATCGGCCAGAATCTTGTTCTCTCCGGCGTAAGAAAGAATGACCTTGCCAATCTGATCATTGGCCAGCACATGCCACATGCCGTGGTTGTCGCAGCCCACGTTATTGCCAATGACGGTCAGATTTTTTGCATTGCTCTGCTTCAGTGCCATGACCAGATCCACCGGTACACCGCACAGGCCAAAGCCTCCCGCCGCCACGGTCATGCCATCAAAGGTCAGCCCTTCAAAGGCAGCCTCGGCACTCTTGTATATCTTGGAACTCACTGGATGCTCTCCCTAACTTGATCGTTCTTTTCTCGTGCGATGAGCCGTGACTCATCCTGAATGTTGCGGTCCGGACTGAAGGCGGCTCACACCGGCTCCCAGGTAAAGATGTCGGACGAGCGATCCAGATCATAGAACGAAGGCTTCAAGGCCGGTATCGCGGTGGAAAGACAGGTCTCAGGCGTCCAGCCATCACCGGCATGCACCGAGCGGATGGGTCGCGGCTGACTGAACAGATAAATTTCGTTGCGACGTACGCCAAAAACCTGGCCAGAAACGTCTTTTGCGCCATCTCCACACAAAGCCACCACGAACGGCGCAATCTTGTCCGCGCTCATCATGCGGTTGATGCGATGGCGCTCGGCATTTTCCGGCGTATCGGGAATGCCAGCCACCATGCGGGTGTAGGCAAAGGGTGCGATCGCGTTGGATCGGGTGCCAAACTTCTGCATGTCCAGCGCGATGCTCTTGGACAGCGAGGCCACGCCATTCTTGGCAGCCGAATAATTGGACTGACCAAAATTGCCGATCAGGCCGCTGGTCGAGGTCATGTGAACAAATGCGCCCTTCTGCTGGCTCTTGAAATGCGGGGCGGCTGCGCGTGACACATTGAACACGCCGGTCAGGTTGACCTGGATCACCGCATTCCATTCTTCCGGCGACATCTTGTGGAAAATGGTGTCCCGCAGGATGCCGGCGTTGTTGACCACGGCGTCCAGATCACCAAACGTCTTCATCGCCGTGGCAATCAGGGCATTGGCGCCGTCCCAGTCAGCGACATTGTTTCCGTCTGCGACCGCCTCACCGCCAGCGGCCTTAATTTCCTGCACGATTTCTTCGGCCGGGCCCAGCGTGCCGCCTTCGCCTTCCTGGCTCACGCCCAGGTCATTGACCACGACCTTGGCACCTTCTGCTGCCGCCAGCTTGGCGATTTCAGCGCCAACACCGCGCCCGGCGCCGGTCACAATGACTACTTTTCCCTTGAGTACATCTGCCATGTTCTGCTTCCTCTGATTGGGGACCACCCAAGTGCCTCGAACCCTGCCGCAGGGCAGATTCAAGCGCGACCCCGGATGGATCTGGAAGTGCAATGATGCACCTGCAAAAAATCGGTCGCTTCAACATGGTATGGTACACTACTAATTACATATTTCACTACCATTCACCCCTCAACACGCTTCTGGGAGCTCAACATGCAGACTTTCAAAGACATTACTTACGAAGTTGGCGACAACGCTGTTCGCATCACCATCAACCGTCCGGAAGTGTTTAACGCCTTCCGTGTACAAACCGTTGAAGAGCTGATTATTGCTTTCCGCCAGGCAGACGAAGAAAAAAGCGTCAACAGCGTGATTTTCACGGGTGCAGGCGACAAGGCTTTTTGCACCGGCGGCGACCAGAAAGTGCACCTTTCTGAAGATGGCCTGTACGGCCCCCGCGGCATGGTCGGCTTCCCGATTGAAGAACTGCAGTCGGCGATTCGCGACTGCCGCAAGGTGGTGATCGCGCGCGTTAATGGCTTCGCCATTGGCGGCGGCAATGTGTTTGCCACGATCTGCGATCTCTCCATCGCCTCCGAAAAAGCCCAGATGGGCCAGGTGGGTCCAAAGGTCGGCTCCGTTGACCCCGGTTTCGGCACCGCCTATCTCGCCCGCATGGTTGGCGAGAAGAAAGCGCGCGAAATCTGGTTCCTGTGCCGCCGCTACAACGCTCAGCAGGCGCTGGAAATGGGTCTGGTCAATGCCGTGGTTCCGCATGACCAACTCGATGCCGAGTGCGAAAAATGGGCCGCTGAGATCAACGCCCTGTCGCCCACCGCAATCGCCATTGCCAAGCGCTCCTTTAACGCTGACTCGGAGAACATCCGCGGCATCAGCTTCATGGGCGTAGCCGCAGTGAAGGGCTTCTACCAGAGCGACGAATCCAAGGAAGGTGTGAAGGCTTTCAATGAAAAGCGCGCGCCGGACTTCAAGAAGTTCGCCTGATCGTTCTCGCGGTCACGCGCATCGCTGCACCGTTGTAAAGTCGCCGGCCTTGTGCCGGCGACTTGCTTTCTGCAGTTGCCAGAACACACAACCCAACTTTCCTGCATACAAACATTGATCGAGGCTTAGAGCATGAGCGACCCCAATATCCAGACCCAACTCGACAGCGACGGCATTCTGCTTGCCACCGTTGATATGCCCGAGCGGCCAATGAACGTGTTTTCGCGTTCGATGATGGATTCACTGGAAGCTCTGGTCGAACGCGCTGGCAGCGACGATGCGATCAAGGCCGTGGTCATCACCTCCGGCAAGTCCGCCTTCATCGCCGGCGCTGATCTGGCCATGATCAAGACCTTCACTGAAGTTGCGCGTACCGGCACCACCGAAGAACTACACGAGCTGTTCGGCCACCTCGGCCGCCTGTTCCGGCGCATGGAATTGAGCACCAAGCCTTTTGTTGCCGCCATCAACGGGCTTGCCCTGGGCGGCGGACTGGAAGTCTGCCTGGGCTGTCACGAGCGCGTTGTGGCGGATGACCCTGAAATCCAGCTCGGCCTGCCCGAAATCAAACTCGGCCTGCTACCTGGTGCGGGCGGCACCCAGCGTCTGCCGCGTCTGATCGGCACCGCCAAGGGCCTGGAAATGTTGCTGAGCGGCAACCCGGTTGCACCGGCCGAAGCGCTGGAACTGGGATTG
>TARA_R110000850_G_scaffold6449_7_pt1 | contig 15873 bp, 40 predicted proteins | sample TARA_R110000850 | Tara Oceans TARA_R110000850 (sample SAMEA4397586) | marine metagenome | biome: Polar Biome; feature: [SRF] surface water layer (ENVO:00010504); material: water (ENVO:00002006), including particulate matter (ENVO:01000060) such as... | depth 5 m | reverse complement strand
TGCTGCTCTTGCGCCCATGCCTGCTGCTCTAGCAATACCGGCTATAGCAGGTAACGCTTCGACTACTTCGCCTCTGCGTCTACGTAAGTTTGATACTGCTTTGTTTTGGAATTCGTCTAGCTTCATCGACCTTTTGGACCCCCGCGGTTCAAACGTTGTTTTGCTTTTGATAACGGATTAGTGCGCATTGTTTGCTTGCGCTTAACTTTCATAACGCCGCCTAGGCGTGCTTTAGTTCTTTTCATCGACAAGCTTTTACTAAGCTTAATTGGTGCATTACAAGTTGCCATTTTAGCAACAACACGACCTTTACGCTTGCCTGATGTGCAACGATACTTACGAGTTACTTTGCCGCTTTTAGTACCAAATGCTGTTTTAACTGCTTCTAATATTTCGACTGCTTTCATCGTCTGCTCTTGTTTAATGCTGCTACACGTTTCGAAACTGGATTACGCTTTTTAGTCATCTTAGCCTTGCGCGCCATCTTCTTACCTAAGCGTGCTCTGGTAATTTTCATCTTAGTGCGCTTTTTAATATCAGGTGCTGCAAAGCATTGCGAGATTTTAGAAACAACCCGTCCTGCTCTAGTTCCGGATGAGCAACGGAACTTACGGACTACCTTCTTCCCAGACTTTGCCCATACTTGCTTTTCTGATATTAGTTCGCGTATGTGCATGAGAAGTTATCCGCCGCCTAAGTTCATTAACAGCACAACTATCGTTGATAACAATCCTGCAACAATAGTACCAGTTGAGCCAATGATAACTTTAATCATTGACTTATTGCCCGATGATATTTCTGCGTGAATACCTTCTACCTTAGTCTCAATAGTAGTCAATCTATTGTCAAGTGCTTTATAGCGTTCTTGACATATTGATACGTGCGCTGCTAAGTGTTCTGCTTCAATGTCTGTTTGCTGCATAATACGCCCTTTTAATATTACTATTATTTATCAACTATGCCAAAGACAACGTTTGATAATTTAGGGTTTTTAGATACAAATACTGGATCTTTTATACGTGCTGTTTCATTAAGGTCAGTAATAACAGGAACAAGCTCAAAGTCTTCTTCAAGCATCTCAACAGTAAGTGCTGCCTCATACGGTATGTCAAATTCAAATGACCATACACAATGCTTGCCCTTGTATTCTGACCCAAAGCCCAGACCTTTAACGTCAACTGTTTCAATTAATGGCGAATCTGGTATATCTGGGTTGACACGTAATGCTAGTGTTTGTAGGAAAGTAAGGTAGTTTTGTTGTTCGCTTAGTAGTAAGCGATCTTCACCACGACGAGCGCGTGTTTGTGTGATATCAATAAGTGTGTAAGTTTTAAAGCGCATACATTATATATGCCAAAAAAAAAGAGCTCATCCTAAGATGAACTCTTTTTTTGCTCTCAGATGCTTATTAAGATACTGTAATTGCTGTACCTAATGCTACTGTTGCGCCGCTTAGGTCATAAGCATTAACTGTGCCTAAAGCCTGTATACGTACTTGAAGCGAGTCTGCATCAACCCCGTGGCCGTCCATAATAGCGTGAAACGCGCCAGCTGTGCCAACTGACTGAAACATAACAAGCGTCGAACCTAGTTCGCGTGCTACTGCTTCAATTGCTCCGCCGATGCCGCCCTGTGCTGCTGCGGATGCGCCCAAATTAAATACAAATGCGCTTAATTGTACTGTGCTGTATAATGTCGCGTGTACGTGACCAATACCGTTTACTCTTGCAAATTCTGCCATGTTTCTTTCTCCTAGAATGTCAAGTCTACCTTCTGCAGACTTTGTTAAATGTATTTAGCTAAATGAGTAAAAAACTATAGTTATTTGCGGTTTTTTGCACGTTTTTCGAGTAGTTTAAGCTGCTGTATGTACGCAGGGCCGCCCTTTACAATATTATCTATCATTTGTATGGCCGGAAGGTATGCTTTTAGCACATCGCGCGGTATACTATCGCCTCTACGCACAAAGTCTAAGAACCGTTTAACCATAGCAATATTCTTTGTGCCAACTAAAAAGCGATAGTTGGATAAGTCAGCGCCTGTTGTAGTAATGTCCGGAATACTAACTGAAAATTCTGTATCAATTACCCCGCCTACTTCTAAATTCTTTTGTGCTGCTAGTTTTTCTAAGTCGTCAATAATATCAGATGAACGAAGCTTTGCTCGCATTGCATATAATAGCTTAGTTACTAGCTTCTTCTTTTCACTGCCTGGCAAGCTGTCGTACTTTGGCAATCCTCTGCGTATTGCTCTATAGTGCGGGTCACTAATACGTAGCCCGTCCTCTATCTTCATCATAACTTGATTAGCTTGTGCCGGAAACTGTCCTGCTTTTAATTTGTGCAAGTAGCCATTAGTCAAGTTAAGCGGAAAATTTGATCTGGCTTTCATTGCAGATGCAGCTTCTGGTTCTTTTAGCTTTAGTACACCAACGTCGTCTGTTAGGAAGTATATAAAGTTATGTAAGTCTGAAGCACCTTGTAGGAACTGTTTATAAGTACCGCGTAGTGTTTGCTCTGCATATTTCTTTACATTCTTTTGGTAAGCTGGATATCTGCGTAAGACCTCAAGTGCTAAGAAAGACAAGTAGGCACGTTCAGCAACGTCTGTGTATGTAAACTTTGGACGGTTAGCTGCATCGCGCGTTAGTCTTGCTTCTTCAAGGTCTCTAATAAAATCCATCATATCTTGTCTGTCTTAAGTGCTTGCATCATTTCGCTAAACCACTGCGGGGATCCGTACTGTGTTGCTTCTGGAAGTTCAATGCCGTCTCGCTGGAATGTAGCTTTTGCATCTGCTACTAACTTATCATAGTCAGGTAGTCTTTTTATCTTAGCAAGGATAGACTCTACGTCTTTCATATCGCCTGCGTTTGCGCCCTTTCCTAATAGTAGCTCTGCAATTTGATTTGGGTCTTTAGTAACAACTTCATTAGTTTCGCGACTAACAAGGCCGTCGCGCTGTGACATTTTTAAGCCTTTTGCTTTTGCAATAGAAGCTACTAGCTGAGCTCTGTGAACGCCTTTGAACTGTGAGCCATCTGCTCCGCCTGCGTAAACAAAGTGCATCCAACCTGGTTCGCCGAACATTAAATCTGTTTGTACGTGTCCATTCTGTTCGTTACCGTTAATAGGAGTTCTGAAGTGTACTGAGTTGCCTGTCTTTGCTACCCACTGTCTCGGCTTGTCGCCTGGGTGATTCTTTGCTGCCCATGCTACTAGCTTTGCTACTAGTGTGTCTTTGTCTATATTCTTTGGATCAACTGCTACATCTAGGTCGCCGCTTGTTTCAGCGCGGCCTGTGCTGCCTAGCATGTGATCTGCGTGTGCTAGACCTGTAACTTTTTCTAGCCACTTTAGCGTAGACACTACGTCTTGCTTATTAATACGACTAGTTAGCGGATTCTTTTCTGCGTCTTTAAATACATTTCCGCCTTCTTTAAGTATCATTTGGTGTTTTCCTCTTAGCCTCTATTACTTTACTGATGGAGCGCTTAAACTTGCGCGGATCGCCTGACTTAATTGAATTGATAAACCTACGTTCGAGCTCAGAAGCTGTCTCTACATCGTATGTACTGTTTATCTTATTCAGTAAGTTAATGGCGCTTTCGATTATGTTGCTGCCTGTTGCTTCAACTAAAAGGTCAGCATCCCGGCGTAGGCCGATGGTGTTTAACTCTTCAAGGATACTGCGTGTTTTTTTCTTCATTATTTTACTCCACAGCTATATTTAGTGCTTTAGTATGTACTTTGTTAATTTGATGAATCCGAATCATTACTTGACAACTTTCGACTTTAGTAGTATAAATACAATTATGCTGCGACCGCACAATTAATTATCGCAGTATACACACACACTAAAGGAGTAACATGAACACAAGTAATTTAGTATCACATCTCACTAACTTGATGAATAAATGGATGAAACCATTAGATATCAAATATTATGAGCAAGCTGATGATATGCATGACTTAGAAAGACGAATGAAGCAAGTCCAGCGCGGACAAGCACCATTTCAACAACACACACACAAACACATAGGAAAATCATAATGCGTAACAGATTAAAGAAAATATTTAAGTATTTTGTAAGCGACGAGTATATACGTGCTCGTACATCAACAGCAATGCGTCGAGTCGGATATCTTGGAACGGAATATATTCAGGATCGTGACTCAAAAAAAGAAGTTGACACTAAGTAATATTAATGCTACTATAGCATAACAACCACACACACAGGAAAAAATACAATGAACGACATGAACAAAGAAATGAAAGAAATGAAAGAAATGATGGACTCATTTGCAGCTAACTTTAAGTTCCCGCAAATGAAAGTTGGCAAGAACGGATACGAGCTACGTACAGAAGTACTTAGTTTAGCAGCATCGTCAGTCTGGCAAGATTATCATGCTAAGATAGGCGAGTACGAGCTGTCAGTGACTAAGAAAGGTAATGAAGTTGTTACTACGGTGAATATGCCAACAATTCCAGGTGTATCAGAGGTGATGACAGCCGCTGCGGAATATTACAAGTTTGTTGAAGGCAACAAGCCTTCTATGTAATTTAAAAGTTTAGTTAGTTAAAGAAACCCTTAGTAACATTGTTGCTAGGGGTTTTTTTGTGAGACAAGTGCGCAACTGTTTAGTTGCTAATGTCAATATTCTGTTTGATACCGTGCTTTAACTAGCTAAATACGAGCATGAACATAAAGAAAGCATTTTGGTACGTTCTAGGCATGTTATGCCTAGGCATGAGTTACGTGGGGTTTGTTACTCCGGGCATCCCCTTTTCAATATTCCTTGTAGGAGCAGCATCTTGTTTTGCTAAGTCCTCTAAGAAGATGCACGCATGGCTATACAGTCATCCTTGGTTCGGCGAGTTCCTTACTAACTGGACTGAGATGAAAGTATTTCCGTTACGCGCTAAGTACGCAATGGTTGCTGTAATGTCATCTACTGTATTGTTTACGTATATTGCAACAGGTAACATTGTTGCTGTATTATGGTCAGGCGGGTTTATGACGTTAGTAGCTATAGCAACATGGAGATATCCTTCTTCAGTAGAAGAATACAATCGGCGAAAAGAAGCGGGCGAAAAGATAGGCTGGTTTAAATAGCCTGTTTAATGTCGTGTGCTATCGCAGTTGATAACACATCGAATGTTTCGTCGCCTGGGTGCATATCGTCTGCACTTTGGTCGTATTCAAATGCCGGTGTTGCTATCATGTGATCGTTCCAGTCAAAGGAATATTTAATCACAGGACAGCGCCACATGTTTGATATAACAGTTGAATTTATTTCTTGCATTTTATTTACGTGATTATCGTCGTAAGCGTAGTGATTCCACATAGCTTGCTCTAGCGGTGTAGTACTCCATTGTGATATATTACGAAACCAAGGTTTAAAGAAATATGTAAATCGTCCTGCCATCGGATGCATCAACACAACTGCTTTTGGCTTGATGCCAGCGGCTATTAATTGATTAGTGTTTTCTACATGGTAGGATAGCCCAGTACCGTTCGCGCCCAAATTTACTACAGGCATGTTTATTTTTCGCTCAATGCGCTTTGGAAGTGTATCTTCGTCGTCGTGTCCGCACCCGTGTACATTTGAGCACCCCATAACAAGCACACTATTATTCCAATCTACTTGATCCCATTCAGGTGCACGATACCCGTTTGAGTTGTTTGTATACGTTATTGTCTTGTTGTAATACTTCCATGTCGGGCCGTATACCTTTTCAAGATCCCTACGTTGCTCTGGAGAGTCGGTGCCTTGGTAATGTTGCACGCCGGGGACAGCACCTGGACCTTGCAGTAGGTTAAGTTTCAAATGTTAGAGCCTTACATCGCCTTTAAGCATTGCTTGTGGGTGGGGTTTGATTCCTGCGCCGATGCCTGTAATACAACTCATGTCAACAGTAGCTTCGCCTTTAGCACGGAGGGTTAAAATAATTGCAAATTTGCTCGGTGGAGACAAATTCATATACACTTCCGTAGTTCCGTAAAGTGGTGTAATCTTTTCTGTCTTTGGAGTGAACGCATTAACGCTGCCTCGAGACGTAATGAATGGCACCATGCCTGCTTTTGTTAGTTCTGCGATAACAACTGACGTTGGCTGACACATAACGATAGTTGACAGTGTTATTGATACAGGCATGTCTTGTTGTGTGTGTGATACACTGGCTACAGTGATTAATAGTACTGCAAGTATTAACTTCTTCATCTTACTTCTCCTTAAAAATACTGGTTGACTAACTGCGATGCACATAGTTCCATAGACTGTTCCCACTGGTTCTCAGTGTCGTGCATGAATACATGCTTCATGTCTGGGTCAGCAACTATCCAACTGCCCTTAGGAGAATATGCTGCGGTACCGTTTATTTCTGCGTCTAGTTGTTTGTATGACCACATGCACACTCCGACAAACAATCGCCATTCATACGGAGTATTGCCCATTGCAATCTTTTCAAGCATAAGCGGGTCGCTGCTCATTGCAAGCTCATCAGTAACTTGTATAGTGTTTGAGGAGAACCATTCGTTAGTGTGGAGGAGTGTTACTGAGCGCGGATTGACCGGCCCACCTTGAAAAAGGGGCTCTGATAGTAAAAAGCCTAGGTCGTCTAGTTCACACGCATCTGCTACTGTATATTCTGTTGAAGGCTTGTTTAGGATAACACCTATAGTGTTAAACTTAGAGTCTTGGCAAACAAGTACAGTGGACTCAGCAAACATAGGATGTTTGAGAGAAGGCTTAGCTATTAGCAGTTTACCAGCATAAGACAAATTAAGCCCTACCCTGTTCTTTTGCTAGGTACTTCTGCAGATGTCTTTTTGCCTGCTGCGCTTTTACGCTTGCCTGATGTCTTGTCAAGGTATGTCTTTTTAGTTTTGCGTGCTCGCAAACCTTGGGACTTACAAGATGACAAGTTACTAGCGCCTAGCTTTGAGTCTGGTGTTGAACTTTTACAAAGCTTTCTAGTAGCTTTCTCGTCTACTGCAATATCTGGGGTAACAATTTCGTTTATTTTCATAAGTGTATTTATATTATCGGTAACGATCGGCTGTGTTGGTTTCGGTTACTGTAGGCACGCATTCAGGAAATAATCTAAATGTAAGTGCCTTTCTAGGACCTTGTGTGGTGTTTAGGCAGATCTCGCCGCTTTTCTCGTGGAACTCAATTTTAGTAATTGTTGCACGGTCGTTGTTTGGACCGACTCCAATTTCCTGGCCAAGTGCTAAACTTAGGTTAATGTGTTTAAGCGGTGACATATGAAATCTCCTTGTTAATATACAAATATTTAGCAAGACCCCGCTGTGCGGTCTAGGTTGACACGGCCAAATAATCATGTTATTATAGCTAAAATTAATTAAAGTAGCTACCTGCTGCTGTTACCTAAAGAAAAGGAGAGCAATGTGCGCTTTGGGCTATTATCTGATGTACACTTAGAATTTCGCAATTTGAATCTGAAAGAGGCCCAGTTACCCGACGTTGACTGCATGTTATTAGCGGGCGACATCGGTCCAGGGCGATCGGGCATGAAGTGGGCAGATAGAACGTTTGCGAGCAAAGGCGTACATACTATCTACGTTGCTGGTAACCACGAATTCTATACACGCAAGCGTTATCACGAAGTTATGGAAGGGTTACGTGCTTGGCACAGTCCAGAAACCGGGCTTGTATACTTACAGGACGAAGTATGGGAGTTCCCAGAGCATAATGTAGCTGTGATAGGCTCAACGCTATGGACTGACTTTAAGCTTAACGGCAATCCGGTAATGGATATGATGAGAATGGAAGCCGGAGCAATGAATGATTTACTCTGGACTGATAGAACAGCCGAAGGACTACAAAGCGAAAACTTAAATTCAGCATTGTTCATCCAACAAAAAGTTGAATATTACAAGAACATGGGCTGGAAAACTTTAGTGATGTCACACCATGCGCCGACTGTGTTATCTTGTGATGACAAATATGCCGGCAATGTTGATAACGTGTTCTTTGCTAATACATTTGATCTGAAGCTAGACTTTGTATGGCCAGATGTTTGGGTACACGGTCACATGCACAACAAATCTGAATATGAAATAGGCGGTTGCAGAGTGTATGCTAACCCGCGTGGATACAACGATCACGAAAACCCAGAGTTTGACTCGAGCTTTGTAATCGAACTATAGCTTGACAATACTGTGATAGTTTAGTATAATTAGGTGTGTCCGATTTTTATAATTAAAGAGATATTATGTACATAGAATTTTACGATTTAAAAACAGGCGAAACTATTCCAACAGGCAACTTCTTTGTTTATAACGGCAATGAGGTATGGTGGGCCGATGTCTCAAAAGATGGTCGAGATGAGCGTATGTTAGCGTTTGACGATTTTGTAATCAAAGCCGATTACGTCGGCTGGCGGGCAGTAGAAGTTTGACAATACTGTGATAGTTTAGTATAATTAAGCATAAATTAAACAACAGAGGAACAGGCATGGAGTTTTCACCGGTATTTGTAGTCAGTCTTACAATGGCTATAGCAGGATTTATATTTGGCTATATACGCGGGTTTAATTCAGGCGTGCGGCGCGGCTCAGACGGCGCGGTAATACAACTAACGGCCCGAGGATACTTAGCAGTTCGAACGAACATAGAAGGCGAAGAAGAATTTGTTAAGCATCCAGAAGCTGCGACAACGTCATGAATGCGCGCAAAAAGAAATGGCTAGACATAGTTGGCAGTGAGCCAAAGACTCTAGACGAGTTAGGCGACGGAGTATGCAAGGTGATTCGGCACAATCTAAAGCGTCGAAAACACGTAACGCTAGAAGGTGTTAAGTGGATGGTTGATTACCAAGAAACGGTTCCTAACACCCACTCTCGTCCTTTTGACGGTGTTCAAAATTATGGCTATATGGATGACAGCAAGCCAAAAGGGTATCCGGGCTTTGCCGGGCGAGTGTGGGTACGGTATTTTTGTGATCCAGGCAGCGGCTGGGAGGCGCTTGAAAATACTGGCACGCACACAGGTACGGGCGGGTACGGTGCTTATAGTGGTCCGTGGCAAGAAATTGCAAGCGGGCACTATCGACAAGCTGGACGAAATACTGGTCCTTATTGCTTGTCTTGGGATTACCGATTCTTTTTACAGGACTGGCCGTTGATTGAAAAAAGCACAGAAAAGAATCTTACCATGCAGCGACTAAAAGGAAAGGCTCCTCGCGTTACTCACACATATGAATTCTTTGACGAAGAAGCACACGCAGAAGACCGTCGCTTACTAAAGAAATGGAAAAACGAGCTTGAAAAATTATAAGGACACACAATGGAACTCGCAGTAGGCAATACAGTAACACTCAAAGTTAAGAACGAACACTGGGAGCTACGAGCAGCGTACGAGCTATATCGAAAGATACCAGAGTTCAATTACTATTCTGGAACCATTGTAACACACAAATGGTTCAAACCCAACGAGGTAGGCCTTAGCACAGGTGACCCTACGTTTCCATTTCGACGCATTAGAAAAGAACAGATAGTCTCAGTTGATGATGAACAAGCTAACACTACTACATTCGCAGAGACCCCGCTGCTAGGGGATACCACTTTTTCGGTACCCGGCTCAAAAGGAAGCGTATATACTGTACAGTTAAGTAACGGCAAGGCAACTTGCGACTGTACAGGATTTCAATACCGAAAGAGTTGCAAACACGTAAATACAATACAGGAAAGAACATGATCGACATAGAAGAAATTATCGAAGGCGAGTCCTATGCCTGCAAGTTTAAATGCGAAACGATGCTAAACTCACAAGGCATTCCAGTCTATGGCGTCATTGGTCAGCAGTACACGTGGGGCGAATATGAAGGTTTGGGTATTATTAAAACCCGGGACCTGATTAGTCGAACATTACGGCTAGTAGATGTCGACACAAAGAAAGACTTTATAGTCTCTTTTGACGATGTTTGGGACGTCGACAACGCGGAGTTAGGGGATGAACAAGAATGAAGGGCCATTATACGCATTAGATGCTGAAACCAGGGAATGGTTAGACATTGTAGCACAGTATGCACTTAAAGTCGCAGACTTACAAGAGACGAAAGAAGGCAAAGACAAGATTTATCAAGCTTGCGCCGAAGTGTTTCAACGCTTTAGCCTTTCCCCTTGTACAGATGTTATTCAAAACATTGACGGGAAAGAAGTTGTTTTCTCTCCGCGCTTTGCTATCATTAAAGGAGGGCTAGATGAAAGACCCGACCCGAATCCCTGAGATTGTTGATACAATAACTAAACTTTGGGAACAATGCCCGGACTTACGTCTTGGGCAAATCATATGTAACTCACTCCCACCGGATCATATGGATCCATATTACGTTGAAGACGACGAACTCTTAACGCAACTTAAAAAAACTCTTGACCTTTATAATAAGTCTGTGTAAACTTGTAGCTTAACTTACAAATTTAACACAGGGGCTTATATGCACATAGGTTCATTTATTATCGGCTGCGCTGTCACGTACTTGCTAATGACAAGCCCAGAAGTAGCACATTGGCTAGGCGGCTTGTTTGTCAATGCCGGTACCTACTTAGAATCCCTGTCCAAATAACACAAAGGAAAAGCAACACAGCCTTTTCCTTTGTGACACTTTTGACGTTGCCGTTTCTGACAGCAACGAACTAAAAGAACAAATATTCGAAGATTCCTTCTTCGAATAACCCTTACTCTCAAAAAAGACACATAGACCCCGCTGTAGCTCTCTCACCTATTGTGCCCATCTAGCTCACCAAACTCACCAAACTCATTTCTTGACATTTACTCCAATCCATGTTACAGTGTGTAGAGCCTTCGATATCAATTATCGTTTGGGAGACACAATAATGTGAACCTATCTTGGCGACTAAAATTACACAACAGAATGTGAGGATACCTCACCAACTAAAATTACACAAAGGTAACAATAAAAATGAATGAACTTAATATCGACACTTATAAAATAGACGGATTCAGAAAAGTATGTGGCGTAGAGTCTGGCGACGGTCCTTACAACGCTTGGTTCTATACAGACATTGACAAAGAAATTATGTTCTCTAAGCATAGTAGCTGGGTTTACTTTTTAGTAGTTGACGATGAGATATGGAAGGTTGGAGAGACTGGCAACGTGTTAGGTGTGCCGTATGTACGTAAAAACAGCTCACAGCCACTACCTGGCACTAAAGGTCGCTTAGGACGATATCGTGTAGGTAACTTTGCTAGTGGCAGTGATCGTCTAGATACAGATTTAGAAATACGAAACGAAGTGAAGCCGTTTTTAGCACAAGGATCGATAGTTGAGATTTGGGCCAAGGAGTGTCCGGTAGCAAACGTTGGAGTTACTATTGCGGGCGAAGAAGTGTTTGTTGGAAGCGAAATACACAAGGAGCTTGAAATGTATTATTTGGATTATATGTTCGAAGCCGCCGGTAGACTGCCTAAGCTAAACAAGCTCAGAAAGTAATGCTTGACGTGCGCGTGATATCTGTTATACTGTTAATTAAAATACACAGAGGAGATCAATTATCATGCCGCCATTGGCTAGACAGATACGACGGCTGAAGCAAGACATCAAGCTATCAAAGATGCACCGTGACTTTAACCGTGCAAACAAGTTAACTATTGAATTAGCAAAGCTAGAAAGCACTCTAAGTTAATAGTTGACATTTGCGCGATATCTGTTATACTGTTAATTAAAATACACAAGAGATTAATTATCGTGCATATTAAAAAAATGATTTCACAAAACCGTAGAGATTTTGCTGCAATATTTCAGTGTGAACATTGTAAATTTGAAGATAGGGGTGTCGGCTATGATGATATTAACTTTCACCAAAATGTAATACCTAATATGTTTTGTCTAAATTGTGATAAAATAGCTAGTAGTAGCTACAACCCATTAACTCCAAAGTATTCAGAAGATACAGTAATCTAAGTTGACATGCGTGTAAGATCTGTTATACTGTTTACATAACTTAATACACAACGGAGATTAATTATCATGCCACCAAAAGGATACTACGAGCGCACCGTCGACATGGGATTAAACGAGATGTTCGACTGGATAGCAGAGTTGTTTGATATGAAAATGAAAGCTCTTAAAGTAACGTTTGACAATCCGTTGGATCGTCTCGTTCATCTTACAATGTTCACCGAAGATTACCTTGACAGACAGGACGAAAGAAAATGAACAAAGGACGAAAGAAAATGAACGAAGGACTACAGTCTTGGGTAGCAATTACAGCAATAGTATTCGGAGTCGCTCTGTGCGCTGTTGTACTAGTAAAGGTAGCGCCTGGGCCAGCACTAACAGACAAAACTGTAAAGGAAGTTAGTACACTGCCCGACCGATATGCTGTAGAGTGTGTGGACGGTGTTACTATCTTGTGGTACAGTAAAGGCGGTGGCGGCGGAGCAGTGACAGTTAAGCTTGGTACTGATTCTAAAGTTATTCCCTGCACTGCACTTGACAAGTAACGAAAACGTGTTATAATGTGTACATAACTTAATAAACACAGGGCAAAGCACATGGTTAGATTCAAATGGCAAGGCAAAGAAGGCAACATAGTAGTTGGTAGCAGAAACAGAGTTATCGGCAAAGTTACTAAAATAGGCACTTACATTAACGCTAAGATTTACGGAGACAACAAAGAAATAGTTGCCGAGATAATCTCCAACAAAGGTGCTACTAAGTTACGCGAACAGCTTACTGATGCGTGGCTCATTTATAGTAGCCAAGACGTTATTGTACGTAGTGCTATGAACGGCGTTAAAGTAACAATACAACGTAGTGAGGTTGGTACTGCATGTGATCCATCAACTGAAAGATATTGGACAATGTAGGAGAGAATTATGTTAAAGTTTGTAAATTCACAAAATAAAGAGGAAACTTCATGAAAAAATTATTGTTAATCCCATTCTTATTACTAGCTGTTACTGCGTGTGACAACGGCAGTATGTTTGACCAAGACACTATCACTCTGCAAGCTGACACTGCTTGGCGTATGAGTGCTGCGGGTACTGACGTTCGCATATATGAGTTTACCCCACGAACGGCTCCACACAAACAATGCGTTTTTGCCGCTGCCGAGAGTAAGGCAGGCCTAGTATGCTTTGCTAAGTGAAATCGAAATCAGTTAAACTGATTTTAGCCGTGGCTCCAATAGCAGCAAGCCTGGAAGCATTGCGCAAATCCCCAACATATAAACGGACGAAATAAATGACTAGTACAGATGCAGCAATTGAAACGCTTAGAGCCCTTACTGAACTACAATGTAGTAGCGGCAATTGGGACCACGATCCGTACATGCACGGACTGGCCAATGGCATGACACTAGCGCTGTCTTTATTTAGCGCAGAAGATACAGTGAACTATCTAGATGCGCCGTTAGTATGGGGCAAAGACTTGCCGCCTGCGCCTAGCCTACCAACATCATCTGAGACATAACATGAAAAATTTAATTCTATTTTTAGTACTAACATTTGTATCAGCTAACGCACTAGCCTGTCAGAAATACATAACAATAGGCGTTGGTTACAAAATCCAAGAAGCCGACCGTGCAACGCTTAACAGCGGACAAACAGGCGAGGCCGATTTTGGCAGAAAAGAAACTGCTAGAATCGAGGCCGGGTGTGAAGTCAAGAACTGGACATTCGGTGTGTCACATGATTCGCAGTGGTTTTCAGGAGCACCACTGAATGATGATCCTGAGTACCATAAGACTGAGGTCTTTGTAGATTATACTTGGAGATTCTAGTATGAACGGAATGGATAGAAAGGTTGGCGATTACGAATGGCGTCAGGTTTCAATGTGGGATTCAGCCCCCAACGATTGCATAGAAAAATGTATTATTGTTGAGTCTACCCTTAGTGGTAAATGCGCTTGTCATTTTTACCTAAAAAGAATAACCGTAATTTCAGATATTCACTGGGAATCAGAAACAGTAACGACTCTTGAATCTATCCCCAACGAAGTGCTTAACTGGCGCAACAATGATTATCGCCAGAAACGGGTATAACACGGCATTAATTAATAGGACAAGATTATGAAAAAAGTATTAATTTTAGCCGTAGCTCCAATAGCGTTGAGCGCGGCAGTATGGTGTAATGACTATACCCTTAACACACCCCAACGTGAACAGCTATTTACTGTGTTTCATGAACATCAGTTACAGCATATGAACCACTATAGCGAGTTCCCATATAAGTCAATGCCGGTTAATGGCGCTTCTTTTAAGGATTAATTATGTGTACTAATGAATGTCAGAAAACAAGTTGCCCGTTTGCATTCACTAATTTAAGCGAACAGGTACAAAATTATGGATGCTTGCCTACCCCTCATAATATAAGAGATATGCGTGTAAAACATGGCAAAACGTGGGCTTGTCATTCAGTCCCCGAAAAGCCATGTGCTGGCGGCATTAAGTATTTGCACAAAGAAGGACTAGACGGCAAAGTAATCAATAAAGATTTACTAACAGAAGATAGCGATTGGCACTTATATGTTTAAGAAATTAAAAGATTGGATGTTTCCTACTTTGCCTGAACCAGAAGTGGATATGATATTAGAAGATCGTATGTGGGGCGACTGGACCATTATAGAAATTGTCAGGGTATCAACAGACAAGAAGTGGGTAAAGTATAATCATATCCGAACTAACGGAAAGGATAGACCAGCAGATACATTGTTAGAAGCCGATAGATGGAAAGATATTTATATATCTTATAAAATACAGGAGAATAAAAATGTTTAAGAAATTAAAAGATCGGATGTTTCCGTTACCACTTCCGGAGATAGAGCCGGCGATAGCGCCTATGGCCGGCATGTTATTACACGACCATGAATGGGGCGACTGGACCATTATAGAAATTGTCAAGGTATCAACAGACAAGAAGAAGGTAAAGTATAAGTATACCCGAGTTAACGGAAAGGATAGGTCAGCAGATATATTTTCACAAACCGATAGAGGTTTACAAACCGATAGATGGTCAAGACTATACCGCGAGTATAAATTACAGGAGCAACTACTGGCTAAGACAATAGAATCGTTAAGAGAAGACGCAGAAATACAAATGACCTTTTGGAACGATACCGCAAAAGATCAAGAGGCTATGGATGATCGCGGGAAGTCTTATAGCGAGTGTTTAATAGTTGCAAACTATTTTGAAGGCAAGGTCGATGCTTACAACGATGCAATGAGACTAGGAAATAACGTGCCTGAATTAGTTGATACTAGAGACATCTTAGCAGCTAAAGAACGTTTAACTGAAGAGCATGATAAGATTCTTAAAGACGCAGAAGATGCGCTCGGGGTATTAGTTTGTAACTTAGGCGAGACCTTTGCTGATGCTGGAGAAATATCTGATATTTATAAAGCACTTGATTTACTTAGGAAATATATAGGAGAATAATATGGAACAATTATTGGCGCCTTTATATATATTGGCGATGGCCTGCTTGGTATACGTGATTTTAGATGATTTATGGGATTTTAGATAATCAAAGACAAATAGGAGAATAATATGAAAAGTATCGAGCGGCAGTTTGGCGAAGCAAAACATCGGATTAAACTTTTAGAAAGTCAGCTTAAAAGTGCTAGATACCAGCGCGATGTGTTGCGGAGGGTTCACTTATCTACTCGTAAAGTTCTTAAAATGGCGCTCCCTGAAGTAAAGGATACCGGAACGAATGACTATAGAGACATTCATCAATTTGTTCGCAAGACCGAAGAGTGGGAGACATTGTAATTATGACTAATTTACAAAAAGGACTAGCAATAGTAGTTGTTGGGCAGATACTAGTAATCGGTAGTAGCATGTATAGTATAGGATACGAGAACGGTATCGAACATGCCGAA
>TARA_R110000850_G_scaffold204813_1_pt1 | contig 15899 bp, 18 predicted proteins | sample TARA_R110000850 | Tara Oceans TARA_R110000850 (sample SAMEA4397586) | marine metagenome | biome: Polar Biome; feature: [SRF] surface water layer (ENVO:00010504); material: water (ENVO:00002006), including particulate matter (ENVO:01000060) such as... | depth 5 m | reverse complement strand
CCAATGGCATCAATGACTGAGTCAATTCTTCCACTGTTTCGTTGAAAGCTTCAGAAGGACTGTGACCATTTGATCTAAGTACTTCGTACTGAGCTGCGAATATACCTTGGATAGCGCCCATTAAGGTACCTCTTTCTCCCGTCAAATCTGAAGTTACTTCGCGGTAGAAATCTGTCTCAAACAAATATCCTGAACCAACACCGATACCAAGAGCTACAACACGGTCATAAGCTTTGCCAGTTCCATCCTGATAGATAGCATAAGAAGAGTTCAAGCCTCTACCTTCTACAAACATTCTTCTCAAAGAAGTACCAGAACCCTTAGGAGCTACCAAGATCACATCTACGTCAGCTGGTGGAATGATACCAGTTTTGTCTTTGTAAGTAATACCGAAACCGTGAGAGAAGTACAAAGCTTTACCTGGAGTAAGGTGCTTCTTTACGGTAGGCCAAAGAGCAATCTGACCAGCATCGGAAAGAAGGAATTGAAGGATAGTACCTTTTTCACAAGCTTCTTCCAATTCGAAAAGTGTTTCGCCAGGAACCCAGCCATCAGCTACAGCTTTGTCCCAAGTTTTGGAGCCTTTACGCTGACCTACAATCACGTTGAATCCGTTGTCTTTCAAGTTAAGCGCCTGACCTGGACCTTGAACACCGTAACCTAATACTGCGATCACTTCGTCCTTGAGTACTTCTCTTGCTTTTTCCAGTGGAAATTCTTCCCTAGTTACTACGTTTTCTTCTGTTGAGCCGAATTTTAATTTCATGAGCTTTTTTATTTATTACTAGTGTTTAATAGGTTCCCGCGGAATCCCTTTTTGGTTTATTATTATTTGACAAAACTGTCAATTGTCAACATTCTTTTTGCGACAGCTACTCTGCCTGATCTAGCAAATTCCAGGAGGCCGTAACCTTTTAAGATTTCCAGCAATTCCTGCGTTTGCTCCTTGTGACCTGTCAGTTCCAAGACTACAAAGTCCGGTTCTGCTGCAATGATTTTCGCATTATGCTGACGAATTATTTTCTCCAATCCACCATCTAATCTCGAAACAGGAATTTTGTACAATGCGATTTCCTGATAGACTACGCTTTCATCCTCATGGTAAAATGCCTTGATCACGTCGATGATTTTCTCGATCTGATTGACCAGCTGGATTACGGTGTCTTCTGATGCAGTGACCTCAATTGTGATCCGATGGATTCCTGCTAATCGGCTTTCAGAGGCTGTAAGAGCATCAATATTGATACCTCTCCGGGTAAAAATAATGGTGATGCGATTTAGGATACCGATGAAATTCTCGGTAATAACGAATATGGTATATCGTTTCATCTGCTTATAATTGTTTTTCAGTGGTCATATGGAATCTCGCATCGTGGGTAATCATTCCAGTTTGTTTTTCCTGAGTTATGCTCGATTTCATTTAGGGTTGGTTTAGCTAAGTCTAACCTCTTCCACTGAACAGCCAGTGGCAATCATTGGGAATACATTATCTTCTTTTTCCACTACTACTTCGAGGAAATAAGGTCCATCGTGAATCAGCATATCTTCAATCGCCTCTTGCAAATCACCACGTTCGGTGACTTTTTGGGCTTGAATACTATATGCCTCGGCTATTTTCACAAAATCAGGGTTATCAAGTTCGGTAAAAGAATAGCGTTTGTCAAAAAACATTTGCTGCCACTGTCTTACCATTCCAAGGAAGTTGTTGTTAAGCAAAACAATCTTCACTGGAGCTTTCGTCTGCATGATCGTACCCAATTCCTGGATAGTCATCTGAATGCCGCCATCGCCAACTACGCAAACCACCTGTCTGGAGAAATCATACATCTGAGCTCCCAATGCGGCAGGAAGGGCAAATCCCATAGTTCCCAAACCACCAGAAGTAACCTGAGTTCTTGGTTTTTTGTAATTGAAATATCTCCAAGCAATCATTTGATGCTGACCAACGTCAGTTACTAATATTGCGTCATCTGCTTTGTATTGGTTGATTTGGTGAATCACTTCTCCCATGGTCAAACCAGGCTTGGTGGGCTTCAAATCAGGCTGAATGACAGTCGCATTCTCTTGGTCAGCCAACTCTTGGAATTTCGCCATCCAGTCTGGATAAGTATTTACATTAACAGCGTCAGCAAGTAGGCTCAGGCTATCTTTACAGCTACCAAGCACGGCTACCTCACACTTTACGATCTTATTGATTTCCGAAGGGTCAAGCTCAAGATGAATTACTTTTGCCTGTTTAGCGTAGCGCTTCAAATCACCAGTCACTCGGTCATCAAACCTCATCCCAACTGCGATCAAAACGTCGCATTGATTCGTAAGTAAATTTGGAGCGTAGTTTCCATGCATGCCAAGTTTACCTACATAGTTTGGGTGATCCTCGGACAATGCGCCTGATCCAAGTAAAGTAGATGCTGCAGGTATGCCAGACTTATCCAAGAATGCTTTTAATTCTTCCTCTGCTTCTCCCAAAACTACTCCTTGACCAAAAAGCAAATATGGTCTTTTAGCCATATTGATCAAGAAGGCAGCTTCTTGAATCGCCGTTTTCTCCACGGGAATATGCGTTCTATAGGATCTGAAGCCTAAGCATTTGCTGTAATTGAACTCACCAAAATTAGTCTGAGCATCTTTGGTGATATCTATCAATACTGGCCCTGGTCTTCCTGACTTGGCTATATAAAAGCCTTTGGCGATAGCTGACGCAATATCTTCTACTCTTCTGACTTGGATATTCCACTTAGTCGCGGGCATAGAGATGCCTACTACGTCAGTTTCTTGAAAAGCATCTGTACCAAGTAAGTGCGAAGCGACTTGTCCCGTGATACAAACCAAAGGTGTACTATCGATTTGAGCATCTGCCAAACCTGTAATCAAATTAGTAGCGCCTGGTCCTGAAGTGGCAATACAGACTCCAACTTTACCAGATACTCTAGCATATCCTTGCGCAGCATGGATCGCTCCTTGCTCATGGCGTGTCAGGACATGCCTTAGCTGATCATGATAATCATGTAATGCATCATAAACTGGCATTATTGCCCCTCCAGGATACCCGAAGATTATTTCCGCATTCTCGGCAATGAGTGATCTAACAACGATGTCAGCTCCTCTTATCATTGAATCCTTCATGGGTTTAGAATTTGTCTGTTACGCAGCCTTCGGATGCGGTCGATACTAATTTGTTGTATTTCTTCAATGTTCCCTGCAAGTCGGAGATGTCCTTCTGCTTCCAGGATTTCTTTCTTTCAGCTAACTCTTCATCAGAGACGGCTACAGAAAGCTTCAATCCTACAGCATCAATAGTTATAATGTCTCCATTCTGTACCAATCCAATTGGCCCGCCACACCAAGCTTCTGGAGTAACGTGCCCTACTACAAATCCGTGTGTGCCCCCAGAAAATCTTCCATCTGTGATCAAGGCTACGTCTGCTCCTAATCCAGCTCCAATAATCATTGAAGTAGGTTTCAGCATTTCTGGCATTCCAGGACCACCTTTTGGACCGATATTTCTAATGACAAGAACTTCGCCTTTTTGCACTTTGTGATCTCGGATTGCATCGTTCGCCTCTTGCTCTGAATCAAATACATGAGCTGGGCCAGTAAAGGCATTGCCTTCCTTACCTGTGATTTTAGCTACGGCTCCTTCCGGTGCCAAATTGCCATCAAGGATACACAAGTGTCCAGTAGCTTTGATAGGAGTTTCTAATGGATGAATTACATTCACCATAGAGACAGTCACTGGTTCTATATCTTTTAGATTTTCTTCTACTGTTTTTCCCGTCACAGTCATACAGTCTCCATGTAGGAATCCGTTTTGCAACATGTACTTCATGAATGCTGGAACGCCGCCTTGTTCGTGAAGGTCTTCCATCATGAATTTCCCAGATGGTTTGAAGTCCCCAAGCATTGGAGTCTTCGCATTGATTGCTTTGAAGTCTTCGATGTTAAAATCCACCTTGGCGGTTCTTGCTATTGCAATGATGTGCATCACCGCATTAGTACTTCCGCCTAAAGCAATCGCAACAGTAACTGCATTCTCAATACTCTTTCTAGTGATGATATCGCTAGGCTTGATGTCCTTTTCTAAAAGGACTCTCATGTATTTACTTACTTCACGACATTCTCTAAGTTTCTCTGGAGAGTTGGCCGGATAGGAAGAGGAGTAAGGCAAAGACATGCCCATTGCTTCAATTGCAGAAGACATGGTGTTTGCAGTGTACATTCCGCCGCAAGCGCCTTGTCCAGGACATGAGTTGCGCATCACGCCATCATAGTCCTCGTCAGAGATGTTACCATTGACTCTTTTTCCGAATGCTTCGAATGCTGAAACGATGTTCAGCTTTTCCCCCTTATAATTACCGGAGGCGATGGTACCGCCATAAACCAAAATACCCGGTCTGTCAGTACGTATCATTCCCATTACTGCTCCTGGCATATTCTTATCACAGCCAGCCACAGATACGCAACCATCGAACGAGTGACCGATGATAAAAGACTCGATAGAATCAGCGATGATTTCTCTTGAAACCAATGAATAACGCATTCCTAGCGTACCCATAGTGGTTCCGTCAGAAATCCCGATGGTATTAAAAACCAAACCGGTCAGATCATGCTCCTGAGAGGAGGCTTTGATCAGACCGGCAAAGTCGTTCAAGTGCATATTGCAGGGGTTACTTTCATAACCACAACTGGCTATCCCTACAAATGGCTGTTTCATTTTCTTATCGCTCATACCAGTAGCGTAAAGCATGGCTTTACCTGCTGGATGCTCGTCATTGTCGCTTATTTCCCAACTGTGTTTTTTCAGAGTCATATTCATGGGGGTATAAAAAAAGTGCCTCAGGTTAGTGAGGCACTTCAGATTTTTTTTTATTTCATTTATAAAGAATAGTCTAGTGCCTCACATTTAAAATCCAATGAGAATAATTACGCTTAGCAAAATGACTACTTTATACATACTGTTTTTCGAGCTTACCCTCGACGTGATGCCGAAGTACATGACAAACTTAAAACCGAATTTTCAGACTTACAATATTTAATTTTACATTTTTCTAGTTACTCAGATAAAAAATGCAGGAAAAATTTATTTTTTCAAAATAAAAATCTTCAATACCTCCTAATTACCCCTGTTTTACAGCAAATGATTTGTCTAAATTTTCGATTCTCAAAATTTTGTACTGATTTCAAGTTTCTTCAACTTAATGCAAAAGTTATTCTCTTTTTTTTAATAGGAAAAATGATATACCACATTTACTTCAATAAATGCTAGATTTTTTACCGAATTCTCAATTGGAGAAAACTTCAAAACCCCTGATTTTTATTCTATTTTTGACCAAACATTCAATTCAATGATTTCATTTCCAAATGCTAAGATTAACTTAGGACTGCATATTATTTCCAAAAGGAAAGATGGATTCCACGATATAGAGAGCTGCATGATCCCTATTCCTCTTTTGGATGCTCTGGAAATGATCATTGATTCCAAGAAAACCACTTTTACTACTACTGGGCTGGAAGTTCCTGGAGATTCCAAAGACAATCTTATCCTGAAGGCCTATCAGCTTCTGAAGAAAGACTTTCCAAACTTGCCTCATCTTGCCATTCATTTGCACAAAAACATCCCAATGGGAGCGGGATTGGGTGGAGGTTCAGCGGACGCAGCGTTTGCACTGACTATGATGAATAATCTCTTTGATCTGATCTTAGATGATTTCTTTCTCGAAGAATATGCTGCCCAACTCGGATCTGACTGCGCTTTCTTTATAGAAAACACCCCGAAAATCGCTAGAGGGAGAGGGGAGTTTTTGGAACCGGTGGAATTAGACTTGAAAGGCACTCATCTGGTTTTGATTAATCCAGGGATTCACATTGGAACGAAGGAAGCCTACGCAGGAGTAACTCCGACTACGCCAAAAGTGAAACTAGAAGAGGTTTTATCAGATAAAAACCGCTGGAGAGAAGAACTAGTGAATGACTTCGAAGCAAGTATATTCCCTAATCACCCCGAGATCGCAGATATAAAGGAGAAGCTTTATGAAAATGGAGCTTATTATGCTGCTATGTCAGGTTCGGGTTCTTCGGTTTTTGGACTTTTTGATGAGAAGCCAAGTCAGATTAATTGGGATGAGAGCTATTTTCAATTTGAGGAATTATTATAAAACACTAAAAATAAAAGAGTTAGTCAGATTGTTGGTTCAGAGTTTTGTTATTTATATTTGTAAATCATAAATATAAAACGCAATGGCAACTTACACTAGTACACTTCCCGACGACCTCCTTCAAAGGCTCGCCGATTATGCTAAAAAGCTTTCTCTGCCAAAGAATAAATTGATGGAAAATGCGCTGAATCTCTATTTGGATCATCTAAAAAGAGCTGAATATGTCAAATCCTACAAACAAGCAGCTCAGGATGATGACATTTTAATGGTGGCAGAAGAAGGAATGGAATATTATCTAAAGCAAATCGAAGATGAAGCAGGGTGATATCTGGATTTCTGATCTAAATCCTGTAATAGGCTCGGAGCAATCGGGTAGAGGGCTAGTAGTGATCCTAAGTGGTAATCTCATGAACAAATTTCTGCAAGTGGTAATCACGGCTCCTCTAACTTCCAAAATCAAAAACTATCAGGGAAATCCAATTCTAAAACCATCCCGGAATAATGGTTTGAAGATCGAGTCTGAACTGATGGTTTTTCATATCAGATCAATTTCAAAGGATAGACTTATCGAAAAAATCGGGGAAATATCAACTGATGAATTGAAAACGGCGCTAGCAACTCTGAAGGATATTACAACGCTTTAGAATCTTTCATCCCAGCGGCCTCACTGGCTTCCTTCTTTTATTTATATAATTCAGTACAGGGTAAGTCAGCACTGACACCAGAATAATTCCAGTCCCTAAGTAAAACTGAGGTGTCATTTTTTCGCTTTCTCCAAAAATCAAAACGGCCAAGATTATTCCGTAAACTGGCTCAAGATTCACGGTCAGGTTGATCGAAAAGACTGAAAGTCTCTTCATCAATTCCACCGAAACGGAAAAAGCGTACACCGTACAAACCCCTCCAAGTATAAATAGCCAAAACCAGTCGTATCCAACCCAAGTAAGTTTCAGTCCATCTTCTGTCATGAAATTAGAATAGATCGGCATAAAGAGAAGCGTAAACAAACAGGCTCCTGCCATCTCGTAGAAAGTGATCTGATAAGGATGGTGTTTGTGTGCTAGCTTTCCATTAAGTACTGAGAAAATCGCTGCCAAAAATGCTGAGCCCAACGCCATGCTTATCCCAAGCCAATAACCTGACTCAAAACTGAAAATCACCAAAAGGCCTGAAATTACCATCAGACCAAGCCCAACCTCATACCATTTGATTTTGGTGCGATTGAATAGTGGTTCCACGAAAGCAGTCCAAAGTGACGTTGTGGCCATTCCAGCTAAGCATACAGAAGCTGTAGAAACCCGCGCTGACCAGAAAAATAGGATCCAGTGCATGGCAATGACAAAACCTACCCCGGTGACTTTGATCATGTCTGGAAAAGGCATGAGTAAGTTTTTCTTTTTTAAGAGAAAAAGACCTGCAACTCCAATTGCTGCGATCAAGGTTCTATAAAATACCAGTTCGATAGCGGGTAAACTGATCAGCAAACCCAGAATAGCGGTGAAACCCCAAATGAGAACAATCAAATGAAGCATCAAGTAATCCTTGATCGTAGAGTTCATCTAGCGTGGGACTGTTTTGTAGAGTAGAAGACCTGTTAAACCAAAAATAATATTTGGTAGCCAGACTGCGAAGATGGGATAAGCGGCACCATTTTCAGCAAATGTTCTTGACAGGATAAATAAGATGATGTATACAAATGCAAGCAAAAAGCCCATCGCAATTTGGAAACCAGACCCTCCCCGGGTTTTTCTGGCGGACATGATCACGCCTATAAAAGTTAAAATGATTGCGGCAAAAGGAGACATGAAGCGTACATAGCGTTCGATTTTATAAAAACCAACATTGTCTGCTCCCCGCTCTTCCAAGATCTTTATCTGTTTACCAAGTTCCGGAAGTTTTAAGGTTTCGTGATGATTGGGCGGAACATCGAAATCTCCTGGTGTAATGGATAGAGTAGTATCGAGGTCTTCGCCTACTGTGTAAATTTCTTCGCGCTCCTTTAGTTCTCTAAGTCTCCAATTGTGAAGTGTCCATACGTGCTTGGCTGTGTCCCATTCAATTCGGTCTGCAGAAAGCTTCGCCAATAATTCACCATCTTTTATTGTCTCTAGAGTGAAAGTATGAGCAGTATTTGAAGTGTTATAAAATCGGCTGATATACGCATAAGAATCTGTGCCTACTTTGATATGAAGATTGGATTCAGAAGATGTTTTTTCTTTATCTAAATAGGTGATTCGGAACTTTGTTACACCTTCTGTTGCTCCAGGCAGGACCCAGCCATTCAATAGAAAACTCACGCCACCGATCATGCTTGCAGCAAAAAGAAAGGGCCTTAGCATTCTCATGAAACTTACTCCGCTGCTCAGAATGGCAATGATCTCAGTTCTTCCAGCCATTTTGGAAGTGATAAAAATAACAGAGATAAAGACCGTGATAGGAGTCAATAGGTTATTCAAATACAATCCATAATTAATCATGTACTTGAATATCTCTCCAGAAGGAACATCGTTTCGGATGTAAGAATCATTCTTCTCTGTGAAATCCAAAACCAAAACCACCAGAATCAGCATGACCACTACGAAGAAGTAGGTCTTGAGAAAATCCTTGATGATCAGTTTGTCGAGTATCTTCATATTAGAGTCTAGTGCTCACTTTCTTTACCATTTGATCCTTCCAAACGGCAAAATCGCCTGCTAGGATATGTTCTCTAGCTTGGCCAACAAGCCAAAGGTAAAAACTCAGGTTATGAATACTGGCAATTTGCGCTGCCAATATCTCCTTGCTGATCGTTAAATGCCTCAAATATGCTTTGGTATAAAAGGTGCTTACGTAGCCTCCGATGGCTGGATCGATACCAGTGAAGTCATCCTTCCACTTTTCGTTTCGAATATTGATAAATCCCTCAGAAGTGAAAAGCATGCCGTTTCGGGCATTACGAGTCGGCATTACGCAGTCAAACATATCTACACCGAGTGCGATGCATTCCAGAATATTCGCTGGAGTACCTACACCCATCAAATAGCGTGGCTTGTCCTTAGGTAAAATATCAGTGACTAATTCCGTCATCTCGTACATCATTTCGGCTGGTTCGCCTACCGATAGTCCACCGATTGCATTTCCTTGTTGGTTTGTCGATGCGATGAATTCCGCACTTTGCTTACGCAAATCCTTATAAACAGATCCCTGTACTATAGGGAAAAGCGTTTGATTGTAGCCATACTTTCCTTCCGTCTCATCAAATCTGCCAATACAGCGCGTCAACCAGCGATGAGTCATTTCCATGGAATTCCTAGCATAGCCGTACTCGCATGGATAAGGAGTACATTCATCAAAGGCCATAATGATATCAGCGCCGATTGTGCGCTGAATATCCATGACATTCTCTGGAGTGAAATGATGCTTGGAGCCATCAATGTGCGACTTAAACATCACGCCGTCTTCCTTGATTTTGCGAGTTCCGGAAAGAGAAAACACCTGATATCCACCGCTATCTGTCAAGATTGGCTTCTCCCAACCATTAAATTTGTGAAGACCTCCAGCTTTCTCCAGCACGTCAAGTCCTGGTCTTAAATATAAATGGTAGGTGTTTCCAAGGATAATTTGTGCCTTGATATCCTGATCCAATTCCCGCTGATGAACGGCCTTCACAGAACCGGCAGTGCCCACGGGCATAAAAATAGGAGTCTGTATATCACCATGATCGGTTTTTACTACTCCTGCTCTGGCTTTGCTTTTGGAATCACTATATTCTAAGGTAAACTTCATATCTATAAATGGTTGCTGGAGAGACATTCTACAGACTGTCCCGTTCAGCCCACAAAAATATACGCTTATTCTTAAATGGTTTGCTGATTTTGATTTTATATTTGCGCAGCAAAATTGACCTATGGGCCTATTTTTACTTTGGTTATTCTTCGGTATCGGAATACTTGTTCAGGTAGTTTACCTGTTATTTATTTTTGGTAAGACTGCCTTTTACCCGGGCAATAAATCTCAATCTACTTCGCCAAATGAAGAAGGGGTGACCGTGGTCATTTGTGCTCACAATGAGTTTTCTAATCTTAAGACACTCATTCCCAGTATATTCGAACAGGATTACCCTGTTTTTGATGTAATGGTAGTCAACGATCGTTCCTCCGATAGTACTAAGAGATTGCTGGAGAAAATGATGGAGATCTATCCAAAGCTCCGATCTGTCACGGTCAAATACACACCGGCGCACGTGACCGCAAAGAAGTACGCGCTCACCCTTGGTATCAAAGTAGCCAAAAACGATATTATTCTTTTGACTGATGCAGATTGTCTGCCGCAAACTGATCAATGGATTCGAAAAATGACTGCGCCTGTTAGAAATCACAACAAAACCTTTGCAGTTGGTTTTTCAGGATATGAACAAAAACCAGGCTTTTTGAATAACTGGATTCAATTCGAAACCTTACTTACAGCACTATACTATATGTCCTTCGGACTATGGAGAAGACCTTTCATGGCAATTGGAAGGAATTTATGCTACCGCAAAGAGTTCTTTATGGAGGTAAAAGCATTCAAAGGACTTTGGCATATAGAAGGTGGGGACGATGATCTTTTTATTAATCAGTATGCCAGTGGGCGAAATACTACGATTGTTTTAGATCCTGAAGCGAATACGATTTCCAAGCCAAAAGAGACCAGTAAGGAATACTTGGTTCAAAAGAAGAGGCACATGCATGCTGGAAAGTATTACCGGAGTGAGGACAAGAGAAAGATTGGATTATATACCTTTTCTCATGCATTATTCTGGATTGGAGGGATAGGATTGCTTATTTATTTCGGTTTAGCGGAAAGCTGGGAACATTTTTCCGTTGTTTTCGGTATTATCTTATTGAGATCTATTCTTGTTGTTCGAATCTTCAAAGCGGCAGAAAGGAAGATCCAAGGAACTAAACCACCGAAAAACATCTGGATGCTTGATTTCTTGTATTTAGGTTACTTTTGGATTTTAGGGACTATATCCCACCAGGCAAAAGACATCCAATGGAAATAAACGAACGCGGTTTTTCTAAGAAAGCACTCGAAGATTTTGAGCTAATCGATCAGGCAGTACAGCACCAGGATCAGCAAGCATACGCTTCTTTGATGAAGCGTTACAAAAAGGCCGTTTATTACATGATCTTGAAAATGATCCGAGATGCAGATGATGCTGAGGATCTGACGATGGAAGCTTTCGCAAAAGCGTTCAAAAATCTGCATCGCTTCAAAAAAGACTATACATTTTCCACCTGGCTTTTCAGAATTGCCACGAATAATACCATTGACTTTATCCGAAAGAAGAAGCTCAAAACCATGAGTTTGAACACAACCATGTCGGATGATGGAGGAAACTCCGTGACTATCGATGTGGAAGATGATGATAACAATCCGCAGGATGAATTCATCCGTACGCAGCGTATCGAGATGGTGAGGATTTTTGTAGATAAGCTTCCTGCGAAATATAGAAAACTCGTACAACTACGATACTTTGACGAGCTGTCTTATGAAGAGATAGCACAAGAATTGGAAAAACCACTAGGGACAGTGAAAGCACAACTTCACCGCTCCAGAGAATTACTATACGAAATTGCCGCAGGCAAAGAAAAACACATTTAATGAACTCCGGTACTCAACTTATCCAGTCTTATTTCCCAGACCTTACTGAGGTTCAGCTAGCGCAATTCGACAAACTTCAGGAGCTATACGAAGATTGGAACTCGAAAATCAACGTGATCTCCCGCAAGGATATGGAGCATTTCTATGTGCACCATGTACTGCATTCCCTAGGGATAGTCAAAGTGATGCCTTTCGAGCCGGATACCAAAATACTTGATATTGGTACTGGAGGCGGTTTTCCAGGAATTCCTCTTGCTATCATGTTTCCTGAGACGCATTTCCATTTGGTTGATTCTATTGGGAAAAAGATCACGGTAGTAAAGGACGTGGTGAAGCAGCTTGGACTTACCAATGTTGAAGCGCAGCAAGCCAGGGCTGAGGAGTTAGTAAGAAAATATGACTTTGTGATCAGTAGGGCAGTGACTCGAATGGCTAATTTTTATCCTTGGGTGAAAAATAAAATCCGTAAGGAAGATGTAAGTGAATTTGCCAACGGCATTCTCTATTTGAAAGGCGGAGAGGTAGATGAGGAAATGGAGGAATTGGACAAATCTTACGTGGTTTATCACATGCAGGACTACTTCAAAGAAGATTATTTTGAGACCAAAAAAGTGATCTATATTCCTTGGGAGGAAAAGAGATAGGGTTTTAAAAATTCGTCGGCTTCTGTTTTACATGTCTGATTCTCAAAATTTGAATTTGGGTAATCGTAATTCTATAAGAGATTCGAATATTATACTTTTCAAAAGCCCTGAAGTCTCCTCCATTATTCAATTTGAATTTATCGGAAGGATATCGCTTGGGTTGTTTAGGAAGTTCATCTATTTCTTTAATAATCTCACTTTCTATTCTCTCGGCTTGTAGTATAGAATCTTCTGCAATCCATTTTAAAAAGTCATAGAACTGATTAGCGGCTATCTTACTCCAAACGATTTTCATCGCCAACCCTGAATCTTTTTTATAGCAGATTTATGATCAAGGTATTCTCCTCTTTCCATTTCGTCTACAGCATCCTCTAACTCTTTGTCGTATTCTTGAATTGAAATAGAATCGTCGAGAATTTTATTAAAGGAGCTTTCAAGCTTTTGAATAGCCTTTTCGTCCATTTCGACAATTCTCTCTATCATCTTCAATTTCCTAGTTTGTAAATCCATGGTCTCGTATTTTAAAATAAATTTAACGAAAACAAAAATTAAAGTTGTGCATGATTGCTGTAATCATCTGGATATGTGAAAAGTAAATGAGCAGAGAATTGGGAGGAATAGCCAAATTCCTGAATTTTGATTAAGCCTTTTGGAGGCCATAGGTGGAGTTGTGATTATTTTTTCCTCAACAGATACAACCCAATAAACATGATCAACCCATTCAAAATCAGCGCTTCAAAACCGAATTTGTAGCCCCAGAATAGTTCTTCTGAATTAGATGCTATTGCTAAAGTCAGTAGAGGCGCAAATACTGCGAGGTAAGGCACAAACTTGTCTTTCACTTGCCACTTGGTAAAAAGGCCAAAAGAATAAAGGCCAAGCAGCGGGCCATAGGTATACCCGGCAATTATAAAGACTGAATTAATTACACTCTGATTATTGATCCAGTAAAAAGCCATAATCACCAAGAACATTACAAAGGTGAATACGATGTGGACTTTCTTACGAACAGAAACCCGCTTCTCCGCTGGATATCTTTTGTTAATCTCAAGAAAATCTATACAAAATGAGGTGGTCAAAGCCGTCAGCGTGGAATCAGCGCTGGAATAAGCTGCCGCCGTTATACCAAGCACAAACACAATTCCTGCAAAAGGCGAAAAATATTCTGTTGCCAGCAGTGGGAAAAGCTCGTCAGTTTTAGTTGGGATCTGCACTCCTTGAGTCTCCGCATAGAGATAAAGTAACACGCCCAATGTCAAGAATAGCAAATTCACAAAGACCAGAATCGTCGTAAACCAGAACATATTCTTCTGAGCGTCGCCAATGTTTTTACAGGTCAGATTCTTTTGCATCATATCCTGATCCAAGCCTGTCATCACAATGGTGATAAATGCGCCAGAGATAAATTGCTTGAAGAAATTGGTGCCTGATTTCCAGTTCCAATTGAAGATTTGTGATCTCGGATCATTGGAAACGGCCTTGACATAATCACTCACTCCGTCGAAGTTCAATTCATTTCCCACCATAATCACGCATACTACCACTGCTGCGAGCATAAAGAATGTCTGTAGTGTATCTGTCCAAACGACTGTTTTGATGCCGCCACGGTGCGTATAAAGCCAGATCAAGCCAACCGTAATCAATACAGAAACCCAAAATGGAATACCTAAGGAATCAAAAAGGATCAACTGAAGTACGGTTGCAACTAAGAACACGCGAATGGATGAGCCCAAAGTTCTTGAAAGAATAAAGAAAAAAGCACCAGTTTTGTATGACCAAAAGCCAAATCTATCCTCTAGGTAAGAATAGATCGACACTAAATTCAGTCGGTAATAAAGCGGAAGCAAGACTTTTGCAATCGTAAAATATCCCAGCGTATATCCTAAAACAACTTGGAAGTAAAAGAAGTTAGAATTACCAACTTCACCAGGAACCGAAATAAACGTAACTCCTGAAAGTGAGGCGCCTATCATCCCGAAAGCCACCAAAAACCATGGGGATTGGCGATCTCCTGTGAAGAAGGTATCAGCGGAAACTTTGCGGGAAGTGAACCAGGAAATAAGAAATAAAAGTAAAAAATAGCAACAGATTACCAGTAGGACTAATTGGGAATTCATAAATCGTATTGAAGTGGGTTCGCTAAGTTGTTCAATATTCTTAATTTTGCAAAATGAATCATTCAAACGACCCATTTCCATATATCGAAGAATCAGAAGTTCTGGTGGAGGATTTGATAGATATTGAATCCAACGACCTGATTGTGTACAATGACGAATTCAATACATTCGATCATGTGATCAAGATTCTGATGAAAGTTTGCAAGCACAGCATAGAGCAAGCAGAGCAATGCACGATCACTATCCACTACAGGGGAAAATGTGCGGTAAAAAAAGGTAGTATTACAGAGCTAAAACCTATGTGTGAGGCTATATTAGATGCTGGAATCCAAGCCGAAATCGTTTAAATCCACCCACAATTGAATTTCCCTTCCAAACTGATAGAAGATGCTGTCACCGAAATCTCCCGACTTCCAGGAATCGGTAAGAAGACTGCACTTCGCCTAGCACTTCATCTTCTCAAGCAGCACGAGGCAAATACCGAAGCTTTGGCTTTGGCAATCACTCGCATGCGTACCGAGATCCAGTATTGCAAAACCTGCCATAATATTTCTGATGCTGAAGAATGCAGTATCTGCATCAGCCATCGCCGGGACGGTTCCATTCTTTGCGTGGTAGAGGACATTCGTGATGTGCTGGCGATAGAGAACACGAATCAGTTTCAGGGAAAATACCATGTGCTGGGAGGTGTGATTTCTCCTATACAAGGCATAGGACCAGAGGAATTGAAGATAGAATCTTTACTTGAACGGGTAGAAATTGCAGCGCAAAGCGAACCTATTCTAGAAGTGATTTTGGCGCTTAGCGCCACGATGGAAGGCGATACCACCTCATTCTATCTGGCAAAAAAGCTAAAGGAAAAAGGTGTCCGGGTAAGTTCAATCGCACGGGGAATCCCTGTGGGCGGAGAATTGGAATTCACAGATGAAGTCACACTTGGTCGAAGCATCATGACTCGAATTAATTACTCCACCGAGTAAAATTTCCTTTGCAGAGCAAAAACCTACGTCTATATTTGCAAACCAAAAGGGGGATTAGCTCAGTTGGCTAGAGCACTACGCTGGCAGTGTAGGGGTCAACGGTTCGAATCCGTTATTCTCCACTTTTAAGAAGCTTCACAGAAATGTGGAGCTTTTTTTGATTTCCGGGTGTTTTAAAAAATGGAAGGATTCCGGCTTGACAAGAAAATCTCGTTTTGAACACAAGTTTATCTAGTATTCTTTAAGGAAATCTCGTTCCCAAGTTTTTTACTCAATCATGTAAAGTGTTTCTTTTTCGATGTCTTTTGTAAGTAAATATTCCAACCTGGATTTGGCTTTAATAAGGACATCGAAAGCCAAATCCAGGTTGGAATATTT
>TARA_R110000850_G_scaffold56092_2_pt1 | contig 15904 bp, 15 predicted proteins | sample TARA_R110000850 | Tara Oceans TARA_R110000850 (sample SAMEA4397586) | marine metagenome | biome: Polar Biome; feature: [SRF] surface water layer (ENVO:00010504); material: water (ENVO:00002006), including particulate matter (ENVO:01000060) such as... | depth 5 m | reverse complement strand
ATGAATCGGCAATAGCACCTGCAGAATCCAATAAAACCACCATACCTCCAGCTATCGGGTAACTTGGGAGCGTGGCCATGCTGGCAAACTCCCCAAAAGCCGATTTAGGAAAATCTAGTTTTAGCATATCTGGATTAGTCGTGATGGCCAAAAAACCTCTTGGGGCGAGAATCAACGAATTCACATTGAGATGCTTTACTTGATCAATTACACCAGAGTTATCAAGGTGAGCTAGCTTCCAGTGTTTGACTTCAAGAAAATTATCCGTCACATTGATCAATTCCACAAACTTAGGTGAACCAGTTTTCGGATTGAATAAAAGTTCGTTAATCAACACATCACCCATTTTAGCTTGAACAGGCAAAACAAGCTTCAACGGCTCATCTTGGGAATATTCATTCCCTGAGCAATCTATTAAGCCATTTATTTGCAGACTATAAATTGTATTAGCAGCAACTTCCTCAGAAAAGAGAAGTTCAATCTGTTTGGAACCTGGCTGAGTGATAGAATCAATTTGCAAACTTGGCTCAAGCACAAAGTTTGCTTTATCAAAGTCTGCTAGAATTGATTTGGAAAAAGTCAACAAAAGACTTTTCGGAGAAATGAATTCCACTGAAATCAGAACTATTGGACTTACGTCAGGCGACAAATCGAATATAGAATTTTGTCTGCCCGGCGTGCCCCTAAGCGGATCAACAGATGGCTTGAGCAAATCACTTTGCTCGCAAGCATAGAATGGATTCGCAACTTCTAGGCTATATCCTCCATTCGCAAACTCACTTCCTCTCCAGCTACTTGTTGAATAAGATACCTTATCAATTAGATTTCCTTGATCATCTTTTAGACTTAGTCGATCACCAGAATTCAACAAAGTGGGCCAGCTTTTTACAGGAATTACCTTCCCAAAACTTTTCATAAGCACAGTCTGATTCTCAGGTATCAAAAGCAAATAATCTCCAGGCAAAACCCATTCATCCTGGAGATTTACAGAAGATCTGGAATTTGCCAAAGCAATTCCGCTAAGCCTGACAGGATATTCACCAGCATGAAAGACCTCCACATATTCCACATTTGGCAAATCCAAATCAGCTTTTGGAGCTGGCATGATTTCATTAATCACAAGTGTTTTGGGAGGTATGAAAGTAGGATCAAAAAACTGAAAGGAAATCAGCGTGTCTAACAGGAAGTTTCCTTCCAAATCCGGAATTTGTGATATCTCCAAATTATAACTTTTCCCTGTTTCGAGTTTCTGCTGAAATGTTAGATACACCAAACTGTCCGCTTTCAGTTTAACTGCAACTGGTTCTTGTCCATCCAACATATAATTAATTAGAAACCCAGAAAAGACAGGATCAACTGCTTCATCAAACTGAACCTCTACTTCCCGCTCATCATATCCACGAATTCTAGTGACTTTTGGTGCAATTTTATCCACCACAAATTCACCAAACTCGAAATCATCCATCAACCATTTTGCGCAGCTACCAGAACCAGCACCGTAGCGGATTTCCAAGCGGATAAAAACTTCAGCATCCTTACCAAATTCATCTGGCAAGACCAGCTCAAATAATCTGAACTCCTGGTTCTCATTCCTAAATTCGTTTGCTCCACCCAAGATTTCTCGTCCAGAATAATTACCATTCAATTCCTTCCCCCAACTATAATAAACTTGAGCAGGTCTATCACCTGTACCATTTTTATATGATTTGGCCCAAAAGTGGACTTTGGGATCATTGAATTCTTGGGGAGAAAGCCGAATTATAACTTCCCCATTAAAAGTAGAAATAGGCTGAACAGCCAAGGCTTTGCTTCCACTCCTACCAAGTCCATTAGCCTGATATATGCGGGATGAAGTCCCTCTGATCTCATTTGCATACCAGCTAGGCAAAAACTCATTAGGATAGTTTTCAATGATAAAAGCACCTTCAAAATCCTGAATATGATTAGTCGCATAGTCTCGCAAATCCTCACTCACTGTGAAAACAGCTAAAAAGATGAATTGCCAAATAAAAAATAAGCCAACCACAAGCATGTCAATTAAAAAGTCTACACTAAATATAATTATCAAAATGATCTCAAACCATAACTTTTATTGAATTTTCTACAGTTTTGGCTAAAATATTTGAACGACAGGCCTGATAATGAATCTATAGCCCTTACTTTTGTGCTTCAAAAATTTTCAACAACTACTTTATATCTGATGAAATCGAGCATGACTCAATCGTCACACCCAGTGATGATTATAAATCTGCGAGATTCCATCTGACCTTTGGAAGACAAATTTTAAAACAGATGAAATTAGCAGTGGTAGGAGCTACCGGCTTGGTAGGCTCAGAAATCCTAGAGGTGCTAGCAGAGCACAACTTCCCTTTTGACGAACTTCTATTAGTCGCCAGCGAGCGATCTGTAGGTAAACAGATTGACTATAAGGGCAAACCTTACACTGTCATCGGACTTGCAGAAGCTGTTTCATTGAAACCTGAAGTAGCTATATTTTCAGCAGGCGGAGGCACTTCTACGGAATGGGCTCCAAAATTCGCAGAAGTAGGCACTATGGTAATCGATAATTCTTCAGCTTGGAGAATGGATCCGACCAAAAAACTGATCGTTCCAGAAATCAACGCCAAAGAACTTACTAAAGATGATAAGATCATCGCAAACCCAAATTGCTCTACCATTCAAATGGTATTGGCTCTAGCCCCTTTACGTGAGCGCTACGGCATCAAAAGAGTAGTAGTATCCACTTATCAGTCTGTGACTGGTACTGGCGTAGCAGCAGTAGAACAGATGATGGCTGAGCGTGCAGGTGAAAAGGCCACCATGGTCTATCCTCACAAAATTGACATGAACGTACTTCCTCACATCGATGTATTCCAAGAAAACGGATACACGAAGGAAGAGATGAAAATGATCAAGGAAACTAAGAAAATTTTCAGCGACGATACGATCCAAGTGACCGCGACCACAGTGAGAATCCCAACTATGGGCGGCCACTCTGAATCAGTAAACGTAGAATTCAAAGAAGACTTTGATTTGGCAGAAGTGCGTGAGCTACTTGCGGCTGCTCCTGGCGTGATCGTGCAGGACGACCCAGCAAACAACATCTACCCTATGCCTATCACTGCGCATAAAAAAGACGAAGTATTCGTAGGTCGCTTGAGAAGAGATGAGTCTCAGGCAAATACGCTAAATATGTGGATTGTAGCTGACAACCTTAGAAAAGGCGCTGCAACCAATGCCGTGCAAATCGCTGAATACGCGTTGGCAAACGGTTTGATTTAATGGATTTGACCCACTATCATCGGGCCGACTTCCAACAATTTGTGCAGGATCATCTTACGGAAGATCCTGCACTTTTACTTTTTAGATATCTGGGGAAAACTGATTTCGATCTAAAAGCTGCTGTCCAGCAGATCTCAGCGAGACAAAAAGCAGCCAAGAAACTCCCTTCTTGGGCATCCAATCCTCAAGTGATTTTTCCAACATCCATTTCTTTGGAGCAAAGTTCATCTGAACAAACCGCTGAATTCAAGGCTAGAGACAGAAAAGGCAAACTCATGATAGACCTCACCGGAGGCTTCGGAGTAGATAGTTATTTTCTGAGCACAGGTTTTGAAAAAGCCATTTACTGCGAACAGCAAGTAGAGTTAGCTGAAATTGCCGAGCATAACCTAGAAGTTTTAGCTCCAAAGAAATTCGAAATCGTAAAAGGTGACGGATTAGCTTTTTTAGCTCAGACGGAAAAGCACTTTGATATGATCTATGCTGATCCTGCACGTAGGGGAAAAGGCAATCAGAAGCTATACAAACTTCAGGACTGCGAGCCTGATGTGGTCAGTTCTTGGGAAATGATGAAAAGTAAAGCGGATTCGATCTTATTGAAATTGTCGCCAATGCTCGATATTTCACAAGCACTCACCGAGCTTCCTGACATCCAGAAAGTGCAGGTTGTTTCCGTAAAAAATGAAGTGAAAGAATTGCTTTTGCACTGGAGCTTAAAAGGAGTAGAATCTCCTTTGAGCATCGAAGCTATTGATTTAGGGACGAAAGAAACCAGTTTTTCATTTGAGCCAAGCGAGGAAGAGAGCATCAATTCTATAATTGGAGAAGTGGACAACTACTTGATTGAGCCCTTTTCAGGAATATTGAAAGCCGGAGCATTTAAGACTTTTGGAGCTCGATTTAACTTGATAAAACTGGATCCAAATAGTCATTTATACACTTCGTCTGAAGTTCCAATGGAAATCCCTGCAAGAGTATTCAAGGTGATTCAGGAAGTACAGCCTAAGAAAGCTGAAATCAAAAAGCTATTTCCTGCTGGAAAAGTGAATGTGATCACACGGAATTATGCAACAGGCTCAGAAGCACTGAAGAAAAAACTAAGCCTAAAAGACGGTGGAGATGACTTTTTGATTGGAACCAAAACCCAAACTGGTTTTAAGATCTATTGGTGTAGGCTGGCTAAGTGACAATTAATTCGAGATTCAGGATTACAAATCCCGAATAGCACCAGAAATGAAAATTCTATGAATTCTCAACCGCTATACAACTGCCAAAACATTAACCCAACTGAGGCGAATAAAGAAACGGATAGAATAACTATTCTAGCTCTATCAACAAACTTGCGCCCTTTGTACAAAACAATTGTTTGAATCAGAAATAAACCTGATAGCAAAGCCATTTTACCCGGGTGGGACATATCAAATATCTTTGACATTATCACAAATGCGACAATTGGTAGAATTAGTCCTAATTGAAAAAGTTTCTTTTCACGCATACATGAAGATATTTAAAAAATTCTGGAAAAAGAATGGTAATGAGACGAGTACCGAATAACTCCAACTACAGATTAATTATGCTGGATAATCTCATCTCTCCAAATCTCTAGCAAATCGCAATTTTCTAGCAGGTGAATTATTAATTCTATGTTCCTTTCTATGATAGTTAAAAGCACTTGGTTTTTAACATTCCCAGTTTTGACTAAAATCAGTTTTCTGGGTTCACCTCTTACTAATTGCGATTCTAAAAAATCGAGGTCTTTTGTAATGATGACTCGATCTTCATTTTTAGCAACTTGAAGAAGGAAATTATCTTGAGTAAGATTTTTTTCTGGAAGATCTAGGGTATGGATACTGTCATGACCAATTGTCACCAAAAGTGATGAAAGACTTTTAGGTAATTGAGCATCCACCAGAAAATTCATTAGGCTACTTTGTAAATGCCTTTTACTTGGATGAGTTTAGAAGCATATTCAAGAACAGCTAATAAGTCATTATTTTCAAGATCTGGGTAATCGCCCAGAATTTCTTCATTAGTCATTCCTGAAGCAAGAAGCTCAAGTAAACTTTCCACCGGATATCTTAATCCTCGCACAGTAGGCTTACCATGGCAAACTTGAGGATTAATTGTGATTCTATCTATTAGCTTTTCCATCTTTTGTTCTAGACATTATCCTAATATAAAAAAAAGTGAAGGATTACTCCTTCACTTCTTCGTAATCGACGTATTCTCCGCCTTTGATGTTATGCTCTCGCTTTTCTTTCTGTTGTTTCGGCATGTAATCTACGATGATTTCATCCTTTGACGTAGCAGCATGCCGTTGAGCACGTTGCTCTTCTTTAGCTACTTCGCTTACATGCCTAGCAAATTTTGCCAATTTGCTTCTAAGAAAATATCGGATTAGTTGGCCTAGTAGCCAACCAACTCCGAGAACTATTACGAGAAATTTCCACACAATACTTTATCGTTTTATTAGTTTCTTATCTACTCAAATACAGATTTCTCTCCGCGTAGATTTTCAAGAAATAATCATCCATCAGGTCATCGATAAAGTAGATCGACTCACCGGTAGACTTCATTTCAGGACCCAATTCCTTATTTACTTTCGGGAATTTATGGAAAGAGAAAACTGGTTCCTTGATAGCATAACCCTTTTTGTAAGGCTTGAATTCAAAATCAGTCACTTTTTTCTCTCCTAACATCACCTTTACGGCATAGTTTACATAAGGTTCTCTGTAAGCTTTGCAAATAAATGGCACCGTACGAGAAGCTCTTGGGTTTGCTTCGATAATATAAACCTTGTCATTTTTGATTGCAAACTGAATATTGATCAAACCTACAGTTCTCAAAGCTAGGGCAATTTTCTCAGTGAAAATTTCAATCTGGCGAATCACCAAGTCTCCCAAGTTGTAAGGAGGAAGCACAGCATAAGAATCACCTGAGTGAATTCCCGCAGGCTCTATGTGCTGCATGATACCGATGATATACACATTCTCACCATCACAGATCGCATCAGCCTCTGCTTCTATAGCTCCTTCCAGGAAGTGATCGAGCAAGATCTCATTGTTAGGAATATCTCTCAAGACATCCACAACATGCTCTTCAAGCTCTTTCTCGTTAATCACGATCTTCATGCCTTGACCACCTAATACGTAGCTAGGACGAACCAAAAGCGGGAAACCAATAGTCTTACATAGCTCTAGCGCTTCGTCTGTATTGTGAATTGTACCAAACTCAGGATAAGGAACATCCAGATCTTTCAAAAGAGAAGAGAATCTTCCTCTATCTTCTGCCAGATCCAGTGCTTCGTAGCTTGTACCGATAATCTTGATTCCGTACTTCTCCAGCTTCTCAGCAAGTTTCAAAGCAGTCTGACCACCCAACTGAACAATTACGCCCTCAGGCTGCTCGTGAAGGATGATCTCGTAGATATGCTCCCAGAATACCGGCTCGAAATATAACTTATCTGCAATATCAAAGTCTGTAGAAACTGTTTCAGGGTTACAGTTGATCATGATGGTCTCATAGCCACACTCTTTGGCTGCCAACACTCCATGAACACAGGAATAATCAAACTCAATTCCTTGACCTACTCGGTTTGGACCTGATCCAAGAACAACTACTTTTTTACGATCAGATCTTACTGACTCATTTTCTGAGCCAAAAGAAGAATAATAATAGGGTGTTTTCGCCTCAAATTCCGCCGCACAGGTATCTACCAATTTATACACTCGCTTGATCCCCATTTCGGTGTAACGCTTGTCGAAGACTTCGCTTTCTAAACAATCTAGCAAGTGTGCGATTTGACGGTCAGCATAGCCTTTACGCTTAGCCAGATCCATCAACTCAACAGGAATTGTAGCAAGTTTAAATTTCTCTATTTCTCTTTCCAGATGAATCAACTCCTCGATTTGCTTCAAGAACCACTTATCGATCTTGGTCAAATCTTGGATAGTTCTGAAAGAAATTCCGAGTTTGAATGCATCATAGATATGGAAAAGTCTATTCCAGCTAGGATTAGCCAAGGAATACAATATTTCTTCTTGGTTGCGCAGTTCCTTTCCGTCCGCACCAAGACCATTTCTCTTGATCTCAAGTGATTGACAGGCTTTCTGTAGCGCTTCCTGAAAGTTGCGGCCTATACCCATAACCTCACCTACCGACTTCATCGATAGACCAAGTCTTCTGTCAGCTCCTTTGAATTTATCAAAGTTCCAACGAGGCACCTTTACGATTACATAATCAATCGTAGGCTCAAAAAATGCAGAGGTTGTGCCGGTAATGGAGTTTTTCAACTCATCCAAGTTATATCCTATCGCTAGTTTGGCTGCTACTTTTGCAATTGGGTAACCAGTTGCTTTGGATGCCAATGCTGAAGAGCGGGAAACTCGTGGATTAATCTCGATACCGATGATTTCAGAGTTATCAGGGCTTACAGAAAACTGTACGTTACAGCCTCCGGCGAAATTCCCGATGCTATTCATCATCGTGATCGCGAAGTTTCTCATGCGCTGATACGTGGTATCAGGCAAAGTCATCGCAGGTGCCACAGTGATAGAATCACCTGTGTGAACGCCCATAGGATCAAAGTTCTCGATAGAACAGACCACGATCATGTTGCCGATATTATCGCGCATCACTTCCAGCTCGTATTCCTTCCAGCCAATGATACTCTGCTCGATCAATACTTCGTGAACTGGAGAAGCTTGAAGTCCATCAGAAAGTGCGCTTTCAAATTCTGCTGCAGTTTCTACAAATGCACCGCCTGCGCCACCTAAAGTATAGGATGCTCTTATGATAAGTGGGAAACCAATTTCTTGAGCAATTTCTTTTCCTTGAAGAAAAGAAGTGGCCGTAGCGCCTTTACATACGCCCACGCCGATTTTTTCCATCAGCGCTTTGAATTTTTCACGATTCTCGGCTGTATCGATGGCCTCGATATCTACACCGATCATTTTTACTCCGTACTTGTCCCAGACACCACCTTTATCGCAATCAATGGCGAGATTCAATGCAGTCTGTCCACCCATAGTTGGGAGAACTGCATCAATATCGGGGTGATCTTTAAGAATTTGTACGATGGATTTCTTTTCCAAAGGGAGCAAATACACATTATCTGCCGTGACCGGATCGGTCATGATCGTTGCAGGATTGGAATTGATCAGCGTCACAATGATGCCTTCTTCGCGAAGAGACCTGGATGCTTGGGAACCTGCGTAATCAAATTCGCAAGCTTGACCAATAACGATGGGACCTGAACCAATGATGAGAACGTGCTTGATACTGCTATCTTTAGGCATTAGAGAGGGAGATTGAAGAGAAAGTTTTGCTTAAGTCCAAATTGGGGCAAAATTAAAAAAATAATCCGAAGGGGCATGGTAAAATGGGAAAGAAATCCAAAAAGCTTACTAAACACTGGGTAATAATAACCTGAATTTGTTTCGAAAAACGCAAAAAATTGAACACCAACAATTGGCAAACCAATAATTCACGTTTATTATTGTCGAATCATCAAGAACGCATAAAATATTATTAGCCTTCCTATTTTCCCAAAAAAATCAACTTAGTAAACCATTCTATTGATGAACAAAAGAATAATCACACTTGGAGAAATCATGCTCCGCCTATCCACACCTGGGCATGACCGCTTTATAAACACACAATCCTACGAAGTCAATTACGGCGGTGCAGAGGCAAATGTGGCTGTTTCTCTTGCTTTTTGGGGACTATCAGCTGCGCATGTCACTTCATTTCCAGACCATGAAATTGGAAAAGCAGCTGTAAACACATTGAGATTCTCGGGAGTGGACACTTCTTTTATTCGATTCAACGAAGGAAGAATGGGCGTTTACTTTGTCGAAAATGGAGCTATGCAGCGCTCATCAAAAATCATATACGACCGCTTTGATTCTGCTTTTGCTCAGGTCAATGTCAAAGATTTTGATTGGGAAAAAATTTTTGAAGGCGCAGATTGGTTTCACTGGACAGGAATTACACCTGCCATTTCCCAATCCGCTGCAGATCTATGCAAAGTGGCCGTGAAAGCGGCTTCTAAGCTAGGAGTGAAAATCAGTGCTGACATCAATTATCGAAGAAATCTATGGCAATACGGTAAAGGTCCGATGGACATTATGCCTGAACTGATCAAACCATCTCATCTGATCATAGCTGGCCTTACAGACTTCGAAAACTGTATGGGAATCACAGAAACGGACTATTTGCAAGCATGTGAAAAGGCAAAATCTATGTGTCCATCTTTGAAATATGTATCGACCACACATCGTGATTCTATCAGCGCATCTGAAAATGAGCTAAACGGAGTACTTTGGAATGTAGAATCTCTGCTAGAATCCAAAACCTACGAAATGACTCATATCGTAGATAGAATCGGCGGTGGAGATGCTTATATGGCTGGGCTGATTTATGGCTTACTCCATTTGGATGATCAAAATGCGCTAGACTTTGCCATTGCGGCATCAGTACTGAAGCATTCTATCCCAGGAGATGCAAACTTCGTCTCCATTGACGAAGTGAATCAGCTGGTGGAAGGAAAAAATGTAGGTAAACTTTTACGATAAAAATAAGTATGCGATTTTCAAACAGTGAAATGCTACAAGCCATGAGTGACACGGGGATGATCCCTGTTTTCAACCATGTAGATATAGAAGTGGCGAAAGGCGTACTTGACGCCTCATACAAAGCGGGAATTCGAGTTTTTGAATTCACTAATCGAGCAACAAATTCTCTGGAGGTTTTCAAAGAGCTATATGCTTATGCTGGCAAATACTCGGATCTGGTGATGGGTATAGGTACTATTTTCACCACGGATGTTGCTTCAGACTTCATCGACGCAGGTGCGGATTTTATTGTTTCGCCAGCTTTGATCCCAGAACTGGCGGTTTATTGCAATTCCAAGGATGTTTTCTGGATTCCAGGATGCGCCACCATGTCGGAGATTTTTCAGGCTAAAAAGCTAGGAGCAACCTTAGTAAAAGCTTTCCCCGGAAACGTCGTAGGATCAGCATTTGTAGCTGCTGCTAAGTCGGTATATCCTGAGCTTCACATCATGCCAACTGGAGGAGTAGAACCAACAGAAGAAAACCTGAAAGAATGGTTTGATGCTGGTGTGTATTGTGTGGGAATGGGCTCTCAGCTATTCAAAAAAGATTGGATCAAGAATCAGCAATTCGATCTTTTGGAGAATAAAATAGCGGAAACGTTGCAAGTGATTAAGAGCATTCGGTAAGAATTGTAAGTGGTAAGTAGTTACGGAATACTTCTTACCACTTACAAATTCTACTTTTTCGGGTGAGTGACTAACTCATAATACTGCTCTAACATGGGCACTCCATAATTCTTTGATTTCATTTCACTGATTTTGTGAAAGCCCATTCTCTCATACAAACTAACGGCAGCTTCTAATCCTGAAGTAGTATACAAATAGGCTGCATCATAGTTACGATCATGATAGAAATCCATCCATTCCTTCATCAATCTGCTTCCGATTCCAAACCCCCGAAATTCTTTCGCCAAGATGAAGTACCTCAACTGCGCACGGTTTGCAGGCCTATGCATGAGTAAAACAAAGCCCACCATTTTCCCTTCGCTCTCTACTACCCAAACTTTGTCTTTTTTCAAATTGTAAGCCCGATAGAATTCCAGCAAGCTTTCCATCACATAAGCTTCAAATCCAATCCCAAAATCATGCTCTTCTGAATAGACTTTGCCATGCAAAGCCGCCACCTGCCCAAGATCACCTGGCTCAAGTGTATTTCGTATTAAAAAATCAGGAGACTTTTGCATCCATTTAAAATAGGAAATAATGGTGGAAACTTAATCTTAGGAGCACTAAAAAAACCAAGTCCAGCTTCTGGAGAAGCAGGACAACCGCGAGCTTTGTGGAAAACAAAAAAAATAGCCGTCCAAAATTGAACGGCTATGAATGTCTTAACCTTCGGAATAGTTGAAACTATCAACTTGCTCCTTGATCCAGTCGTAGTATTTTTCCTTGCGGAATTCTGCCCAATCCTTTTTGTATTTGGAATCTTCGATCAAAAACTTGAAGGCAGTATTTGCTTTTGGCTTGGTCAGCGAACTAACCAAATCATCAGCTAGATTTTTTTCTTTGACCCTCCGGTCAATAAAATCCTGCATCATCTGATGTTCTTGAGCAGGCTCCATTTGAGTAAACTCGGCATAATTATCCGGGCTTTCTTCGATTTCATCCAAAACATCTTCTTCTGCCTCTGTCAGATCATAATTATAATAATCCTCATCATCCGGCATCTGATGAATTCTTTTCTTGTCGATCTGATAGAAACAGATCATTCCTTTGAGTAATTGGGTTGAGATAAGGTCTATCTCCTTTTCAGTAAGCGAAAGCATTGATGGTTTACAAAATTTTCAGAAAATAGTGAAAGTCGAATTCTGATCAAATTCTAGTTTAATAAAGCAATTGAAGCGCCAATATAGTTGGATTTAATCACTTGAATCAAGAATTATTGAAAGCATTTCACTATCAATTTCATGTCCACCCCGAAAAGTCAGCTTTTTCACTTCTTTGCCAAGGTTTTTGATCAAATCCTGCTGTATTTCAATACTTTCCGGAGTTACAAATTCATCCTGATCCCCCAAAACCAAGGAAAGTTTTGTTTGAGAAAATCTCTCCCTAGCATCTTCTAAAGCCATATCCTGAGCAAATCCTCCTGCCCAAAGCACCAATTGATCCACTTCGCCCGTCCATCTACTTGCCCAACGTGTGGCAGTAGCCGCTCCCTGAGAGAATCCCAGCAGGTTGATTTTTGGCATATCCTGATACTGTGAAAGTAAATTCTCCATCAACAGATCTAGGTAATTATGGTTGTTTTGTATGGCTAATTCCCGCTCATGCTTGGTCATCCAATTCGCTCCTACTCTTCCGGAAAAACCGGTGAGATATCCGTAATTCGTTGCTTCTGGAGCTATAAAAAGCCGATCGGAGGAATCGAAACCTTGAAACTTACGGATGAAAAACTCCGCTAACTGCCCGTATCCATGCAACAGCAGCCAGATTTCTTTCTCTTCAAAAGTTGGCTCATGCGAGACGGAATACTGTGCTTGATACTGAAAACTGATACTTTTCTTCAAAACTATATATTTTGTCAGGTAGGTTATACTTAAATTCTTGGTATCAATAAATGAAATTAGATTTCGGCTTTTAACCTTTCTAAAAAGACTTTCCGATGTCAGCCTGAGCACTTGAGAGACAAGAGTCTCGAAATCGAAGGCCAGTTAAATAGAATAAAACAACATTTCGACTTCGCTCAATGTGACAAACGTCAATTATAAAAAAGCCTAGATACTCCATCAAGAAACTAACAGAATATTAAGCGTTCAGATCGTCAAATTTAAAAGGCAAAAGCGTTTGGATTCCTTGGAATCGAAGTACGCTTCCGTCAGGATTCTGGATCAGAATAGAAATTGGTTGGTTAAATCGCATTTCCATTTCGTTGATCGTCTGCCGACAAAGTCCACAAGGCGACACTCCAGCCCAAATCTCATCGCCTTTTCTGCGCGCTACAATTGCGATTTCCTTCACTGCGAGATCTGGGAAATTGGCTCCGGCATAGCCAAGCACCAACCGTTCTGCACAAACTCCTACAGGGAAACTTACATTTTCCTGATTGCTGGATTGTAGGATTTCTCCTGACTCAAGTCGCACAGCTGCACCCACATGAAAGTCAGAATACGGCGCATAGGCGCTTTCAGACACTTTTCTCGCCCGCATCATCAGCTGCTGCTCTTCTATTGTCAGTTCCTCCCAAGCCAGTTCTTCAAACTCAGCTTCAATTTTTATTTTCTTGCTCATCGTTGGCTAAATTGGAGTTTTCCTAACGATTAAGGTAGGGAATTGTTCCTTTTAATATTCTCCCCACAATTTTTTACCCTAAAATATAATCTCCAATTTAGTCCGAGTAACACCACATAGCATGCATACAATTCTGATTTTGGGAGGCGGAAAATCTGCCATATTTCTAATAGATTTCCTGGCGAAAAGCTGTCAAACCAAACCCCGTAAATTGATTTTGGCTGACATCAACCTGGTTTCCGCTCAGGAAAACCTTAAAAATCAGCTAAATACTGAAGCACGTCAGCTAGACATAGAAGATGTAGCTGCCCGACAGTCGCTTATCAAAGAAGCGGACGTAGTGATTTCCATGCTCCCTGCTTTTATGCATCCCATAGTGGCAAAGGATTGTCTGGAATTTGGAAAGCACTTTTTCTCGGCTTCCTACGAGTCGGAGGAAATGCGTGGAATGAGATCCGAAATCGAAGCAAAAGGTTTGTTTTTCCTAAATGAATGCGGTCTAGATCCGGGCATCGATCACATGTCAGCCATGCAAATCATCAACTTGGCGAAGTCAAAAGGCGAAGAAATCATCTCCTTCAAATCCTATTGTGGTGGACTGCTCGCACCAGAATCTGAGGATAATCCCTGGAAATACAAATTCACTTGGAACCCAAGAAATGTAGTTTTGGCTGGCCAGGGAACTTCCCGATATATAGAAAATGGCGATTTGAAGTTTGTTCCTTATCATCAGCTTTTCAACCGACTCGAAACTATCCAGTTTCCGGGATTGGGAGATTTTGACGGCTATCCCAATCGGGATTCGCTTAGCTATAGAAAGGTCTATGGATTGGAAAATATCAGCACCATGCTACGCGGAACGCTAAGAAGAGACGGTTACTGCAAAGCCTGGAATGTATTTGTCCAGTTGGGAATGTGTGATGATAGTTTTCAGATGAAGCTGTCTGAAAGCACGACGCTGAGACAGTTATTGAATTCATTTTTACCTTACGACCCAGCCCTTTCTGTAGAAGAAAAACTCGGTAACTTGATCGCTGATTTTGATTTCCCTACTTGGGAAAAAATTCAGTGGCTAGGATTTTTCGGGAATGACTTGCTCCCAAAAACAACTGGTTCTCCGGCATCTATTCTTCAAGCTATTCTAGAGAAAAACTGGAAGCTTTACCCGGAAGACAAGGACATGATCGTGATGCAGCATCTTTTTGAAATCAAAACTCCAGAAGGTATCAAGGAAATCAGATCAAGCTTAGTTTGCTATGGAGAAGATGCTACCTATACGGCCATGGCAAAGACGGTAGGACTTCCTTTGGCTATTGCTGTTGATCTATTTCTAGATGGAAAAATCAATTTAAAAGGCCTCCATGTGCCTGTGCTCCCTGAGATTTACACTCCGATTTTGGAAGAGCTAAGAAATTATGGAATTATCTTCCGAGAGGAGATGAGAATAGTTTAAGCTTTGAAGCCAAGCAAAAAACCTGACACTAAACTGGCATAACTTTCATGAGGCGTTCCATCTTCGTTTTTGATGAAAATGGCTGATATTTCTGACTCATTCTGATTTCTGGAAAAAGCACAAATCTCTCTTTGTATTCGTTTTCCAGGCTTGTCTTGTAGCGTGAGTTTGATGCCAAGAAACAATCCATGCTTTTCCGCTTCTTTTTGAAAATCCTGCATTTGTCTTGGCGGAAGAATTATCCAAAACTGCCCATCCTCTTTTAAAAGCTGAGCCACTTTTCCCAATAAATCCTCAAAGGAAAGCTCGTCTGTGTGCAAAGCCATGTTGCGCTGCACATCGGATGATTTCAAGTGATCAGGAAAATAGGGCGGATTGCTGACAATCAGATCATAGTTCTGCTGAGGTTCGAAATCCTGAAATCTCCCCTCCCAAAGCTGCATTCTATCCGTAAAGCTATTTGAGCGAAAATTCTCCAATGCCTGAAAAGCAGCCTCCGAATCTATCTCAACAGCCTGAATAGCTGCTTGAGGAAAACGCTGAGCCAACATCAAGGCAATGACTCCAGTACCAGTTCCAACATCTAAAATTTCTCTCGGAGAGATAGCATCAGCCAAAGCTCCAAGCATCACCGCATCTGTACTGATTTTCATCGCACAGCGATCCTGATTGATTCGAAACTGCTGAAACTGAAACCAGGAATTGGCCATTTAAGTACGGGCTTTGCTGAAGAAGCTCATGTTAAACCGAGGCTTATCATCCATCACGTTTACATCATCCTCCGATACCCGCTTCACACTCTCAATAGTATAGAATGCTTTCTCATCTATGCTTTTCACTTTGGCGATAAACTCCTTGAGACTATCTCTTTTCATCACCGTAAAAAGCAAATTCACCTTGCCAAAACGTCCTTCTCCACCGACATTAGTAAAGCGGAAATCGCGGTCTTTCATGTACTCTATCAGCTCAGGAAGTGGCTGTGGAGTGATGACACGAACCAACACTCTACCAAAAGCTAATTTTTCTTCAAAATACATCCCCACATAGGTCCCCATTCCAAAACCACCTGCATAGGCAACATAAGAAAGTGGATTGTCTATGTTTTGAAAAATCTGACCTATTGCGAGAAGCCAAATTAAGGCCTCAAAAAAGCCCAGAACTGGAGCAATGTTCTTTTTCCCATTCATCATAAACATAATCCGAAGCGTGTTGATGGACACATCTCCGACTCTTGCACAGAAAATAAGCAAGGGCATGATCAGATAATCGAATAGTTGTTCAGAAATTCCGAAGGTTTGAAAGAATTCTTGCATGAGATTTGGTAT
>TARA_R110000850_G_scaffold276172_1_pt1 | contig 15918 bp, 12 predicted proteins | sample TARA_R110000850 | Tara Oceans TARA_R110000850 (sample SAMEA4397586) | marine metagenome | biome: Polar Biome; feature: [SRF] surface water layer (ENVO:00010504); material: water (ENVO:00002006), including particulate matter (ENVO:01000060) such as... | depth 5 m | reverse complement strand
TGGCGCGATTTCCTGCATAGGCGCATTGCGCCAGCGATGCGCACCTGCCAGTCGGTCAAGGAACGCCAGACCAAGCTTTCCGACAAGCTGACGCGCGCCATTGCATTGCTACGGTCTTGGATCGACGTTGAGCTTGAGCGTCAGAACCGGGACCTTCTGGAGTCGATGAACAATCGCGCCAAGTTGCAACTGCGCCTTCAACAAACCGTTGAAGGCTTGTCGGTGGCGGCTATTTCCTATTACGTCGTTAGCCTGCTGGCGTATCTGCTCAAAGGTATCCCAGGAGTTCATGACAAGGTTGCTCCTGAGCTGGTGATCGCTGGGCTGGTACCCGTGGTCATTTTGGCGATCTGGTGGACGGTTCGGCGAATCAGGCATGCCCATGGTGACCATGCAGGGGAAGAGAAATCTTCCTGATGCGGTCGGCTTGGTCCAGGGAGTGCTCCGGGGCTTGATTCAGGTTCCAGCAACTATTCTTTGCGAAGCCTCGCCTAATCACGCAGACGCCGATCCTGCTTTGTGGCGCCTTCAACTATCAGCCATGCTGGGAGATGATCTTGGTCGATCTGTTTACGACAAAGCCTGAGCCGCCCTTGGCTGAGCGTTTGCGCCCCAGGTCCCTGGAAGAGTTCGTCGGGCAGCAGCATCTGTTGGGGGCCGGCAAACCACTGCGCCTGGCGTTCGAGGCAGGCAAACTGCACTCGTTTATCCTCTGGGGGCCACCCGGTGTGGGCAAAACCACGCTGGGACGCCTGGCCGCCAGTGTCACCGATAGTCAGTTCATCGCCATTTCCGCTGTGCTAGCCGGGGTGAAGGACATCCGCCAGGCCATTGACGATGCTCAGGCCGAGCTGGATGGGCATGGTCGTTCGACGGTGCTGTTCGTCGATGAGATTCATCGATTCAACAAGGCGCAGCAAGACGCACTGTTGCCGCATGTCGAGTCCGGGCTGCTGACACTGGTAGGCGGTACCACCGAACACCCAGGGTTAGCGGTCAACTCGGCGCTGCTTTCGCGGGCGCAGGTCTACACCCTCGAACCGCTGTCCCACGATGAACTGCAGCAACTGTATGAGCGCGCGTTGCCGCATCTGGCCGGGGTTGCCCTGGACGCGGAAGCACTGGACTTGCTCAAAGGCTTCGCTGATGGCGATGGCCGGCGCTTCCTGAACCTGCTCGAGCAGGTAGCCGCTGCAGCGTCCGGCGCGAGCAAGACAACGGTCGACGGTGAGTTCGCCAGGTTGTCGACGAGCCCATCGTTGCGCCGCTTCGACAAGGGAGGCGACGAGTTCTATTGGCAGTTATCCGCCTTTCATAAGTCATTGCGTGGCTCCGATCCGGATGCGGCGCTGTATTGGCTGGCACGGATCCTCGATGGCAGTGGGGACGTCACCCAGGTGATTCGGCGCATGGTGGTGATGGCCAGCGAAGACATCGGCAATGCTGACCCCCAGGCGTTGCAACTGGCACTCAACGCCGCACAAGCCTATGAAAGGCTGGGCTCTCCCGAGGGCGAAATCCCTCTTGCCCAGGCGGTGACCTACCTTGCCTTGGCGCCCAAGTCGAATGCGGCCTACGCCGCCTGGGACCAGGCCAAGGCCTTCGTTAAGAGCACCGGCTCGATGCCTGTGCCGTTGCACCTGCGCAATGCGCCGACCAAGCTCATGAGCCAGATGGGCTATCGCGAAGGTTACCGCTATGCGCACCATGAACCCAACGCCTACGCCGCGGGGCAGACCTATTTTCCAGAAGGGGTGATGCGACCGGGCTGGTACCAACCCACGGACCGCGGGCGCGAGCGCAAGCTGGGAGAAAAGCTTGCCTGGCTGCACTCGCTCGATGATTCGGCATCGCCAGATTGAGCCGGATGTTGCCCGGACTTTCAGCGCTCAGCCATCCACGAACTGTAGGACAGTAAGCTATGCCAAATCCTTCATACGGTGAATCCTCGTGCACTGCTGCGGCCAGCGGCCAAGTGGAAGTGCGCGGTGCGCGGGAGAACAATCTCAAGGACGTGGATGTCGCTATTCCGCGCAATGCGCTGGTGGTGTTTTCCGGTGTCTCCGGCTCTGGCAAGTCTTCGCTGGCCTTCGGCACCATCTATGCTGAGGCACAGCGGCGCTACTTCGAATCGGTAGCCCCGTATGCCCGGCGGTTGATCGACCAGGCGGGTGTACCTGACGTAGATGCGATCGACGGCCTGCCGCCTGCTGTCGCGTTGCAGCAGCAACGAGGGGCGAGCAATGCGCGTTCTTCGGTGGGGAGCGTGACCACACTGTCTAGTCTTGTGCGCATGATGTACTCGCGCGCCGGCGCTTATCCGGCCAACCAGCCGATGTTGTACGCCGAGGATTTCTCGCCAAACACCCCGCAAGGCGCATGCCCGGCCTGTCATGGTCTGGGCCATGTGTACGAGGTGACGGAGGCGACCATGGTGCCTGATCCGTCACTGAGCATCCGTGAACGGGCCATCGCCGCCTGGCCACCGGCCTGGCACGGCCAGAACCTACGCGACATCCTGGTCACCCTGGGCTACGACGTCGACCGTCCCTGGAAGGATTTGCCGAAAAAGGACCGTGAATGGATCCTGTTCACGGAAGAGACGCCCACGGTGCCGGTCTACGCGGGTTTCACGCCTGCCGAGACTCAACAGGCGCTCAAGCGTAAACTCGAACCCAGCTATATGGGCACCTTCACGGGCGCCCGACGTTACGTGCTGCACACCTTTGCCAACACCCAGAGCGCGTTGATGAGAAAGCGCGTGTCGCGCTACATGGAAGGCAAGCTGTGCCCGGCCTGCCACGGCAAGCGACTCAAGGCCGAGGCGCTGTCGGTGACCTTTGCCGGGGTGGACATTGGCGAGTTCATGCAAATGCCCCTAGACCGCTTAGCGGCGCTGCTCGAGCCCATTGCCCAAGGCGACTTCCGCGCCCACACGGCTGGCGAGGGTACCGACCGCGAAGCGACACGCCGTGATCGAGCCGAACGGGCCGCAAGTGGTCGTGCGGTCCATGCGGTATCGCCTGACGTGCGCCGTACGTCGGCGCTGTCGGAGGAGAAGCGTCTCGCCGCGCAGCGCCTGGCCGGTGGGGTAATGGCGCGTCTGCGCCAACTGCGCGGATTGGGCCTGGGCTACCTCACGCTGGATCGGGCCACGCCGACGCTGTCGGCTGGCGAGTTGCAGCGCTTGCGCTTGGCCACGCAACTGAGCTCCATGCTGTTTGGCGTGGTGTATGTGCTCGATGAACCTTCTGCAGGTCTGCACCCCTCTGACAGCCATGCACTGTACGACTCGCTGGATAAACTGCGCGATGCTGGTAACTCGCTCTTCGTGGTTGAGCACGACCTGGACTTGATGCGCCGCGCGCAATGGCTGGTGGATGTAGGACCAGATGCGGGGGAGCGGGGTGGGCGCGTGCTCTACAGTGGTGTGCCAGAAGGATTGCGCGAGATTGCGGAGTCGCGAACTGCGCGGTACTTGTTCGACGAAATCCCCGCACCGGCTAGCCACGAGCGCGAACCGACCGGGTGGCTGGAGCTGCTAGGCATCCGGCGGCACAACCTGCACGGCGTGGATGCACGTATCCCGCTGGGTGTGCTGACGGCGGTTACCGGTATCTCCGGTTCGGGTAAGTCCAGTCTGGTCGCGCAGGCCCTGCCAGAGCTGTTGCTACTGCACCTAGGGCACGAGCCCGAAGATGATGCAGCTGAAAATGCTAACAGCGAAGGTCCTGCTGTTATCGAGGCTACAGGAGGTCATCTCGCCGGTGATGTGGATGTCGTCCAGCGCCTGGTCCAGGTCGACCAGAAGCCGATTGGCCGCACGCCACGTTCAAACTTGGCCACCTATACCGGTTTATTCGATCACGTACGCAAGCTTTTCGCCGCCACGCCGGACGCGCGCCGGCATCGTTATGACGCTGGCCGATTTTCTTTCAACGTGGCGAAGGGGCGTTGTGATACGTGCGAAGGGGAGGGTTTCGTCAGCGTCGAGCTGCTGTTCATGCCCAGTGTCTACGCCCCCTGTCCGACCTGCCATGGCGCCCGCTACAACGAGGCCACGCTCAAGGTACGCTGGAACGGGCGCAACATCGCCGAAGTATTGCAGATGACGGTGGAAGAAGCCTGTGACTTCTTCGCCAGCGAAGACGCCATCGCGCGGCCGCTGCAACTGCTGCAGGAAATCGGGCTGGGCTATCTGCGCCTGGGCCAGCCCGCCACCGAACTATCGGGTGGCGAAGCACAGCGCATCAAGCTAGCCACGGAGCTGCAGCGAAGCCAGCGAGGCCGTAGCCTGTACGTGCTCGACGAGCCTACCACTGGTCTGCACGCTTCTGACGCTGACCGTTTGCTTGTGCAACTGCAACGCCTAGTCGATGCCGGTAATACCGTGGTGATGATTGAGCACGACATGCGTGCTGTAGCTCAGGCCGATTGGGTGATAGACATAGGGCCTGGTGCGGGTGAGGAGGGTGGGCACATCGTTGCGTCCGACACTCCTAGATTAGTGGCAAGGACGTCAGGCAGTCGAACCGCACCATTCCTTGCTGAGCAGCTCAAGCGAACCAAGTAGAGTGCTTTCAATATGGCATTGGGCTCGTAGGGGCCTTGATCATCGCACGGCATGGCTAAGGTTTTGCTGTGACTGATCCACTTGATCATTTAGTACAGGGTTCTAGTAGAACCCATGTGCTATTGGGGGCGTGCTTCTGGTTATTGAATTGACCAGCCAAATAGTTTAACTCAGCTCCTCGCGTGAGGAGCTGGCTTCGAAGGGGGGGATGGAAATTCATCATCAATGCCCCCTTAATTCTAGAGTCGGAAATCATGCTTAATCGCCTAGAAGCCCTGAAAATCTTCTGTGTCGTCGCAGAGGTCTTGCAGTTCCGTGATGCGGCAAATCGACTTAATCTATCCCCTCAAGTGGTCACGCGTACAATCGGAGCCTTGGAGAGAGAGTTTGGAGAGGTACTTTTTTATCGTACTACTAGGCAGGTCAGATTAAGTGGTTTCGGAGAGCAATTGCTGCCCCAAGCCAGGCAGCTCATAAAAGATAGCGAGCGGCTATTTCAGAATCGTTGTCAGGTGAGACAGGATCTGGTGAGCGGTTTAGTGCGTGTGTCTGTACCTGACTCTCCATGCATGCGACTCATCTTAGGAGACATACTCGATGGTCTTCGGAGTTACCCGAGTGTCATTCTGAAGTGGAATGTAAAGCTGGGTGCGTTGGATGATTTCGACGGTCAGGGGGTTGATATATTAATCACCTTGGACCTGCCATCCGATAACAGATGGATCGTGCGTAAGGCTGGCGTTACGCGCAATCGGATCGTAGCCGCCCCTTCGCTTATCGACCGCATTGGCATGCCTAAGAATATCGAGGACCTACAACAGAATTTCCCTCTTAGTACAGTAACGGACCCCGCTACAGGCAGAGCTTGTCCCTGGTATATTCACCAAGGCCGCCAGTTCTTTCCCGCGCAGCCCTACCTAACCACTGACGATTTATATAGTCAATTGGAAGCTACCCGGGCAGGGCATGTGATTAGCTATATTCAGGGCATGACGTGTTTGCCATACCTAGCAAATCGTGAGTTGATAGAAGTACTACCGGAGCTAGAGCGCGCGAGTTGGCCGATCTACGTGTGTCACCCTCAGCGGACCGATAACTGCCCAAGAGTTGATGTGGTTTTCGAAATGCTGGTCGAAAGTCTGAATCGACGTCTCTAATTTCGACGACTGTTTGTCCAGCGATATTGCTATTGCTTTTACAATGGCTTTGTTAGAAGGTTCGCTTCGATCTAGAAGTCAGTGACGCCCTGTCGCTGACGTTATATGTCAGCTCATTGCGGAGAAGTGATGGGAGCGCTGCTGTGTTCCTAGCTACGTAGTACTACGGAGTGTGGCCTCGTATTAATGCGAATGTTCTTGCCGATCTAGGGCGGCCAGAGTGTCACCGTCCCTATCTGGACCCACACAAAAACAAGAACCGCCGCCGGGCTATACCCGCGGCAGGAGAACTTTCAATGACCACACTGGCTACCCGAATTGCCTGGTTCGCCGTCGCCTTGCTGGGTGCATTTGCTCTAGGCACTCTGGCATTGCGCAGGGGCGAAGCCATCAGCGCCCTCTGGATTGTGACTGCAGCCGTTGCTGTCTATCTGATCGCCTACCGTTACTATAGCCTGTTCATCGCCAACAAAGTGATGCAGCTGGACGCCACGCGCGCCACGCCCGCCGTGCTCAACAACGACGGCCTGGACTACATCCCTACCAACAAGCACATCCTCTTCGGCCACCACTTCGCCGCCATCGCCGGTGCAGGTCCACTCGTGGGCCCGGTGCTTGCCGCACAGATGGGCTACCTCCCTGGCACGCTCTGGCTGATCGCCGGCGTGGTGCTAGCCGGTGCGGTACAGGACTTCATGGTCCTGTTCATCTCCACCCGCCGCAACGGTCGCTCTCTGGGCGAGTTGGTGCGCGAGGAAATGGGCCCAATCCCGGGCACCATCGCATTGTTCGGTGCCTTCCTGATCATGATCATCATCCTTGCGGTGCTCTCGCTGATCGTGGTCAAGGCCTTGGCGGAAAGCCCCTGGGGCATGTTCACGGTGATGGCCACGTTGCCGATTGCGGTATTCATGGGCATCTACATGCGTTATATCCGCCCGGGCCACATCGGCGAGATCTCGGTGATTGGTGTGGTGCTGTTGCTCGCCTCCATCTGGGTCGGCGGAATTGTTTCCGCCGATCCCTTCTTGGGGCCGGCATTCACCTTCACCGGCGTGCAGATCACTTGGATGCTGATCGGTTACGGCTTCGTTGCAGCCGTGCTACCGGTGTGGCTGATCCTGGCGCCACGCGACTACCTGTCAACCTTCCTCAAAATCGGCACCATCGTCGCTTTGGCTATCGGCATCCTGTTCATCGCTCCCGATCTGAAGATGCCGGCCGTCACTCACTTCATCGATGGCACGGGCCCGGTATGGAAGGGCGCGCTGTTCCCGTTCCTATTCATCACTGTCGCCTGCGGCGCGGTGTCAGGCTTCCATGCGCTGATCAGTTCTGGAACCACGCCGAAGCTGCTGGCCAATGAAGGCCACGCGCGCTACATCGGCTATGGCGCGATGCTTATGGAGTCCTTCGTGGCTATCATGGCCATTGTCGCCGCTTCGGTGATCGAGCCAGGCGTTTACTTCGCCATGAACAGCCCGGCGGCCCTGGTCGGCGCGGACGTTACCAGTGTCGCGACTACCGTCAGCAGCTGGGGCTTCACCATCACCCCTGAAGTGCTGCAGCAGACTGCCAAGGATATTGGCGAACACACCATCCTGGCCCGCGCCGGTGGCGCACCGACCTTGGCAGTAGGTATCGCGCAGATCCTCCACAAGGCACTGCCGGGCGAGAATACCATGGCATTTTGGTATCACTTCGCCATTCTGTTCGAGGCACTGTTCATCCTCACAGCGGTCGATGCCGGTACCCGAGCTGGGCGCTTCATGCTGCAGGATCTATTGGGCAACTTCGTGCCGTCATTGAAGAAGACCGACTCCTGGACCGCTAACCTAACTGCTACCGCTGGTTGCGTGGCCATGTGGGGCTGGCTGCTGTACCAAGGCGTGATCGACCCGCTGGGCGGTATCAATACCCTGTGGCCGCTCTTCGGCATCTCCAACCAGATGCTGGCGGGCATCGCGCTGATGCTCGGATGCGTAGTGCTGATCCGCATGAAACGCCAGCGCTATGTCTGGGTTACCTTGGTGCCGGCGGTATGGCTGCTGATCTGCACCACCACGGCCGGGCTGATCAAGCTGCTCGACCCGAATCCTGCGATGGGCTTCCTGGCCCTGGCCAACAAGTACAGCACCGCTGCCGCTGCCGGCCAAGTGCTGGCCCCAGCGAAGGATTTGGCGCAGATGCAGCACGTGGTGTTCAACGCTTACACCAATGCGACTCTTACCGTGCTGTTCCTGCTGGTGGTTCTGAGCATCCTCTGGTTCGCAATCAAGGTTGCCCGTCGCGCTTGGATCATGCCCGAACGCACTGACAAGGAGTCGCCGTTCCAGCCCTTGCCCGATGCCTGAGGAGCCCGACAGTATGTTCAATGACTTGAGCAAGATGGGTAAATACCTCGGTCAAGCTGCGCGGATGCTGGTTGGCATGCCGGACTACGATGCCTACGTGGAGCACATGCAGGGAAAGCATCCGGATAAGCCGGTGATGTCCTACGAGGTGTTCTTCCGTGAACGGCAAGAAGCGCGCTACGGCGGAGGCAGCGGACGCCCCGTTCGTTGCTGCTGAGCGGCCACTGATGCAAGCGAGCGCCACGTTCATCGTGGCGCTCTCGCGTTCCAGGGCTGGCAACCCGCATAGTGGCGTCGCCAGCTCCTCCTCGCTTCGGAAAAAACCATGCAACTCAAGCACAAGATCGTCACCCTCAGTGTGCTGCCGCTGATCCTCTCAGTGCTGTTCATCTGCGTCCTGGTGTTCGCCCAAAGTCGCAAGCTGGAAGAGGAACAGGCGCGTCTTGTGGAAAGCAGCATCATGACGGCGAAGAAGGCAGAGCTGAGAAACTACCTAAGCCTGGCGATGAGCCTGATCGCACCGCTGTACGACGGTGGCGTGGATGACGAGGCGACGCGCAATCGCGCCCTAGCCATCTTGTCCCAGGCCAATTTCGGCCGCGACGGGTACTTCTTCGTCTATGACCAGCACGGCAAGAACCTAATGCATCCCCGTCAGGCTGAGCTGGTCGGCAAGGAACTGATCACGATGACCGACAAGAACGGCCTACCGGTCATAAAGGCGCTGCTCAATAGCGCCAGGGAAGGGGACGGCTATCAGTTGTACGACTGGCAGAAACCATCCACCGGACAGATCACCGGTAAGCTGGCATACGTGGTGATGCTCGATCGCTGGGGTTGGATGCTCGGTACGGGTATCTACATTGACGATGTAGAGGTGGCGACCCTCAAATCACGCCAGGAAGTGGCCTCAGGTGTGCTGACCACGGTGTTGGCGATCGCCTCGTTCTCGCTGGTCGCGGTACTGGTGATCTTCGCCGGCGGTCTGATGCTTAATGTCAGCGAGCATCGCTTGGCTGACCGCAAGCTGACCTTGCTAAACCAGCGCATCGTCAATCTGCAGGAAGAAGAGCGCTCGCGAGTATCGCGGGAGCTGCACGACGGCATCAGTCAGGAGCTGGTGTCGATAAAATTCCAGTACGAGCTGGCGGCCATGGAGTTGGCCCGCGGTGGAGAAGGGGGGTTGGAAAACCTGCGCAAGGGCACTACGCGGCTGGGGGCCGCCATCGGCGAGATACGCCGGATCTCCCATGATCTGCGGCCCTCATTGCTGGATACTTTAGGCCTGTCGGCGGCTATCGACCAACAAGTACGGGAATTCGAGCAACGCACGTCAATCCGCACCCAGTACGAGTGCGGCATGGCAGCTACCGACGTGGGGCCGGAGGTCTCACTGACGCTATTCCGTATCATCCAAGAAGCCTTGGCGAACGTGGAGCGTCACGCAAAGGCGACGACGGCTATCGTCTCGATTACCGCGCAGCAAGGCATGATCGTACTGCGGGTCGAAGACAACGGCGTAGGGTTCGATACCAATGCCGCGGACGACAGCCACGGCATCGGCCTGCGCAACATACGCGAGCGCGCCGATCATCACCTGGGCAGCGTCACCCTCGCGTCGGTCCACGGGCGCACCGAACTGCAAGTGCAGATACCGATCGTCAACGCATGAGCGTTTCCATTCGAATCCCGAGGATTCCATGAATACATCCAAGCCAATCAGAATCGCCCTGGTCGATGATCACGTCCTTGTGCGTGACGGCGTCAAGGCGCTGCTCGGCGCCATTGCGCATTTTGACGTAATCGGTCAGGCCGAGTCGGGGGAGCAGGCACTCGAGCTGGTGGCTAGCACCGAGCTGGACATTCTGCTGGTCGACGTGGGCCTGCAGGGCATGAACGGGCTGGAGCTCACCCAGCGACTTCGCAGCCTATATCCAGACATCAGGATTCTCATGTTGAGCATGTACGACCACCAGGAGTATGTGCGCACTTCCATCAGCGCAGGCGCATCGGGTTATGTGCTCAAGAACGCGCCGTCTGCCGAACTGGTCGCGGCCATTGAGACCATCGCCGCGGGTGGGCGCTTCTATAGCTCTGAGATCACTCGCAAGCTGGTTGGCGGCAGCCGTGACGAAAACGACCTAACGCCCCGGGAGCTGCAGGTGCTGGTAATGATCGCGAAAGGACGCAATAACAAGGAAATGGCACGTGAGCTGGACATCAGTGTGCGCACGGTCGAGACCTACCGCTTGAGCATCCGCCGCAAGCTCAACATCGACACGCCGGTGGCGCTCATGAAGTATGCCCTTGAGCAAGGTTTAGTTTCATTAGGTAAAGCTTGAAAGTTTGACCATTGGGGGGCTGAGGCAAGGTTTCAGTGCCGATGCCGGGGCAGCGATCTCGTCTTCTACGTCATGAACAAGGTGGAATTGAGCCGTCAGGCTGGGCGATAGCCAAGACTATTGAATAGCGATCAGGAGGTCGTCATGTGCCCTTGTTGCAGGTGTACTGACCAAGCGGAGCTCATTGGGCAGCGAATTCATTACCTAGCTAAGGTATCGCTGCTTTATGCCTGATCAGTCTGCGCGGCTTAGTAAAGGCCAGAGTACAGACACTGGATTAGCAGCTCTCACGTGTCGATGGACTTGAAAAATACTATACACCCCTATAGTATCTGTGCGGTGCGTTGAGCGCTTTCGTCCGGTGAGGCTCCGGGCCACCTAGGTGCTCCGTCACTAGTCGAAGACCGAATTGTTTCCTGTTCAGGTGCTGAGTCCATGTCATTGATAGTCATAGTCCTTGTCACTTTGATGGCAGGTATTGGTAGCGTATGGGTGGCTGATCAGTTGGTCGTGCGCGCCCAGGTGATTCGCCGCAACGATGGCCATATGCAGCAGGGGTTGCTGAGCCTAGCTGCAGGCGCCTTACTGGCGACAGCGCTCCTGCATTTGTTGCCCGAAGCCTTCGAAAGCGGTGCTGAATCCCACGATCTGTTCCTGACGTTGTTGGTGGGATTGGTGTTCTTCTTCTTCTTGAGCAAGGCCCAGCTTTGGCATCACGGTCATGAGCACTCGCACCACGAACAAGATCATCACAATACCGGGTGGACGCTATTGGTCGGCGATGGTATCCATTGTTTTGGCGATGGCGTGCTGATCGCTTCAGCTTTCGTTGCAGATATGCGCCTGGGTTTTATCGCCGCCGTTTCCGTGCTGGTGCATGAGGTTCCCCATCACATGGGGGATCTTGTAGTCCTTAGGCAGGGCAGCCCTCGAAGCGCGGCAGTGCGCAAAGTCTCCATAGCGGGTGCCATGACCGCTATAGGCGGTATTGCCGGATATACGTTGCTGGACCAGTTATGGGATTGGCAACCTATGCTTCTCACGTTGGCGGGTAGCAGCTTCATTTACGTGGCTCTGTCGGACTTGATTCCTCAGCTGCGCCAGCGCCGCACTACCGGAGATACCTCGCTTCAGGTCATATGGCTGTTGTTAGGTATTGGCTTGGTGGCATTGGTCAGCGAGTTTTCTCACGTGGGGCATGCACATTGATCAGTAATCAACGCGTTCCTGCAAGCACGTCTTATCTACGTCGCTTGCAACTGGTCGAACAGAATCTTTCTTTGCTCAGTCAATCTCTGCGCGGAGTGGAGCGCGAGTGCCTGCGCGTGACCGGTGGTGGTCATCTGGCCCAGACTCCGCACCCCGCGGCATTGGGTTCTGCGCTGACCAACGAACAGATCACCACCGACTATTCCGAGTCGCTGCTAGAGTTCATCACCCCGGCCCTGGCCGACCCGGCAAAAGTGCTAGAAAGCCTCGAGCAGGTCCATCGTTTTGTCTACACCAAACTCGATGGCGAGTACCTGTGGAGCCCATCGATGCCCTGCATACTGCCAGCTGAGGAGGACATCCCGATCGCAGAGTACGGCACCTCGAACGTCGGCAAGTTCAAGCATGTCTACCGCAAGGGACTGGCCTTGCGCTACGGTCGCACTATGCAGTGCATTGCTGGCATCCATTACAACTTCTCCCTGGCCGAGGCGCTGTGGCCGCTGCTGCGCGAAACCGAGAGTGGTGAGCAGAGTGATCGCGACTACCAGTCTGCGGCTTACTTCGCACTAATCCGCAACTTCCGCCGGTACAGCTGGTTGCTGATGTATCTATTCGGCGCCTCCCCGGCCCTAGAAAAAGGTTTCCTGCGTGGGCGAGCGCACCAGCTCGAGGAGCTCGATGCTGAGACGCTCTACCTGCCCTATGCCACCAGCCTGCGCATGAGTGACCTCGGTTATCAGAGTAATGCCCAAGCTAGACTAGCCCCCAGCCTTAACAGTCTCGACAGCTACATCGAAGGGATACGAAAGGCACTCGATACGGTTTATCCATTGTACGAACAGAAGGGGACGACCAAGCGGGGTGAGTGGTTGCAGCTGAACAGCAATGTTTTGCAGATCGAAAACGAATACTATTCGAGCATCCGCCCCAAGCGTGTCGCTTACGTCGGCGAGCGACCGATCGAGGCACTGACATCCCGTGGCGTGCAGTACGTCGAAGTGCGCTGTCTGGACATCAACCCGTTCATGCCATTGGGCATCGACCTCACCGAATCGCGCTTCCTCGACGCGTTCCTGCTGTTTTGCGCCCTGGAAGACAGCCCGCAGTTTGACAGCGGTGAGTGCGACCAGTACGACAGCAACTTCCTTGCAGTGGCCAAGGAGGGACGCCGTCCGGGTTTGGAGCTGTGTCTTGATGGTCAGTCGATCGGCCTGAAGGCCTGGGCAAGCGAGCTGATTAGGCATATAGGTCAATTGGCTGTTTTGCTCGACCGCGCTAGGGGCGGTGAGGAACATATGCATGCGCTGGCCGCGCAACAGGCGAAGGTCGATGATGCTTCCCTTACCCCATCGGCCCAGGTGCTGGCGAGCATGAGCGAGCACAATGAGAGCTTCGTCCAGTTCTCCCTGCGCCAGAGCAGGCTGCACGCCAAGGCCTTCCGCGAAATGCCGCTTGCCGCCGAGCAGCAACAAGTCTTTGAGAATCTGGCAAGCGAATCTATAACGGAGCAAGTGCGTCTAGAAACCTTAGACCAAGAAGACTTCCATCAATTCATGGATGCCTACCTAGCCCGGTCTTAGGGTAACTATTAAGTTCGAATTCGTAATAGTAACTGTGGTGTTCTTGGTCAAGAGGAAGTGAAACCCTCTCGGGCGAGGAGTTATAAACATTTTCAGCATGTACGGATAAAAAATAAGTGGCCATAACTTATGGTTTTCTGTCCGAAAGGCTTTTCATAAGTTTTCAAGTCTCCAGCGTGCAGGCGTAAGACCGACTTCTTTGCGGAAAGAACTCGTGAAATGAGGTTGGCTATTGAATCCGAGGTCTAAAGCTATTTCAAGAATTGGCCTTTTGGTGTTCTTAAGGATTTCCTTGGCGCGCAGAATTTTTTGTTGCACAACGTAAGCATGTGGTGTGTAGCCTGTGTGCTGCTTAAATGTGACTGTAAAGCGGCATCGGCTTGCACCAAATATACTGCTCAGTTGAGTAAGGGTTATGTGGTTGTTTAGGTTTTCATTAATGTATTCCAGCGTTTTTTGAAGTCTGAGTTTTTCGGATCTAAATTTTGTTTCATTGTCGTTAGGCCGGCTTTGGTTATGTAGGCACGCTACTAGGCGTGAACCCAATGCCAAGCCGAGAGTTTCGATTAAGCATGGATTGCTGCCGCCGTGTCGATTTTGGGCATGTAATAGGGCTGCTAGGATGTGTGAAACGCCATGATCACTGAGTGAAGTGGCATTGCACAGAGAAATTACTGGTGGAGCTTCATGTCCTGTAACTGCTTCAAAACATTCTGAGATAAGCTACTGAGGAAGATACACTCTCAGATGCTCATAGGGCGGTTTTATTACTTTGCGCCAAGCGCCTCTTTTTGGCCCTGTTACTAATAATTGCCCAGGCATACCTCCTTTCCAGGCGCTGTTTTCGTCTATAAACAACTCTGCTTGTGTTCTGCGTGTCACCAGTGTAACGACGTGAAAGTCATCATCTGTGTCCGAGAGGACTTCGATCGTTGGATCAGAGCTTAAATTTTTCCAGCAGGAGAGTCGGATGAGCGCGTCATTGCCGCTGGGGAGTTTATGGGGAGGGGGAGGCCGGCGCCAGATGGTCTCGGAGGAGGGGAGCGCATCCATGGGTGTGGGTATGTATGATTTCTCCGAAGACTCCTGCTGTTCGGGTGCCCATTGAGCTTGACCATTCAGGGTTGAGTAGGTCTTCATCATTTATCCTCCGTTCAGCAGCGTGGCTTTGTTCGAGCCATTTCTTCTCGCCAGCGGCCAGGAGGAACGCCAATGATCTGCCGGAAATGCCTTATAAGATGGGAGGCGCTACTGAAGCCTAGTGCGATAGCAATCTGTTGGACAGTGAGAGTTCCTGATAATAGTAGGGATTGAGCGGCAATAACTCGCCGCTTCATGACGTAGTAGTGGGGCGAGAGGCCAGTCGCAATCTTAAATTGCGCCGCAAAGTGCATGCGACTGAGTCCTGCAATGGCACTGAGTTCGCTTAAGCATAAGCTCTTGTTGAGATTTGACTCGATGTAGTCTGTGACACGATTAAGTCGCCAAGTTGCTAGCGGAGACTGCTTTGGGAAAGAGCTTTTGCGCTCACGATTCCTGTATTGTCCAACAAGATGTATAGCTAAAGCCAAGCCAAGACTCTCTAGTTGAAGCGAGTTTGCAGGGGAGTAGTCTTGAGTTGCAAAAAAACATGCCATGAGAAGGTTGTTGGAAATGGCATCCTGTGTGGTATGGGCGTCAAATAGAATGATGTCAGTTGACAAGCCCCTTCCATCTAGTGTCTCTGCCGCCTCAGAAAGCAATGTGGGAGGTAAGCTGATAAGAAACATATCGAGCTCTCCCTTGTGAATACAATTGCGTGTGGCGTAGATAGGGCCGCTTAAAGCGACGTCTCCGGGAGACATATATTTGTTAAAAACTCTCCTGCCACCGATACGAAACTCAGAATTACACGGCCTAATTGGAATAAGCGCTCGGTGATCTGGCATCACTCCGGACGGTGAAAACTCATAAATATCGCTCTCTGCTGGTCTGTACCAGCGGGCGAAAGTAGTGTGGCCGGCGCCGCCGGTTGAAAGTTGGGGGGCGTTCGCGTCCGCTGGCCAGCTTGCGAGAACGCGTTTGTCACTGTCCTTGTATGCTGATCCGCCGGTGTTAACCATATCTATCGAGGTCAGCAAATCCATCGGATCTCTAATTACTGTCGCCATATCACGTTTCCCTAATTCTTGGAAGGGTTCAGAGGCTGTAGCGGTTAGAGACACAACGAGGTCTTAACTGAATAAATATAGTTGAGCCGAGCAAAAAGGGAAACCTGGCTCTCAGGATAGATAGGATCCAACTCTCATTCGTCACACTTATTTGCCTGATAGGGAGCCATCTGGATGGCCTTTTCGTGCATTCAGTCAATCCGTAGCAGATTTTGTAATCTCATTTCCGAGGTTCCGTCCACACTGACGAACGCCAAAACGTTGGCGATAGGTGATGACCGCCAAGGCCTTCAGGGCAGGCATTTTGGGAATTTGAAGCACACGAAGAAAGCGGAAAAGGATGCTCGATTGCGGGGTCACCTTGTCTTGAAGCGGGCGGGCAAAGGTATCCGCACAGGGAAGCAAGCAGCGGAAATAAATTTTTAGCTTGCTGCTTGATACTGTAGGGGGGTATAGTATTATCACATCAGCGGGAAGGGAGGATGGCAACACCCCCAGCGCTCCTAAGAGAAGGAGAAAGCTCTCGGTCACGCTAGAGGTATTAGCGAGC
>TARA_R110000850_G_scaffold22210_41_pt1 | contig 15936 bp, 10 predicted proteins | sample TARA_R110000850 | Tara Oceans TARA_R110000850 (sample SAMEA4397586) | marine metagenome | biome: Polar Biome; feature: [SRF] surface water layer (ENVO:00010504); material: water (ENVO:00002006), including particulate matter (ENVO:01000060) such as... | depth 5 m | reverse complement strand
GGCTCGCGCTCGAAGCATTGATTCGGGGCGAATACCCCGGCGACTATCTGCAATTCATTGAGATGTATACCTTCGCCAAACCGCGAACGGCGGCAGAAATTGTCGAGTTGATGCCCAAACCGGTGACCATTTTTGATCCCGTTGTGCGTCTGAAAGTCGACATGAGTGATGAAAACATCAGCGAGCAGATTGTGCCGCCGCACTTCACGAACATACAACATGCCCTGCAGCTCTCAAGACATTTTCTCGCTCTTCAGGATACACCCAACCGCCAGATCATTCTGATTACTGACGGTCTACCTACTGCGCATTTTGAAGGCGAGCAACTGTACCTGCTCTATCCGCCGGATCCACAGACCGAAGCGGCTACGATGCGGGAAGCCCATTTATGCAAACGCGAAGGCATCACGATTAACATCTTTCTGATTCCCAGCTGGTCTCAATCCAGTGAAGATATCCAGTTTGCCCATCGTTTGGCAGAAGCGACGCAGGGTCGCGTCTTCTTCACCGCCGGCCGCGATCTGGACCGCTACGTCGTCTGGGACTATGTTTCACATCGCCGGGATATCATCGGCTGACAATGCTCCCCGGAATTGCAGAACAATACAGAAAGGCAGGACTCGAGTGGCCCCTCGAGTGGACTGAATCAGAGACTGTTTCCTCGCCAGACATTCAGGCAACCAAAGTGTTGCTGCTGTAATGAAGTGATTAGTTTTTGACCGGATTTTCCATAGCGATCAGCATTCAATGCCATCGCCTGGAGAGCGTGTTCCCGTGCCTTGCTTGTCTGTTGAGTATCTTCATAAAACTGCGCGAGCAAATAATGCTGGTCAGCCGTGGGTGCCAGTGACAACGCCGATAAATACGCACTTTCTGCTTTTTCATAGTTCCCTCGTTTCCTCTCAGCAAATGCAATCCCTTTCCAGGCAGAGACGATCCCCGCCTGTTGCTGTTCTGAATGCGGCAATCGTTCCCAGGCATTCAGGGACTTCTGGTACCACCGCTCACTTTCTCCCCACTGCTCCTGCTGCTGATAGATATTCCCCAGCAACTGACAGGTCAGTGGGCTCACGGTTTTTTGATCTTTCCAGGGAGCCAGCAGTCGTAGTGCTGCTTCGCCTTTTCCTAGAATGGTCAATAGCCGTGCCTGTTGATAGGCGGCTTCTTCACTACCTACGGGCTCAAGCTGCATAAACCCGATGTTGCGTTCGATTTCATAACAGCTGCGATCCAGGTCGCGAGCCAGATCTCCTGCGGGTAGATCACCAATTTTCTGCCAGGGCGCCAGTACACAGACTTCACGCGTCAAACGTCGCGCATCCCCCAGGCGACCACTGCCCAGTGATTCCTCAACAGTTGTCACGATTTCATTCACCCGTGATTGAATATAGATCGCTGGAACCAGGACCGCTGTCATCAAAGCCAGCCCCCAGATCAGGAATCCCTGCTTAGAACTCGATTCAGAGGTTTTTCCTCTCTTTGAGATTTGCCCTTCGATCAGACACAGAGTCATCATCAGCCAGAAGGCCAGGACAGGTCGCAGGATCATGGACTCCCAAGCATCGTATCTGCTCAGCGTGCCATTCGGATGACTGCTGGTCAAAGCCATGATCAGAATTCCTGCCGCGCCAGTATAAAATATAATCTGAACCAGTTTAAACAGAGGCGGACTGTGATGACTGAAAACACGGAACAGCCAGTCAGAACTCAGCATGACCAGTGGCAACATGCAGACGAAACAGACAATCGCAATATCGACACGCAGATAAGGCAGACTCAGACTTTCCGCGTCACGGACAGTGGAAACCCACCAGCCAGTCAGACAAGCTAGAATAATCGCCAGCAGAATTATCGGGCTGCGATCAGGTGTCACATTCACTGTACTTTTAATTTCGACGTCGGCAGCTATTGTTGTATCGAGAGAACCTTTCTGACGTTTCATGCGCGCGCAGGCCTCCTTGATTTCCAGAGGAAGCCATCATAGGCATAATGCAGAAACGCCATGATCAGATTGGCCGTGAGCCAGAGTTCCAGCAGATGAGATTCCATCAACCAGGCTCCCATGCCCAGTATCACGACAAACACAGCCAGAATCAGTCCCCAGCGAGGCATCAGTTTTTTAAACAGTTGTGTCGTCGATTGACCGGATTTCCGTGTCCGGTCGACGGACCAGTTGACGATTGCCAGATATTCAATGGAATGAAACAAAGCGGACGCCGTCGTCAGAACCAGCAGCATCATCGGGTTTTGAGCAGCCACTGCCCCCAGCATTGCCAGATACAATGTCATCACACTGGTAAAGTAGAGACATCGGCCCACTGTTTCCGCTCTCAGCTGCCAGAGTTCCCTAAAAATCATGGATACTGGAATCACAGCAAAGACATAATCCAGAGTTCCCCACCCCTGACTGGCAGCAGCTCCTACAGAAGCCCAGCTCGCAATTCGAAACGTTACATACAACAGAAAGCCCCGCATCAGCCATTTATCAATCCGCAATCGTCCGGGGGAAAGTCCCCCTGATTTACGACCATAAATACTATAGATGCCGTGATGTTGAGCAGCAAAATGCCAGGCATTCCAGATGTAATCGATTGTGAGCAGGCAGGTGAGCGCCCCCGTGGAAATCTTGACCGCTATTGGAATCGTCAACAGACAGACCGTAATCAGAATGTACTTCGTCTTGTTGGCCTGCAGGCGATCCCGCTCTAAAAACAACAATGCGGGTGTGATCCAGCGATGCGGTGTTGTAATAAAATAGACCTGCCAGAAACTGATACCACTCTGAATCTCCAAGCCTCCCCACCACTGAAGTAATACCAGTAATGGCCATCCCAGGTTCGCCAGGAAGAGCAGATCGTATCGGGGATCAACGAGCCAGGCTGCCTGAAGCGACTGGCGAAAGCTGCGCACTGCAGAGTCAGGTTGTTCAACAGCCACCTGAGACAAAAGTGCGGATTCAGTCATTTGAGAGATACTTATAATTGCCCTGAAATCATGCCAGGTTCAAAGAACCGATTTCGAATGAATAATAATTTGAGTACATCTCACAGATATTCGAATAACAGTTAAGACTCTGTCCTGTTTTACCCTGGCGACTCCAAGCTCATTTGGACCCGGTATATTAGATTGACAGACGTTATGGTTAAAATGCGATGCGATCTAGAGTAACGAGTATGGCTTCCTGTCTGAGCTTTGTGGAATTCAGACAAAGAGATTGCTGATCTTGAATAAACAGCAATCTTGTGTGCGAGGTATCTTAAACGTGAATTATTAAGAAGCTGTGAACAAATGAAGAAATTATTTTGGATAAGAAAGGCTTGAAAAAAAGAGATGGCTTCAAACGCTCTATCCAGCCAGAAAACCCGATAAATTAATGTTTCGTGAAGTTCGTCATCGAAACAGAATCCGATCCGAGAGACAGCTGTCGCGCAGCAGGCAGTCAGGTTGAGTTAAACGCCGACAGCTCCAGATGAAAGTGTTAATTCATCTGGAGGGTATCACACTTAACCATAGCGTCTCTCAATCTAATATACTCGGTCCGAATGGCCCCAGAGACGCTATAGTAAAACTGGACACAGTCTAGCCGGCGGGCTGTTCGGGATTAAAGCCCTTGATATTCTGACCATGCGGTTTCACAGCGCTGTTATCATCGGCAACTCGAAACCAGGAGGTGGTACTTTTGCCCGAAGCCAGTTCTTTCACCCGCACGGTCCAGACTCCTGCTTTATCATTAGGTGCAATCTGTACTTGGAATTTCTGCTCGCCATCCTGGAGAGCACGATATCCGGACATTTCCGCCACACGTCCTTCCGCATCTTCAATCGATACTTCCACAGGTATGACAGCAGCAACCGGTGCTCCCTGCTCATCAAGAACTTGAATCGTAACCGTTCCGGCTTCCCCGCGTTTCAATGCCGAGGGGACGCCAACAGCCACACGTTTGATCGGCTGATCTGTGCGGAGATAAATCCCGCCTGCACCGGGTCCCAGTTTCACATTTGATGTCTGCTGCTGATTCGACAATTCCATATTGACCTGCTGATGCTGAACCAGATCATAAAAAAAGCCATCCTGGCGATTCACAGATAAAGTTGATTCTGCAGGGAGTCCGATTTCCATCACACGACCATGATGACCGACATAATCGCCGAATTCGCGATTGTCATTCACGACAAAAATGTAGTCCGCATGAGAGGCACGACGACAATAGGGAACCACATTGGGATTAGAAGAATCGACATAACGTGAGTACTTTCCAGTCAGTGCCTGTCGCAGTTCTACAGCCTTTTTCTGTAACTCCTGTTTATCAAGATCTGCTTTACCGGATCGCGTGTAGGATGAAATCCGAATGTCTGGTTTGACAGCAGGGGAAACACGTTCGTCGGCAATCACGATCCCGCCCCGCCTCTGAAAATCTTGAATTGCCTGCAGAATTGATTCTGTAATCACATCACAATCCATCATCACCAGTACCTTGTACTGATCCAGTCCAGTCTGATTGATTGTTTCGTCAAACACAACATCCGTCTGTAAACCAGCCCACTGCAGCATCTGATGCGCGTCTCCCAGCCAGTAACCGTTCCAGCCATAAGTTCCGCGTCTGGCAAAAACCTGTGAGGCAAAACTTTCATAGAAGGCAATATCATTCTTTGCTGCCGGCATCGTTTTTAGAGCCGGTCCCAGAGGCTGTACGACTTCATGAATCAGTCGCGTCAATTCGTGCTGAGTTTGAGGATTGGTATAGCGATATCCGCCAGCTCCATCTGTTGGCACCAGAGACTGCCAGCCATGGTACATAATGCCTTTGATGGGTCGTGACATTTTAGCCCAGAATGCTTCTCTCAAATGCATGGGAGAGATCGTGATAAAAGCCGCATCTGGTTGTTCTTCCTCCCAATGTGCCAGATCTTCTGGCCCATCACCCTTTTTTTTCGGAATCGGCGCGGTCTGTGATCGATACCAGATGATCTGCGTCATATTCATCACATCCTGATGCTTTTGAGACCCTCGGGCCATGGCAAACAATTCGTCACCAACAACATTGATACGAATCGGATCGGGATAACTGTAAGTCCAGTGCGAAAGTACATTCACATTTCCACCGGAACCAAATACACTGGCTACGCGCATCGCCGGGTCATACCAGGTCCAGAATTTTTTAGCAGTCGAATTCAGCCCCCGTTCCAGATCACTGTTTAATTCGTTCCAGCCATCACCGGTTTTCCAATGCCACTTGTAGTAGACATAGAGCGGGTAATCGTCAGGAACGACACGGTCGGAAGGGAAGTTTTTCAGTTTTTTATAGTCAACTCCCCGAGGTGGACCGGCTTCTGCTGGAATCTCTAACCCGGCGAACTTCTTAAATGCTTCGCGGTCATGTTGATGAAAACAGGGACGTGAATGGCCTCGAACCTCAGTATGCAGTAGAGCAGAATCCAGCGCGGGATAATCCTGATAGGTCTGTGCTACTGAAGCTCCCACGTTATACGTGAACTCTTTGATCTCCGGTATCAGGGGGCAGATGTCTTCGCGTGAAGAATGCGTGGTTCCATCCCGGTTCACACGTTGAAGTTTTTCACGAGATCTCAGATAAGAACCAGGAGACAATGATGCGTAAAACGAAATGCCATTGGCCAGTCCCCGATCCAGACCAGCTCGCATCTTAGCGACATTTTCTTCGGAATCGGCTAGCGTGGGCTTCCCTGCTTCCAGTACTTTCGCATAGTTGACCCTGGTTCCGACCGCGTGCGTAAACCCGATTTTCTTCAGGCGATCAATTTCACCGATCCCCGCTCCCCACATGATCACGGGAAACTGGTCGGGTAATTTACGCCCTACAATTTGAATCGGAAACACTGCCTCCGCTGTCGTCTGTGATGGACCTGCTGTTTTCAATCGGGCCGTCAACTCATATTGATCCGGACGTAAGGAGGTATTTAAAGGGAACAGGATCTGTTGGGGTTTACCTGATTCCAGATTTTTCAACGTGGATGTTCCCTGAATATCGCCATTCAATAACCAGGTGACTGTCGCTTCTGACAACAACTCCGGCTGCAGGTTCGTTACCTGAAAGGCAAGCGACGGATTCTGCTCCATCCGAATGTAGCAGGACCGCTGAGTAAGACGATCAAATCGCACCGGACGAAATTCCAGTTCCCCGCTACTGATCCGCACCTGATCGATCAGCCCCGGAAAGCCACCATAATTACTCCCGTTACGATCCCCGATGGTAAGCGGCCTGGTCCCGGGAGTGATCGCTCCCACGCCAGCGACTGTCTTTTCACCGTGTGGTAATCCATTGACCAGAAATCGACCTCGACCGGCACCGTTATACATAAACACAATGTGATACCAGGTACCTGGATCCAGCTTGAGCGGGTCGGAATACCAGGTCTCAGAAAAGTCACCAAAGCCGAGAATGGCTCTCAAAGTTCTGGTTCCGGTTCGCCCCGCCGGATTAACGATGAGTTGATAGTCGTTATGGCTGACATACTTTTTATCGAGCAGATAGGCGGTAACCGCTTTTTCAATATCGGCTTCAGGCTGGACCCACATTTCCAAAGTGAAAGCACCGCGCGGTGAAAGACGAGGGGACGTTTTCACAGAAGCCCAGTGGCGTTTATCCTCTACGGGAAATCCGGGGAAGGAACGCATCGCAGCACCGAATTTCCCCTGTGGTTCAATTTCAGCTCCATTGAAGGAAGCCGTATTTCCGTTTCCTGAAAGATCAGTACCCGGATTAGCACCATCAAACGTCCACAATCCCAGAACATGAGGACCGGTGGCATTCTCCTGGGTATATTGTGAATTCCAGGGTTCCTGTAATGCGATCGAACCGGAATCAGCAGCGTGCAGGCTGGACACAGCGCTGAGTGAAATTATTAACAGAGCAACTGATTGAATGACTTTTCGCATGAACGCAAACTTTCAAATTACATGATGCAGGAGCCTATAGTGTAGTCAACAATTATTTAACACAGTTTACCAATCCGTGGTACCAATGAAAACGGTGTTGCTTCAGACATTTGTCTACAACCATTGGCACATTCATTCTTATCGAATGTCGAGACGTATTTGTTCGCGGGAACAATACCTGTTAGGATGCAGGCAGCGTTTCTCGCAAGCCGCTTTATACAGTCTCTCCTTTCACTGCATCTGTCAGGTTATGTCTACAGAATCCCAACATACATTAGAAAATAGTCCCCCCTTGATTGTCATGAGTGATCTGGATGGCACATTGCTGGATCATGATACATATTCGTTTACCCCTGCAGTGCCTGTCATCTCACGATTACGAACTGCGGGAATTCCATTGATGCTGAATACCAGCAAAACGGCAGCCGAACTGCGCACGTTGCGCGAAGCACTGAACAATATCGATCCCTATGTAGTGGAAAATGGTTCTGCCATCTATTTTCCTGACACATCGTTTATCAAATCAATTGAGTCATCTGCACAAATTTCAGGAAAAGACGTGCATGTTTTAGGGGCAAGCAGAGCTGAGATCCTTTCGATCATTCAAAAAAAACGCAGTGAAGAAAATTTCCTGTTTACAGGATTTTCAGACATGGAAGTCTCTGAAGTCATTGCATATACGGGATTATCGGAATCCGAGGCAGCACAGGCAATGACCCGGGAATTTTCAGAGCCGCTAATTTGGCAGGACTCGGCACATCAATTGCGTAAGTTTGAAGCACTGATTGCCAATCATGGTCTGCGGCTGCTGCGAGGTGGCCGGTTTGTGCATGTGATTGGCGCGTGTGACAAAGGAAAATGTCTGCAGTGGTTCAGGGAATGTTATACCCGTTCGGGTAAATCCGCTCCCCGATTCGTGGCACTCGGTGACAGCCAGAATGATGTCGCCATGCTCAATGCAGCAGATATCGCGGTCATTGTGCGCTCTTCCCATCATGAACCTCCCGATCTTGAGAAGCAATCTTCGGTCATCATTACTGAAGAGTTCGGCCCACAGGGATGGGCTCATGCGTTAACCCAAATACTGGATGAAACATTGACCTGATCATCCCGGTTTTGGCGCTCAAACATCGATCATGGAGATCTGGTATGGGAGACTTTTACCAAAACGGTATCATTACGACATTACATAATCTCTCGTCACGTCCGATTGACGAGATGGAAGCAGAACTGCTTCAGTTTTCCAAAATACGCCCGATGAGCCTGGTGCTGCCCTGTCTGTACAGCGAACTGGAAGGGCCTGCCCTCGATAAAATTGTGACAGAGCTGGCGAAAGTCAGTTATCTGAATGAAATCGTGATTGGCCTCGATCGTGCTGACGAGGCGCAATACAAACACGCCATTCAGTTCTTCAGCCGCCTCCCCCAGAAACATCGGATTCTCTGGAATGATGGCCCTCGACTTCAGGAAGTCAATACTGTCCTGCAGGACCAGGGACTGGCTCCCAACGAACTGGGAAAAGGCTGCAACGTCTGGTACTGCCTGGGATATATCCTGGCGCAGGGAACGTCTGCTTCCGTCGCTTTACACGATTGCGATATTCTCACCTATGATCGCAACCTGCTGGCACGACTGATTTATCCTGTCGCCAACCCCAGTTTCAACTATCAGTTCTGCAAAGGTTATTATGCACGGGTCGCTGACAGTAAAATGAATGGCCGCGTAACCCGTTTACTGGTGACACCGTTACTAAGAGCACTGAAAAAAATACTCGGCTCACTGGATTATCTAGAATACCTCGACAGCTATCGCTATCCACTGGCGGGCGAGTTTTCGTTTCGTGTTGATGTCATTAACGATATACGGATTCCCAGCGACTGGGGGCTGGAAATCGGTGTACTCTCAGAAGTAAATCGGAATTTCTCGACCAACCGGTTGTGTCAGGTCGACATTGCTGACCGCTATGATCACAAGCATCAGAACCTGTCCGTGGACGATGCCCAGGCGGGGCTTTCGAAAATGTCGATTGATATTTCGAAAGGCATCTTTCGCAAACTGGCGACAAATGGTGTTGTATTCTCGACAGAAACTTTTCGGTCGATTAAAGCCACTTACTATCGGATTGCACTCGACTTTATTGAGACTTATCGCAACGACGCCATCATTAACGGATTGGCCCTGGATATTCATAATGAAGAAAAGGCTGTTGAGCTGTTTGCAGAAAATGTGCTAAAAGCAGGTTTGCACTTTCTGGATAATCCGATGGAAACCCCCTTCATTCCCAGTTGGAATCGGGTGCAAAGTGCCGTTCCGGATATTTTTGCGAGCCTGTGCGCCGCAGTTGACGATGACTATCGGGAGTTTGCCTGAAACCATGAGTGAGCCAGTTGAGCATTCTGCAGTCAGTGAGTATCAGTTTCTGGTAGAAAACCATTTAAAAGTCATATACCCTGAAATTGATCAGAGTGCCTTTGCCAGGGAACTGATTCAGATCATGTGTCCTGACGGGAATTGCCAGACGCCTCGGACACACCAGAATCACTGGGATCAGAAAAACGTTGTGATGATCACATATGGCGACAGCCTGCTCACGGAAGATCAGCAGCCACTGGAAACACTGCTGCAGTTCTCTGAAGAATTCCTGAAAGAAACCATCGATGGAATTCATATCCTTCCGTTTTTCCCTTACAGTTCAGACGATGGTTTTTCCATTATCGATTATCATCAGGTAAACCCGCGCCTGGGTGACTGGACTCACATAAATGCCATCGCGAATCAGTTTCAACTGATGTCGGACCTGGTAATCAATCACTGTTCCAGTCAAAGTGAATGGTTCCAGCAGTTCAGACGAGGAGAGGCACCAGGTAAGGATTATTTTTTCTGTTCTACTCCCGAAGAAGATTTATCTGAGGTCGTCCGTCCCCGCACTAATGAATTATTGTGTCCGATTGAAACTCCCGAAGGCACTCGTTACGTCTGGTGCACGTTCAGTCCTGATCAGGTTGACCTGAATTTTGCTAATCCCGAACTGCTGCGGGAACTGGTTAAAATCATCAAGCTCTATCTGGACCAGGGAGTCAAGATCTTTCGGCTCGATGCGATTGCCTTTATCTGGAAGGTGGCAGGAACCAGTTGCCTGAGCCTGCCGGAAACACATGAGATCGTGCGCCTCTTCCGTACATTGATCCAGTTTGTTGCTCCAACGGCCATGATCATTACTGAAACCAATATCCCCAACCGTGAAAACCTGGCCTATTTCGGGAACTCGAATGAAGCCCATGCCATCTATAATTTTTCACTCCCTCCGCTGCTGGTAAACGCCATGCTTTGCGGCAGTTGTCAGCACTTGAAAACCTGGATGATGAGCATGCCCCCTGCCCTGCATGGCACCACTTATCTGAACTTCATCGCTTCCCATGACGGTATCGGACTCAGACCTGCTGAAGGACTGATGAGTGAAGAGGAAATCGGTAGCATGGTCGCTACGATGGAACAGTTTGGCGGACGAATCTCCATGCGGTCGCTCGCAGGAGGTGTCAAGCGCCCTTATGAAATCAACATCTCGTTGATCGATGCGATGAAAGGGACTCTGGATGGGGAAGATGAATGGCAGGTCGAACGCTTCCTGTGTGCGCATGCCATCATGTTTGCGCTGGAGGGAATCCCGGCGGTCTATATTCACAGTTTCCTGGGTACCCTGAACGACCAGGCAGCCGTCACAGAGACCGGTCAAAATCGATCCATTAACCGTCATCGCTGGGATTACCACAAACTCGCACTGGCACTTGCCGATGATACTTCCATTCATGCACAGGTCTTCCAGGGCATGTGCCATTTATTGAAAGTGCGTCGACGCCAACCGGCCTTTCACCCCAATGCCACCCAGTTTACCTTACACCTGGGAGACAGTGTGTTTGCCTTCTGGCGTCAGAGCATGGATCGTCAGCAGAGTATTTTCGCGATCAATAATATTTCCAACCAGGAACAGATTGTCCCCTTATCCGAAATCAATCTGATCGGGACCGATAACTGGACTGATCTGATCAGCGGAGAATTATATTCTGACCTGCGTGCCGAACTGGTCCTGAAACCTTATCAGGTGATCTGGCTGACTAACCGGTGGTCGCACGATTAACCCCGGACTGACATTCTCAGAACATCAGACCTGATTCTGAAAGCAGAGTTCATATCCATCCGGATCTTTGAGAAACAGTTGATTCATTCCATAAAAGGCGACCTGGGGAGGCTCCAGGTTCAGTCCGTTCGCTGAGAACTCATCATACATAGCTTGCGCATCATCACAGAGGAAAAAGAACCCCACACCTTTGATCCGTTCCTCTCTGACTCCATCTTCATCCGGACAGGCCGGCTGTAACATCAGCGCCGCCGATCCCCGACCCATACGACACCATAATACTTTTCCCTCAGGCTCCCATTTCAGACTGACTTCAAACCCCAGCTTATCAGTGTAAAATTCGATAGAATCATCGATATCTTCTACAAACAGGAGAGGGACCAGTTCCTGAACAGGGTTATTCTCAGCTGACACGAGATCTCCTTATGCATGAAGGTTATGGTAGAACATACTGTATTTAATCATCTGATTCACGATGGACCGTCTCTGGTGAGAATGCTGGCAGACAGATTGCGATATACTCCGCTCCTTCACTTCCGGGAGTGCTGTAGCGAACCCATTCCCCCGCATCCAGAATGATCGCCTGCCCTGTTTTGACTTCGAATTTTCCCAGCTTCGTTTCCACATGCAATACGCCTTTCAAGACAACAGACATCTCCTGAAATTCGGGAGATTGCGCCGGCTCAACCCAGCCGCCAGGAGACACCATCCGGGCAACACTGATGGATTCATCCCCCGTGTTCACGCGTCCGACAAATTCTTCGATCTGTTTCGGTTTATTCCCCGCAGCTTTCACAATTGTGGGGAGTTCAATGTAACGAGGCATACTGGCTCCTTATAAATAAATAATACATCGAAATCAGCAGTTTATGATGACTCATCGTATTGTGATGGCCTATTGACAGGAAAGCCGCAATCAGGCATCTCTTGTACTACGTATTCATTATTTTGACTCTCCAGATCGACTCGGGACAGTCAATAATTTGCCATGAACAGGCTAGGAATGCAATGGGTGAATTCTTATCATGAAACCATATTCGGAGAATCAAGCCATTTTTAAAACACCTCTGTCACTCTGTTCCGTTCGCACCTGCTATCTACATTTTTTCTGGAGCCAAACATGTTGACAAGTTTACTGCTTCCAGTTCTGTTATCTGCGGTCGCCCTGTTTTTCGCCAGTTTTCTATCCTGGATGGTCGTACAACTCCACAAGAATGACTGGAAAAAAATGGAGCAGGAAGATACCTTCCTCAAAACAATGCAGGAACTGAATGTGCCTGTAGGCAGCTACATGTTTCCGGGGTGCAATTCAGCTGATGAAATGAAAAGCGAAGAATATCAGGAGAAATGGAACAAAGGCCCCTGCGGTGTGATGACGGTGTACCCCAAAGTCAACATGGGAAAAAACCTGGGCCTGACCTTTGTGTTCTTTCTGGTCATCAGTTTTTCACTCGCCTATCTGGCCACCCTGGCGATTCCACCTGGTGCAGAATTTATGGTCGTGTTTCGTTTTATGGCCACTGCCGGCCTGCTAACTTTTTTATCGGCGACGGTTCAACATGCGATCTGGTTTCATAATCGGATCGTGGGACACATCATTGAATCCATTGCCTATGCCGTTATCGTTGGTGCCATCTTCGGCCTGATGTGGCCAGCTGCTTAACCCCTGCAATTTTGATTATCAATTAACAAACTGAGGTATATCAATGACTGTTTCTCTTCCACTGTCCGGTCAAAAGTTTTTACTGTTTACAGGCGAAGACTACGAAGATCTGGAACTCTGGTATCCCAAACTCCGCCTGGAAGAAGCTGGTGCAGAAACCACTCTGGCAGGTCAGGAAGCAGGGAAGACCTATCTGGGAAAACATGGCTACCCTTCCGTCTCGGAAGCCACGATCGACAGCATCAACTCAGCTGATTATCACGGAGTCATCTGTGCCGGTGGCTGGATGCCTGATAAACTCAGACGATCTGAAAAAGTACTCTCACTTCTGCAGGAATTCCATGAAAGCGAAAAACTGATTGCCGCTATCTGCCATGGAGGCTGGATGCCCATCTCGGCTGGAATCTATTCCGGCGTCAAAGTCACCGGTTCACCCGGAATCAAAGACGACCTGATCAACGCAGGCGCTGTCTGGGAAGATGCTCCTGTAGTCGTTGATCGCCATTTTGTCTGCAGCCGACGTCCCTCTGACCTGCCCGATTTCTGCAAGGGCATCCTCGAAGTCCTGAAGGCGACTTAGACCGGTTAATCAAAGATCTGATTCGCAAGCTGTTGCACTTCCGCAGTCTTATGTGTCTTCAGTTGCTGCAGCAGTTCGCCATCGATCAACTTCGCTAAATGCTGTTGCTGTTGAATCGCCTTCAACAAGGCGATCGCACGGGCATCCGTTCTGATTAATGCCAGCAGGGCAATTTTCTGATTACGGGGAGTTAATACAGGCAGTGATTCGATCAGGTCTGCTGTTGCTGTCGGCACATCAATATCGCCAAGCCCGCTGACGGCTCCCATCTGCAGTTCAGCATGACTGGCATCATTCAGGTAACGCTTCAGCTGTTTCTGGCAGATGTCATAATCCAGCATGGCTACCATCCGCAACGCATCATAACGGGTGCCCCCTTTCACATTCGGATCCTCAGCCATCTTGACGGCCCGCAGGAGTGCCTGCCTCCAGCGGACCGCCAATTCCGGCTTCTCTTTCAGCAGCAATTCGATTTTACTGCGGGGCCAGTCGCCGGCAATCGTAATTCCATTAATCACCCCTCCTCCAATCACGACCGCCTGCCAGCATTCCAGCGGTTTATCCGGTTCGGGAAGAGATACCTCCAGCACGTCGCGAATTTCATCTGCCTGATTCCGTTTTCCGACTGCGATCGCGGTTCGCCAGATCTCGGGAATATTTCGATATTCATCCGGAGTTCCGACTTTGACCTCTGCCACAAGGGCTTTGATCTTTGTGCGGGGCTCTGCCCCTTTTGTTTTTACAGCTTTCTCAACAGGTTGAACTGGCACCGCTACATTCTGGTTCTCCGAAGAAGCGCTGGCCAATGAAATTTCAGAGAGAAATATCCAGCCCTGCTTGCCTTGAAAATCGATACGAACAAACTGTGCCCGTTGTTCGGGAATATTGATTACCGTTGTCCGTCGATCAATTTCATAGAGCCCCAGGCCATCAGCGTGATCATCAAACCCAGAAAACTTGTGAGGATTGCCATACTGTTTGTTGTTGTTACTGAAAGCAACCTCGATTGAGGAGGGTGCATGAATCGATCCCGGTTCATGGTTCACGCCATAGACAATTCTCAATGCGTTAACAGGAATTTTGCGCTGCAGATTTATCACAATGCGAGGCTGTGGCTCAGTTCCAGTAAAGCGAAAGCCAACCCACTGACCATCATTAAATCGTGTTGAACCTGTAGAACGATTCACCAGTTTTAAATTCTGAGGATCGTCCGGGTAGTTGACATCCGGCTTGACAGATCCTGCATAAGTATATTTCAGAGGTGCACTGTGTTCCTGCAGATATACCAGCAGATCCGCCATCGCAGCGGGAGGAATCTCACGCTCGAGGCCTTCAGGCATCAGTGACTTCCCACTATTAATCAATTCATCCAGCTGCGTTCTGAGTATGGTCTGTACTTTTCCCTGCTGTGCTTTCAAGGTAATACTGTTACTCTGTTCCGATACCAGAATCCCGGTATTGATGCGACCATCGTCAGTCACTGCCAGATACGAAGCGTAACGACCATCGACGGCTTTATTCGGATCAAGAATGGAAGTCAGTAAAAATGATTTCGACTGATCGGTAAGTGCAGCCAGATCTGGTCCAACAACGTGCCCTTTCCCGTTCAAGCGGTGACAGTTGGCACATTGTTTTTCAAAAACCAGGCTGCCGCGATCCACACTGCCCTGTTTCAAATCGATCGATGCATACTGCTTCAGGATCGCTTCCCGGCTTGCGCTGGTGGCGACTGAAAACAATTTTCGGGCACGTTGTTTGATCTTTTCATTTTTATGATCAATCAGGGTCTGACGGTTTGTTAAATCGATTTGAGCAGGTTGTATTACCTTCTGCTCAATTCGATTTAACAGATCCAGCGTCGACGATTCACGGGACAGTAACTGGCTGATAACCTCAGTCTGTAAGACGGGCGTAAATTGCTTCCAGTTATTAAAGACCAGTTCCAGGGCAGCAGGACTCTGCGACTGGATCAGGCTTTTCAAGACAGCAATCTGAATATTTAATGCTGTCTGTGGTGATAACAAATCTGCGACCAGCTCAAGAGTATCCTGACTTTGATCAACTGAGAGAACAAACTGTAATGCAGCGATCCGTACAACCTCTGATTGTTTGGTTTCTGATATCTGTCTGCATGCCAGACTGATGAGCTGCTTCCATTGAGGCCCCTGTTTCTCCAGGCTCGATTTATTACGACCTGGTATTGCTTCGGTCAATTGTGTTAATGCCAGCCATCCCCAGGCTTCCGACTTCTGTTTTCGTATAATATGCTCAGACAGTGCAGTGGAAACCTGTTTCAATAATCCAGGATCCCTGGTCGCAACTGCCATTTCCAGCAATGAATGAAACATCGGCAGCAATTGGGGTTTTGCTTCGACCCTGGGAAGCAGACTTACCAGAGCCGGACTCAAACGAGCGGGCTTAAAACTGGTCAATACTGCCGACCTGAGATAGACATTCTCCGAATGCTGTTCCAGCAACTGTAACAGAGCGTTGGTCGCCTCATCCTTTTTCAGATATCCGAGTGTATAAGCCAGCTGGAGTTGTACTGAAAGTTCCCGTTCCTGATTGACCCGTTCCAGTACTGCGTTTGCCAGTTTCTCTGACTGTTTCAGGAACGGCTCAGCTAATCGAATCGATTCCCTG
>TARA_R110000850_G_scaffold73375_4_pt1 | contig 15941 bp, 17 predicted proteins | sample TARA_R110000850 | Tara Oceans TARA_R110000850 (sample SAMEA4397586) | marine metagenome | biome: Polar Biome; feature: [SRF] surface water layer (ENVO:00010504); material: water (ENVO:00002006), including particulate matter (ENVO:01000060) such as... | depth 5 m | reverse complement strand
GCCGAAGGCGCTGACCCGGGCCCCGGGGTGGAAGCGTTCGACCGCGGCTGTGGCCTCATCCAGGAATTCGGCGATGCGCGACACGGGCACGGAGACGTCGTGCTTCCAGCCGCCGCCCTCGGGCTTCTGGGCGGCTGACTGTTCCTCGCGCACCTTCCAGAAGGCGGTGCGCTGGGCCTCGTTCTGGGCGATGGCGGCGTCGGTGACCAGGCCGGTCTCGAAGGCGTGGCTCAGCAACCGCTCCATCGCCGCATCGGCCGCGCCCGGTTCGCCGGACACCAGTTCGATCAGCACCGACCAGGGCGGGGTGCTGTCCAGCGGCTCGCGCGTGTCGGGGATGTTGGCCAGTACAAACTCAACGCCGATCCGTTTCATCAGTTCGAAGGCCTCGACGCCGCCACCGGTCTCGGCCTTGGCGCGGGCCAGCAGCTGGATGGCGGCGGCCGGGTCGTCGAGCCCGACCACGGCGGTGGCGCGGCTGCGCATCACCGGGAACAGCTTCAACGTGGCCGCGGTGACCACGCCCAGCGTGCCCTCGGCCCCGATCAGCAGCTGTTTCAGGTCATAGCCGGTGTTGTCCTTGCGCAGCCGTTTCAGGCCGTTGAACACCTGGCCGTCCGGCATCACCGCCTCGATGCCCAGCACCAGGTCGCGCATCACCCCGTAGCGGATCACCGCCGTGCCCCCGGCATTGGTCGAGATGACGCCGCCAATGGTGGCGCTGCCCTCGGCGGCGAGGCTGAGCGGGAACATCCGGTCGACGGCGGCCGCGGCCTGTTGGGCCTCCAGCAGCGTGACCCCGGCCTCGACCGTCATCGCGTCGTCCAGCGGGGTGATGTCGCGGATGGCGCGCAGCCTGCGCGTCGACAGCAGCACCTCGCCGAACGGGATCTGGCCGCCGACGAGGCCGGTGTCACCGCCCTGGGGCACGACGGCGACACCATGTTCGGCACAGACGGCGATGGCGCGGGCGACCTCGACCGTCGACCGCGGCGTCAGCATCAGCGGTGTGTGGCCGGCCCAGCGGTTGCGCCATTCGGTCAGCCAGGGTGCGATCGCGGTCGGATCGTCGGTCCAGCCGCCGTCACCGACGGCAGACTTCAGGGCGGCGAGGGCGGCGGGCGAGGGGGAGGCCATGTCCCGTTGTGCCAAGGCTGCCCGGCTTGCGCCAGTCCGCAGCGTGATCGGGGCGACAGGTCGGGGGGCGACCGGCTAGAGGGGAGGAATGACATCGTCCCTGCCAGCCCCCGTGCCCGCCGTCGGCGTCGTCTGTCTGCGCGGCGACGCGGTCCTGCTGATCCGGCGCGGCAAGCCGCCGATGCTGGGCAGCTGGAGTCTGCCCGGCGGCCGCATCGCGCCGGGCGAACGCGCCGTGGACGCGGCCCTGCGCGAACTGGTCGAGGAGACCGGGGTGGTGGCCCAGCTGACCGGCCTGATCGATGTGGTCGACGGCATCTTCCCGGACTCGGGTCGTCACTTTCTGCTGATCGACTATGCCGCGCGCTGGCTTTCGGGCGAGCCGGTGGCCGGGGATGACGCGCTGGAGGCGCGATTCGTGGCGCTGTCCGACGTCGACGGCCTGGTCAGCTGGTCGGAAACCCGGCGGGTCATCGCCGAGGCGGTGCGGCGGGCCGGGACCTCCGGCTGAGGCGTGTCGGCGCAATTCATTACAGCGATGTCATGTTCGCCGAATCCGGTTTCGGTGGCGTGGGTGACGCCCGGGGGATACCCTTGATCGCAACTGGAGGACGACATGAGTTATTTCGCTATTGCCCTGGTGGTTCTGGCCTTTGTGCTGCTGTTCAGCGTGGTCAAGATCGTGCCCCAGGGCCGTGAATTCACGATCGAACGCTTCGGTCGCTACACCCGGACGCTGAAGCCCGGCATCACCTTCCTGGCCCCGTTCATCGAGCGCACGGGCCGGCGCATGAACATGATGGAGCAGGTGCTCGACGTGCCCCAGCAGGAGGTGATCACCAAGGACAACGCCATGGTGAAGGTCGACGCCATCGTCTTTATCCAGGTGATGGACGCGGCCGCCGCGGCCTACCGGGTCGAGAACCTGCCCTATGCCATCACCCAGCTGTGCTCGACCAACCTCAGGACCGTGGTCGGTTCGATGGATCTGGATGAGGTGCTGTTCCAGCGCGACAACATCAACTCGCGCCTGCTGACCGTGATCGACGCCGCCACCGAGCCGTGGGGCGTCAAGGTCAACCGGATCGAGATCAAGGACCTGACCCCGCCGGTCGACATCACCAACGCCATGGCGCGGCAGATGAAGGCCGAGCGCGAGCGTCGGGCCGTCATCACCGAGGCCGAGGGCGAGAAACAGGCCGCCATCGCCCGCGCCGAGGGGGCCAAGCAGTCGGCCATCCTGCAGGCCGAGGGCCGCAAGGAAGCCGCCTCGCGCGACGCCGAGGCGCGTGAGCGTCTGGCCCAGGCCGAGGCCAAGGCGACCGAGATGGTGTCCAACGCCATCGCCGCCGGTGACGTCAACGCCATCAACTATTTCGTCGCCCAGAAATATGTCGAGGCCTTCGGCGAACTGGCCCGCAACACCACGGCCAAGACGGTCATCGTTCCGGCCGAGATGGGGGCGCTGGTCGGCTCCATCGCCGGCATCGGCGAACTGGTCGGTCTGGCCCGCGGGCAGCAGGCGTCGCAGCAGGGCCGTCGCGAGGCGGCTCCGGCTCCGGCCACCACCCGGTCGCCCCCGCCGGTCCAGACCCGCGCCCCGCGCCGCCCCGGCGGTTCGGTGCCGACGACGGAGTAGGTGATGACCCCGCTGATCGATCTCTATATCGCCCAGCCGTTCTGGATCTGGCTGGGCGTCGGCGTCCTGCTGCTGGCCGTCGAGGCGGCCTTCTCGACCGAATGGCTGTTGTGGCCGGCGGTCTCGGCCGGGGTCGTAGCGGTGCTGACGGCCCTGGGCCTGCGCTGGGGCTTCGGGATCGAGCTGGGCATTTTCGCCGCCCTGACCCTGGTCTCGACCCTGATGTCGCGCCGCCTGATCCAGCGCGTCAATCCGACCGATTCGCCGGACATCAACGACCGCGACCTGAGACTGGTCGGGCTCAAGGCCCAGGTGGTCGAGGCCTTCATCGACGGCCGCGGCCGGGTCTTCATCTCGGGTTCGGAATGGCCGGCGGTGATCGAGGGGGCCCAACCCCTGGCCGGTGAGACCGTGATCGTCGAATCGGTGGCCGGGCCGATGCTGAGGGTGCGCGCCGTCTAGCGAGCCTTCGCCGCCAGCACCTCGTCGACGCCCCGGTTGGCCAGGGCGTCGGCGCGATCGTTCAGTTCATGACCCGAGTGGCCCTTGACCCAGCGCCAGTGGACATTGTGCCGCTGGCGGGCGGTGTCGAGCCGCTTCCACAGGTCCTCGTTCTTGACCGGCTTCTTGTCGGCCGTCTTCCAGCCGCGCGCCTTCCAGCCGTGGATCCACTGGTCGATGCCTTGCATCACATATTTGCTGTCGGTGTGCAGCTCGACCTTGCAGGGGCGGGACAGGGCCTCCAGCGCCATGATGGCGGCGGTCAGCTCCATGCGGTTGTTGGTGGTCAGGGCCTCGCCGCCCCACAGCGTCTTCTCGTGGCCCTGGCCGGTCTGCAGGATCGCGCCCCAGCCGCCGGGGCCCGGATTGCCCTTGCAGGCACCGTCAGTGTGGATGATCACGTGGGACAAGCTGAAACTCGCAAGGCGTTATAACGTATGTAATATAGGGCGCTGGAAACGAGGCCAGCCATGATTGCTCTCAAGATCACCCAGGTGGGAAATTCTGTCGGTGTCGTCCTGCCCAAGGAGGCCCTGACCGAACTCGGCGCGACCAAGGGCGACACTCTGTACCTGACGCGCGCTCCAGACGGGTCCATGCGGGTCTCGGCCTATGATGACAAGGTCCAGCAGCAGATCGCCCTGGGTGAACAGTTGATGGATGCGCATCGCGACGTGTTCCGCGCCCTGGCCAAATGAGTCCCTCTGAGCCGGTCTGGCTCGAAAAGGCGGCCCTGATCGCCCTGCATGATCGCACACTGGCCCTGCACGGTGGCCCGCCCGGTATTAGGGACGAGGGCTTGCTGGACTCGGCTCTGCAGCGACCGATTCATCGTCGCCTCCATGACGATGAGCCCAGCCTCGCGGTGCTGGCCGCGACCTATGCTGTGGGCGTGGCGTCGAATCATCCGTTCGTCGACGGCAACAAGCGTGCGCCCTATCAGGCGATGATCCTGTTCCTGGCCCTGAACGGCACGCCGCTGCAGCCGGACCGGGTCGAGGCAATCCGCACTGTGCAGGCGGTCGCGGCCGGTGAGATCGATATCGACACCCTTGCCGAATGGATTCGGGCCAACAGCGCGGCGACCTGACGCGGCATTCCCTTGGCGCGGCGCCATCAGGTGGCCTATATGGCGGGACAGATTTGATGCGGGCCGTAAGGGCCCGTCTGAGGAGAGCGTACCGTGGGCAGTTTGAGCATCTGGCACTGGGCCATCGTGATTATCGTCGTGGCCCTGCTGTTCGGCGGGCGCGGCAAATTGTCGGGCCTGATGGGCGACGCGGCCAAGGGCGTGAAGGCGTTCAAGGACGGCCTCAAGGACGACGACAGCAAGGACGGCCCGTCGGGCGGCACCAGTTCGCTGCCGCGGACCGAGGCCGAAAAAGAAGACCTGAAAAACTAGCCCCCTGAACGTCGGAGTCTGACGCATGGGTGGTCTCGGCCCCGGTCTCGGTGGCGCGGAAATCCTGGTAATCGGCCTGGTGGCCCTGCTTGTCGTGGGGCCCAAGGACCTGCCTGCGCTGATGCGCAAGCTGGGCAAGCTGATGGGCAAGGCCCGCGGCATGGCCAATGAGTTCCGCGCCAGCTTCGACGAAATGGCGCGCCAGTCCGAGCTGGACGAGCTGCGCAAGGAGGTTGAGGCCCTGCGCACCAACCAGGGCATCCACGCCCTCGGGGCCGACGCCGACGCCGCCTTCCGCGAGATCGGCAAGGACCTGGACTCGGGCCTGACCGCCAGCCCGGCACCGGCCATGACCCCTGCGCCCAATGAATGGCCCGATGCCGGACCGGCGATGACGCCGCTGGCGGCCCCGGCGGACCCGGAGCCGAAACCGCCGGTCAAGGCGAAGCCCAGGTCCGGGGCCAAGCCCAAACCCAAATCCGGGGGCAAGCCCGCCGCCGCATCGACCAGGAAGGCGGCCGGTAAGTCGCAGGCGATCCGGGCGAAGAAGGTGGACCTGTGAGCGCCCCCGACTTGGACGAGTCCGAAATCGAGGCCTCGCGCGCCCCGCTGATGGATCATTTGATCGAGCTGCGCGGGCGGCTGCTGATCTGCGTCATCGCCTTCATCCTCGGCTTCATCCTGTGCTTCGCCTTCGCCGAGCCGCTGTACATCTTCCTGGTCAAGCCGTTCGCCGTGGCCGCGGCCTTCCACCAGAGCCTGGCCCCCGGCACCCATGTGTCGCCGCTGGACCTGATCCTCGGCACCGCCGGCCTCAAGGCCCTGCCGGTCGTCAACGGCCAGATGGTCGAGCTGATCTATACGGCCCCGCTGGAGATCCTGTTCACCAAGATGAAACTGGCCGGCTTCGGGGCCTTCATCGTGTCGTTCCCGATCCTGGCCTGGCAGATGTACCGGTTCGTGGCCCCGGGTCTGTATCGCAACGAGAAGGGGGCCTTCCTGCCCTTCCTGTTCGCCGCGCCGCTGCTGTTCCTGCTGGGTACGGCCCTGGTCTATTTCGTCATGCTGCCGTTCGTCATGTGGTTCTCGCTGAGCCAGCAGATCACGGGCGGCGGGGTCTCGGCCCAGCTGCTGCCCAAGGTGTCGGACTACCTCAGCCTGGTGACGGCCCTGCTGCTGGCCTTCGGCCTGTGTTTCCAGCTGCCGGTCGTGATGACGCTGCTGGGGCTGGCCGGCATCGTCAATTCGAAGATGATGGCCCTGGGGCGCCGCTATGCGATCGTCGCCGTGGTCGTGGTCGCCGCCATTGTCACCCCGCCGGATCCGGTCAGTCAGCTGATGCTGGCTGTGCCGCTGGTGCTGCTCTACGAGGTCAGCATCTGGTGCGTGCGCCTGATCGAGCTGCGCAAGCGCAGGCGGGAGCCGGTCGAAGGGCGCACCTGAGCGGAACCGACGGCGAGCGTGGCCGTTTGCAGGGGACACCATCCCTCAGGAGTCCATTCATGAACCCTCGCCATATCGCGATCGTCACCGCCGCGTTTGCCGTCGTCACCGTCGGTGCCGTGGCCTGTACCCCGGCCGCCGACGAGACCGCGACCAGCACTGACACCACCCACACGATCGTCGAAACCCGCGAGGTTCCCGCCGCGCCCGTGGTGATCGAGCGTGAGAGCCCGCCCGTCGTCATCGAGCGCGACGGCGAGACCGGCGACACCACGACCGTGCGCGCCGGGCGCGACGGCATCGAGGTCGAGACCACCAACCGCTGATTTCACAGCGATCATCGAAAAGCCCCCGGACGGTTTCCCGTCCGGGGGCTTTTTTGTCGGCTCAGCGTGCCGATCAGCAGCTGTAGTAGAGGTCGAATTCGACCGGGTGCGGGTGCAGTTGCAGGCGCAGCACCTCCTCCTGCTTCAGCGCGATATAGCTGTCGATGAAGTCGTCATCCATCACGCCGCCCTTCTTGAGGAAGGCCCGGTCCTTGTCGAGGTTGTCCAGCGCCTCCTGCAGGCTGCCGCAGACCTCGGGGATGTTGCCGCGCTCTTCCGGCGGCAGGTCATAGAGGTTCTTGTCGGCGGGCGCGCCCGGATCGATGCGGTTCTCGATCCCGTCGAGGCCGGCCATCAGCAGGGCCACGAAGGTCAGATAGGGGTTGCCCATCGGATCGGGGAAGCGCGCCTCGATACGCTTGGCCTTGGGGCTGGACACGTGCGGGATGCGGATCGAGGCCGAGCGGTTGCGGGCCGAATAGGCCAGCTTCACCGGGGCTTCATAGCCGGGCACCAGGCGCTTGTAGGAGTTGGTGGTCGAGTTGGCGAAGGCGTTGATGGCCTTGGCGTGCTTGATGATGCCGCCGATGTACCACAGACACATGTCCGACAGGCCGGCGTATTTGTCGCCGGCGAACAGGGGCTTGCCGTCGCGCCAGATCGACTGGTGCACATGCATGCCCGAGCCGTTGTCGCCGTACATGGGCTTGGCCATGAAGGTGGCCGACTTGCCATAGGCGGCGGCGACGTTGTGGACCACGTATTTGTACAGCTGCAGCCGGTCGGCCATGGTCAGCAGGTCGCTGAATTTCAGACCCAGTTCGTGCTGGGCCGGGGCCACCTCGTGGTGGTGCTTCTCGGGATCGAGGCCCAGCTCCTTCATCACGCCCAGCATCTCGCCGCGCAGGTCCTGGGCGCTGTCGACCGGATTGACCGGGAAATAGCCGCCCTTGGAACCCGGGCGGTGGCCCATGTTGCCTTCGGAATATTCGGACCCGGTGTTGGACGGCAGTTCAATCGAATCGAAGCTGTAGCCGGTGTCGTGCGACGCGGTGCTCCAGCGCACGTCGTCGAAGATGAAGAACTCGGCCTCGGGGCCGAAGAACACCTGGTCGCCCACGCCCGACGACTGGACGAAGGCCAGCGCCTTCTTGGCCATCGAGCGGCTGTCGCGATTGTAGGGCTCGTTGGTGTCCGGGTTCAGCACGTCGCAGAACAGGAACATCGTCGTCTGCTGGTAGAAGGGATCGATATAGGCCGTGCTCAGGTCGGGCTTGAGCAGCATGTCGGACTCATTGATCGTCTTCCAGCCGACGATGGAGGAGCCGTCGAACATCGTCCCTTCCTCGAGCAGCTCCTCGTCGATCAGGTCGATGTCGAAGGTCATGTGCTGCAGCCGGCCCTTGGTGTCGGTGAAGCGGAGGTCGACGTACCGGACGTCCTTGTCCTTGATCTCCTGAAGGATCTTGGCGGCGCTCATGATCGAAGTCCTGTTCGTAGGGGAGGGGAGAGAGGACGCCACCCCGGGAGGGGACGGCGACGATGAATTCAGACGGCCTGGGGACCGGTTTCGCCCGTGCGGATGCGGATGACGTCCACGATGTCGGAGACGAAGATCTTGCCGTCACCGATCTTGCCGGTCCGGGCCGCCGACTGGATGGCCTCGACCACGGCGGGTGCCATGTCGTCGGGCACCACGACCTCGATCTTGATCTTCGGAAGGAAGTCGATGACGTATTCGGCACCGCGATAGAGTTCGGAATGCCCCTTCTGGCGACCATATCCCTTGGCCTCCAGAACGGTCATCCCTTGCACGCCCACGTCCTGGAGCGCTTCCTTCACTTCATCGAGCTTGAATGGCTTGATGACGGCTTCAATCTTCTTCATGGCGACCCCGGGACGGGCGGGTTGAAGACCCCGTCACTCGGGCAGCAAAGGGACATTGCATTGCACAATAAGGCAAGCCTCTTTTCGATTTTGTCATCATCGGTGACCGGGCGACGCCCATGACCGAAGGTCAAGATCGCCCTGACTGGCGGGCCGTGCTGCCCTGGCCGGGGCTGAATACGCACAAACACGCCCGGGGGCGTCTGGGGGTCGTCAGTGGCCGGGCCGGCCAGACCGGTGCCGCGCGACTGGCCGCCCGCGGCGGCCTCAGAATCGGGGCCGGGGTGGTCAGTCTGCTGTGTCCGCTCGAGGCGGTCGCCGTGCTGGCCCCGGCGGTCGAGGCCGTGATGCTGAAGCCGTTCGCCGACCCCGAGGTCCTGGCCGGACTGGCCGACGGGATGGACGCCGTGGTGGTCGGACCGGCGGCCGGGATCAACGACGCCACCGTCGCCAATGTCCATGCCCTGGCCGGCACCGGGGCCGCCCTGGTCATCGACGCCGACGGGCTGACGGTGTTCGAGGGCTGGCCGGCCGATCTGTTCGCCCTTCTGGACCGGGACGACATCCTGACCCCGCATGAAGGCGAGTTCCGCCGCCTGTTTCCCGATCTGCTGACCCATGGGCGCGAGCGGGCGGCGGCCGAAGCCGCGGCACGGGCCGGGGCCGTGGTGGTGCTGAAGGGCCCGCAGACGGTCATCGCCGCCCCCGATGGACGGATGGTCGTCAATGACAACGGCACACCCTGGCTGGCGACGGCCGGCAGCGGCGATGTGCTGGCCGGGATGATCGGCGGCCTGCTGGCCCAGCGGATGGACAGTTTCGACGCCGCCTGCGCCGCGGTGTGGATCCATGCCGAGGCCGCGGCCGGGTTCGGGCCCGGCCTGATTGCCGAGGATCTGCCCGACCGGCTGCCGGCGGTTCTGGCCGGGCTGTGGCCGGGCCGGTGAGGCAATCCTAGTCGGCGGCCGCGGCCTTCTTCGCGGCTGGCTTCTTCTTCGCCGCCGGTTTCTTGGCGGCAGCCTTCTTGGCCGGAGCCTTCTTCTTGGGCGCGGCCCCGGCCTTGGCGGCCAGCAGGGGCAGGGCCTGCTCCAGCGTCAGGTCCTCGGGCGTGGTGCCCTTGGGCAGGGTCGCGTTGATCTTGCCCGACTTGACATAGGGGCCGAAGCGGCCGGCCATCACATGGATCGGATCGCCGGTCTCGGGGTGCGCGCCCAGGTCCTTCAGCGGGGCCACGGCGGCCCCGCGTCCGGCGAATTTTCCGGCGCGTTTCTCGGCCAGCAGCACCACGGCGCGGTTCAGGCCGACCTCGAACACCTCGTCGATGTCGGCGACATTGGCATAGGTGCCCGCGTGCAGCACGAACGGCCCGTAGCGGCCGAGGCCGGCGGTGATCATCTTGCCGTCCTCGGGGTGTTCCCCGACCTCGCGCGGCAGGGCCAGCAGGCGCAGCGCCTGTTCCAGCGACAGGGTCGCGGGGCTCCAGCCCTTGGGCAGGGAAGACCGTTTCGGCTTCTCCTCACCGGGCGGGGTGACTTCGACATAGGGGCCGAAGCGGCCGATCTTCAGCTGGACCGGCTGGCCGGTCACCGGATCGACGCCCAGCTCGCGATCACCGCCGTCCGCCCCGCCCCCGTCGGCGTCGGGCGACGCCACCGGCCGGGTGAATTTGCAGTCGGGATAGCGCGAGCAGCCGACGAAGGCCCCGAAACGGCTGGTCTTCAGCGACAGCTGACCCTGTTTGCACAGCGGGCATTCGCGCGGATCGCCGCCGTCTTCCCGGGCCGGGAAAATGTGCGGTCCCAGCGACTCATTGAGGGCGTCGAGGATGGCCGTGGTGCGCAGCTCGCCGGCGGCCTGGGCCGCGACATGGAAGTCCGACCAGAACTCGCGCAGCAGCACCTTCCAGTCCAGCTTGCCGGCCGAGACCTCGTCGAGCCGGGTCTCCAGCGCGGCGGTGAAATCGTATTCGACCCATTTGGCGAAGAACTGCTCGAGGAAGGCCGTGACCAGCCGGCCCTTGTCCTCGGGATAGAAGCGGTTCTTGTCGGTGCGCACATATTCGCGGTCGCGCAGCGTGGTCAGGATCGAGGCATAGGTGGAGGGACGGCCGATGCCGAGCTCTTCCAGCTTCTTGACCAAAGTGGCTTCCGAGAAGCGCGGCGGCGGTTCGGTGAAATGCTGGTCGGTGCGCACGGCCTCGACCTTCGCCGTGGCCCCTTCCTTCAGGGTCGGCAGACGGGTGGAGTCGTCGTCCTCGTCGGTCTCGGTGCCCTTCTGGCGCTCGTCGCGGCCCTCCTCATAGACGGCGAGGAAGCCGTCGAAGGTCACCACCTGGCCGGTGGCGCGCAGGCCGGTCTGGCCGTCCGGGGTCTCGACCTCGACCGTGGTGCGGTCGATGCGGGCCGATTCCATCTGCGAGGCGACCATCCGCTTCCAGATCAGCTCGTACAGCCGCTGCAGGTCGCCATCGAGGCGCAGGGTTTCCGGCGCGCGGGTGATGTTGGTCGGGCGGATGGCCTCGTGGGCCTCCTGGGCGTTCTTGGCCTTGGTCTTGTAGTAGCGCGGTTCGGACGGAACGAAGGCCGGTCCGAAGCGGTCGGCGATGACCTCCCGCGCCTGGGCGATGCCCTCGGGACTGACGAACAGGCCGTCGGTCCGCATATAGGTGATCAGACCGCCGGTCTCGTCGACGCCTTCGTACAGCTTCTGCGCCGCCTGCATGGTGCGCTGGGCGGTGAAGCCCAGTTTGCGGCTGGCCTCCTGCTGCAGGGTCGAGGTGGTGAAGGGCGGGGCCGGGCTGCGCTTGATCGGCTTCTTCTCGATCGACTTGATCGTGAACGCACCGCTGTTGATCGCATCACGGGCGGCGAAGGCCACGGCCTCCGACGGGATGTCGAGACGCTGGATCCGCTTGCCCAGATGTTTGACCAGCCGGGTGGTGAAGGGCGGGCTGTCGGCGGCCAGGTCGGCCTCGACCGACCAGTATTCCTGCGCCTTGAACTTCTCGATCTCCATCTCGCGATCGACGACGATGCGCAGGGCGACCGACTGGACCCGACCGGCCGAGCGGGCCCCCGGCAGCTTGCGCCACAGGACCGGCGACAGGGTGAAGCCGACCAGATAGTCGAGCGCGCGGCGCGCCAGATAGGCCTCGACCAGTTCCATGTCGATCTGGCGCGGGGCCGCCATGGCCTCGAGCACGGCGTTCCTGGTGATGGCGTTGAAGGTGACCCGTTCGACGTGGGTGTCCTTCAGCGCCTTCTTCTTGGTCAGCACCTCGAGCACGTGCCAGCTGATCGCCTCACCCTCGCGGTCGGGGTCGGTGGCCAGGATGACGCGGCTGGCGCGTTTGGCGGCCTCGGCGATCTCGGACATCCGCTTGGACGCCCGCGCGTCGATCTCCCACGACATGGCGAAATCGTCGTCGGGTAGCACCGATCCGTCCTTGGACGGCAGGTCGCGGATGTGGCCGTAGGAGGCCAGAACCTCGAACTCGGACCCCAGATATTTGTTGATGGTCTTGGCCTTCGCGGGGCTTTCGACAATGACAAGATTCATGATGGACGGGTTCTCGGAAAGGGGCCGGGAACGTGGTTGGCCGGACGGCCCGTGTCAATCGGCCATCTGAAACCCGGTCCCCGGACCGACGGTGGGCAGGCGGATCAGAGCGAGGCCAGGCCGCCCGGCAGCAGGGTCGCCCGCCCGACCAGACTCAGCTCCAGCAGGGCGGCGGCGACCGCCCCGACCGGGGCATTCAGCGCCCGGGCCAGTTCGTCACGCGGCGTCGGGGTCGGCGACAGCAGGGCCGCGACCCGCTCGATCAGGGCCGCGTCGACATCATCGGCCCCGTCACCGAAGGGGCGGTCGACCGGCGGCTCGTCCAGACGGCGCAGCGTCTCGAAGGCGCGTTCGATATCCTCGATGCCCTCGCACAGGATCGCGCCCTGACGCAGCAATTCATTGGGGCCGCGTGAGCGGGGATCCAGCGGCGAGCCCGGCACCGCGAATACGTCGCGGCCCTGTTCGGCCGCCAGCCGGGCGGTGATCAGCGAGCCCGAGCGCAGTTCGGCCTCGACCACCACGACGCCACGCGACAGGCCCGAGATGATCCGGTTGCGCCGCGGGAAGTCCCGCGCCTGGGCCCGCGCCCCCATCGGGCTCTCGGAGACGACACAGCCCCGGTCGACGATCTGGTCGTACAGTTCGGCATTGTCGGGCGGATAGATGTCGTCGACGCCGCCGCCCAGCACCGCCACCGTCCCCGTCGGCAGGGCTCCGGCGTGGGCGGCGCTGTCGATGCCGCGGGCCATGCCCGACACCACCCCATGCCCGGCCGCGCCCAGCTGGGCCGCCAGACCACGGGCGATGCGCTGCCCGCCGGCCGAGGCGATGCGGGCTCCGACCACGGCGACGCAGGGCCGCGACAGCAGGGCCGGGTCCCCCCGCGTCCACAGCACCGGCGGCGGCGGATCGACGGCGGCCAGAAGGGGCGGGTAGTCGGGGTCGCCGATCACCATCAGCCGGGCGTTGACATCCTCGGCCGCGGCCATCTCGGACTCGATGCGCGCGACAGGGGGCAGGGTGAATCCCGCCCCGCCGGCGCGTCGGACCATGGCGGGCAGGACCTCGATCGCGGCAAGGGCGCTGCTGAACCGCTCGAGCAGTTGCCGGAACGTGACCGGACCGACGCGCTCGGCCCGGGCCAGCCGCAGCCGGGCGAACCGTTCCGCCGCGTCCGGCGGGCTCACGTCTTCTTGGCACCCAGCCGGGGTTCGGTCCCCTTCAGCAGCCGGGCGATGTTCTGATGGTGACGGATCCAGATCAGCACGGCTGTGAAGGCCGACAGCAGCAGGATCGGGGCCGGGGCGGGCAGGCCCACCGCCGGCAGGGTCAGGGTGGCCAGGATCGGGGCCATCGCGGCCGCGACCAGGGCCGCCAGCGACGAATAGCGCAGGACCAGGGCGACGATCAGCCAGACCGCCCCGGCCATCAGCCCCAGCGGCCACCAGGCGGCCAGCAGCAGGCCGAAGAAGGTCGCCACGCCCTTGCCCCCCCTGAAGCCCAGCCAGACCGGGAACAGGTGCCCCAGAAAGGCCGCGCCGCCGGCGATGGCTCCCGCCACCTCGCTGTCGAACAGCCAGCGGGCGAGCAGCAGGGCCGCCGCCCCCTTGCCGGCGTCCAGCAGCAGGGTGGCCAGGGCCAGGTCCTTGCGGCCGGTGCGCAGCACATTGGTCGCGCCGATATTGCCCGAGCCGATGGCCCGCACGTCACCGGCTCCGGCCGCGCGGGTGATGACCACGCCGAACGGGATCGAGCCCAGCAGATAGCCGCCCGCCGCCACCAGGGCGAGGGTCAGAAGGGCCGGGGCAACCAGATCCTGCACGGTGATTCTCTCGTCTAGCGGGCGTCGTGGACGATGCGTCCACCGACGATGGTGAGCAAGACCCGACCTTGCAGACGGCGGCCGTCGAACGGCGAGTTGCGCGACTTGGATCTCAGCGTCGCGGCGTCGATCACCACCGGCGCGCCCGGATCGAACAGCACCAGGTCGGCCGGGGCGTCGGCTTCCAGCACGCCGGACTCCAGATCCAGCAGGGTGGCCGGGCCGTGCGTCAGCGGCCGCAGCACGTCGAGCAGGTCCAGTCCGGCCTCATGGTGCAGGCTCAGGGCCGCGGCCAGCAGGGTTTCCAGACCCACGGCCCCCGGCGCGGCCTCGGCGAACGGGCGGCGCTTGTCCTCGGCCGGGGCCGGGGCATGGGCCGAGGTGATCACGTCGATCAGGCCGTCGCGCACCGCCTCGATCAGGGCCAGACGGTCGCTCTCGGCGCGCAGCGGCGGATCCAGCCGGTAGAAGGTGCGGTACTCGCCGATGTCGATCTCGTTGAAGCACAGGTGGTTGATCGACACCGAGGCGGCGACCTCCAGACCCCGGGCCCGGGCCCGCGCCAGGGTCTCGAGCGCCCCCTCGGTCGATATCTGGTCGACGAGGAAGCGCACGCCGGTCTGCTCGACCAGGGCCAGGTCGCGCTCCAGCTGGATGCGCTCGCCGATGGCCGGCGATCCCGACAGACCCAGCCGCGTCGCCAGCTCGCCCGCGGTCGCCACCGCGCCCTCGCCGAGCCACGGCTCGCTGGGGCGGCAGGCGATCAGGGCGTTGAAGGCGACGGCATAGCTCATCACCCGCTGCAGGGTGCGCGTATTGGTGATGACCCGGTCGCCGTCGGTGAAATACAGGGCCCCGGCCTCGGTCATCAGGCCGATCTCGGCCATGCGCTGACCGTCGAGGGTGCGCGTCGCGGCCCCGGCGGCATGGACGTTGACCAGATTGAGCGCCGCCCCGCGACGCTGGATGAAGTCGACCATGGCCGGATCATCGACGGCGGGATCGGTGTCGGGCTGGATGACGATGGTGGTCACCCCGCCGGCCGCGGCCGACAGGCTGGCCGACTTCAGCGTCTCCTTGGGCTCGGCTCCGGGCTCGCCGGTCTTGACCCGGATGTCGATCAGCCCGGGAGCCAGGCACAGGCCGTGGACGTCGATGACCTCGATTTCGGCCGCTTGCGGCGGAGCTGTGCCGTGGATGACCTCGACGATGCGGCCGTGCTCGATCAGGACGGCACCCGGGCCGTCATAGTCGCTGGCCGGATCCAGCAGCCGGGCGTTGACCAGGGCCAGGACGCTCAAGCGAAATCCTCCCCTGCGGGGGGAGGGGGACCATCCGAAGGCTGGTGGCGGGGGCAGGCCCAGAGGCCGGTGACGGCGGATGGCGCCCTCCACCGCTTCGCGGTCCCCCGCCCCCGATGGGGGAGGAATGCCGGTGAGCCTCTCATGCTGTGTCTCCGTCCAGCCGTGCCGACAGGGCGGCCAGCACCGCCATGCGCGCGGCCACGCCCATCTCGACCTGGTCCTGGATCAGCGAGACGGAGAGGTCGTCGGCCACGTCGGAATCGATCTCGACGCCGCGGTTCATCGGCCCCGGATGCATGACCTTCGCCCCCGGATTGGCCCAGGACAGCTTCTCGCGATCCAGGCCCCAGAAGCGGAAATATTCGCGGGTCGACGGCACCAGGGCCCCCTCCATCCGCTCCAGCTGCAGGCGCAGCATCATCACCACGTCGCAGCCCTTCAGGCCCTCGCGCATGTCGTGGAACACCTCGCAGCCCCAACGGTCGGCGTCGCCGGGCACCAGGGTCGGCGGCCCGATCAGCCGCACCCGCGCGCCCATCATCGACAGCAGGGCCACATTGGAGCGGGCCACGCGGCTGTGGGCCACATCGCCGCAGATGGCCACGGTCAGGCTGGTCACATCGCCGAAGGCCCGGCGCAGGCTCAGCAGGTCCAGCAGGGCCTGGGTCGGATGCTCATGGCGGCCGTCCCCGGCATTGACCACGGCACAGCCGACCTTCTGCGACAGCAGGTCGGCGGCCCCCGAGGCCCCGTGACGCACCACCAGGATGTCGGGTTTCATCGCGTTCAGAGTGACGGCGGTGTCGATCAGGGTCTCGCCCTTGGCCACCGACGAGGTGCGCGGGCTCATGGTGACGACATCCGCCCCCAGCCGCCGCGCGGCGATCTCGAACGAGGCGCTGGTGCGGGTCGAGTTCTC
>TARA_R110000850_G_scaffold79436_4_pt1 | contig 15943 bp, 18 predicted proteins | sample TARA_R110000850 | Tara Oceans TARA_R110000850 (sample SAMEA4397586) | marine metagenome | biome: Polar Biome; feature: [SRF] surface water layer (ENVO:00010504); material: water (ENVO:00002006), including particulate matter (ENVO:01000060) such as... | depth 5 m | reverse complement strand
TGCTACGTCTGCGGGGTCGAGCTTGGCGGCGTCGGTCTGGATGACGCCAACCTTGGCCTGGACGGCTGCCCATGCCTGCATCAGCGGAGCCTCCTCCCACACCACCTCGGTGTAGAATCCACCCGGTGCGCCCTTCGTCATGTAGCCGACGTGAGCGAAGCGCAGGGGGTAGGGCAAGTCGAATTGTCGCTGTGCCCACACAGGGTAGCTGATGCCCTGGGGGTCGGTGCGTAGCTCGGCGGCAGTCTTGGCCCAGCGGCGGCTACTGGCGCTCTTGTGGTCGATGACCAGAGACAGCGTCGGCAGTACAAGGTCCACGCGCCCGACCATCGGCAACGTGGGGGTCGCGAGGTCCATCTGGGCCTCGATGTGCTTGGGCAGCTTGTCGATGTCCTTGGGCAGGTAGCCAAAGCCGCCTCGGGCAATCCGCACGGCCCGCTCGGCATCCCGGTGCTCGGGCCACTTGCCCGTGCCCAGCCGCACGTCCAGCACGTCATGGACGCGGGTGCCTAGCTCCGTCGCTGGGCTGCCAGGGTCCGGTAGTCCGTACCGCTTGCCCCAAAAGTGCTTGCGGGCGCAGTCGTCGTGGGTGTGTATCTGGCTGGGCGAGCAGTGCTTGAGGTCGCGCAGGCTGCCGCCTAGCTCTCGGGCAAACTTCGCCGCGTGTGCTCTGGTGCGGATAGCGGTCATACCTGTCCTAGCGTCGTGTCGCGTGTTGTTGGTCGTCGTTCAAGCTCGTGTCGGTGCCGCTTTGCAGCCCGTGCATCTTGGTTCACAACGGCAGCAAGGGTCAAGACGTGACCGCGCCGCTGGAGAAACTTGCTAGCTGCCGCCGATGGCTGCGAAGAGGCCCGTGGTCGGCAGTGCGATGTCCCAGTGGATGGCTGTCGTGTAGCCAGACTTGGTGAGCTTAGACGGGAGGTTGAGCGGCTTGGACGTGAACCCCAGCTTGGCCAGCCGCTTGCTCAACGCCTTGCGAGGTAGCAGGTTGCGGATGCCGGTGTTGCGCCCCGTTTCGCGGTAGTACTCATACACCGCTGATATTGTCGCGCCCGCTTTGTGGTCGGCGGCCTTGAGCTTTGCGAAGATCTCGTATGTGTGGTCTGCCTCTAGGATGACTGGGTCTACGCTGGCGTCAGCGAGCGGAAACCCTGGCTGCTTGCGTGCCCGCGCAGCGTAGTACCGGCTCGCTGCGTCCAGGCACGCAGCAAGTATGGCTGTGCGCTCACCGGTCATCCGGTCCTCAAACTGGTCAATCACGTTGGCCGTTTCGATGCGGTGGTTGAAGTGGATCGGTAGGAACCGGCGCAGGATTGAAAACGACGGGTCCATCCACGGCACGTCATTGAGCGCGAATATAAGCCCCGACCGCGACGACATCATGAATGGCTTCTGGTTTTTACGCTGCACCATCACAGCGTCGTTGGTGATCGCCGCCTTGAGCCGCTCATCGTCTACCACGGCGGCGCTGGATACCTCCGCTGCGACGTTGATCAGCGCGGTCTGTATCTCCGCTGCGACGAACTTGGCCGAGAGGTCTTTGCGCGACAGGGCGGTGACTGTGCCCTTGGGGAACAAGATCTTGATCAGCTTGAGGAACGTGCTCTTGCCGTTGCGCGCCTTCTCGCCTACCCACAGCATCGCCACCTGCGAGCGCGTGGCTTGCCCCAGCAGGCATAGGCCCAGGTAGCGCAGCACGGTCTCCTTGCGAAGCTCCTCGGGGTCGTCGGGCCATATGTCCTTGCAGAACTGGTCGAAGATCGGCGTGGTGCCCCCTGCCGCGTATGGCACAGGCACATACGCGCGAGCGTAGTGCCCTGGTGCGTGAGTCACCAACGTCACGCCTGCGGCTGTCACCAACGCTAGCCCGTTGACGAACGCCAGCCCCGCTGTGGGGTCTGGAAACGTGGCCTTCGTGAGTGACGTGGCGCACCGGGCTAGCCTCATCTGGTTCGCGACCGCCTTGCACTGGCTGTCGCTCAGAGGGTGAGGGATGAATTGCCCGTCGCCCCCAGGGACCATGCAGGGGTTGAGCACGCGCGCCATGTGCTGGAGTTGACTGTCGTCAAGAGGCTCCCAGATGCCCTTGGCGTCGTGGTACTTCCACATCGCGCCTTCCGCGTAGACCATCTTGGGGCCGTCCTCTTCCTGCACCGCCAGGGTCCAGTCGGCCATGTCAACGTGTGCGCTGCGCCCAATGAAGCGCGGCGTCTGCCAGTGGACCGGGCGCTCGCGGTAGTAGCTGACTCCGTCCACAGGCAGCGGTGGTGGCAGCGCGGCGGGGTCCGTCGCAGTCGGCTCCTGTGTGCGGTACTTCTCCGCGATGTCGAGGCTGGCGGCGAACTCCGCAACGCTACGCAACTCCCCCAAGCCGCGCTCTGGATCATCTTGGATGGGGTCGGTGCAGCGGCTCTTGTCTGCGCTCACGATTAGGTCGAGTATCTCCCCACTGCCCAGCCCGCGTGCGCGTAGGCTCGCGGCGTAGCTCATCAGCGTGTCGTGGCGCTTGCCTGGATCGATGGTATCGGGCAACTCAAAACTGCCTTTGCCGCTGGCGAACACCGCCGCCACTGCCTCCGCTGCGGTTTGGGCGGGCGTGCTCGTGCCGACTGGCAGCAAAAATACCGGTGGGGCCTCGCCGCGTGTGTTGATTGCCCACCCTTGGCGTTTGCCGTCGCGAAGGCCGAATGGCACGCGGTACATGCGCGACCAGTCTTTGCACGCCTTGTCAGTCTCGTACCCGCTCAGGTTGTCGAAGGTCTCCATGGCTGCGCGGAGGTAGTGCTCGTATGCGCTGGGGTCGAGTGACTCGGGCAGGCTATACAACACCCGCGCGCCGTGGGTCGTGTGATACCACCACGGCGCACCCTGCGGCATGCCCGCCATCCGCCGGTCGAACTCATCGCGCCACTCGGCGGTGCTCGGTGTCTTGTTGGCGTGGGCGTCGTCGTCGTCAATGTCGAACGCCAACACGTCGTGGCGCACCCGGTGCCCCTGCGCTTCCAGCCAGTTTAGGTAGCTGCGGTGGTCTTCACCGACGTGCTTGCGGAGGCGGGGGACGTGCGTCAGCCCCTCAAAGTGGTATGTGGCGAAGTGCGCGTCGTCTTCGTACTTGTCGTGCAGTAACAACGTCTTGAGCGTCGCAGTGCCTCCTGAGTGCTTGGGGTGCCCCGCATACGCAGCGAACGTGGTGGGGTCGCCGTCCCACCCTTTGGCGTACTTGTTGACGTAGACAGATAACTTTGGCACTTTTAGCATGATGGTCCTTGACTCGTCGCGTTGTTGCTTCCCGGCAGGCGCGGCGAGTCTTTATTTTTGGCTGCGTAGTTGGCGACAGTCACGTCGCGTCGGTCTGTGCAGCGGCTCATCCTAGATCGACCTCGCCAACCTACCGCCACGCACCGAAAAGTGTCAAGGCCGCTCGGCCTAGCGGCCCCAACTCCCCCGGCAGCCCCGTCGCTAGGGGGAGTAACAAGTTATAAACAGGCACTTTTACACCCAAAAAAGCCTCTCAGTGGGCCGTCTAACCGCCTATTAGCTATTTTTTGTAACTCTGTATAGGGGGAAGGATCTCAAAAGTGATCCCTATAAAAGCCCCTCCCCTATAAGCAATACGCGCGAAACGCCAGTTATGTAGGTATACGTGCCACTGCTCTACAATCGGCCCATATTTACTACCTAATCACCTCAAACGCCTCGGCGGCGGCGGGAGGCGCAAGCGGCGTAGTATCAGGGCGTTACTACCTAGAGGGTGGACTGTCACTTTGCAAGGTCAATCCGATGCCAAAACCAACTAGGTAGGTGGTGAGGTCATAGATGGCTTGGGTGCGCCCCTTGTCGTCGCCAGGGTCACGCAAGATCTCCATGCCGATGCCGATACCCACTGTCATTGCAGGCGAAAAGCCTAGCCGCCCAGCTAGCACGCCGCTGGCTAGCGACAGGACAGAGTACGCCGAGAACGGCTGAGTGGGCTGGACTAGTGGGTCTGTCATGATTGCGCCCTCCTGCGCTTAAGCGCCTTGTGGCAACGGCTGGCAGGGTAGGACAAGGGCAGCAGGGCGTGCAAGCGCTCGGTCTCCGCAGCGTCCCACACGTCCCGCATGTGCCTGTATTGTGGGGGGCACTCACGCACCCCTGTGCGGCGGCTGCGCTCCCTCTCCTCACGCCTGCGAGTCAACGAACCCTTGCGCTTCTCTTTGGTAGGGAGCCGATAGCACGCAGGGCAGATGTCGCGCCACACAGCGATGATGGCGTTGCATGACACGCATGTTTTGAGCGACAGGTCCAGAGGGCGACCACCCTGTAGCCAGTCACGCTCGGTATCCACCTTGCCGTGCCGGTAGCTGTTGCCACCGTGGTCAATGATCACTAGGTCACGCTTGCCTGCATGCGGGCGAAGCCCACGCCCGACCATTTGGAGGAAACGGCTCAGAGACAGCGTGCTCGTGGCCAGCACGATCGCTCCTATGTTGGTAATGTCTAACCCTTCTATGAGCAGCGCGCAGTTACATAGGATGTCAATCTCACCAGCCTTGAGGCGGGCCAACGCACGTTTGCGAACGACCCTTGACGAATTGCCGTCGATGTGAACGGCTTTAGCTCCACGAGAGCGGAACACGTCTACCAAGGCTTTCGACGCGTCGATGCCTGTCGTGAACACGATGGTGCGGCGGCCCTTTGCGTGGCGCAGCCAGTACTCTGGGATGGATGTCAAGACCTTTTTTGTGCTGTACGCCTGCTCAAGCTGGCGCGGGTCGAAGTCGCCGCCACGCATCCCGACAGCAGACAGGTCAGGCACAGGCGCTTGGTACGTCCGCGCAGCTACCAGCCACTGGTCAGCGATGAGCCGGGGGATGGATTCACCGACCACCATATGCGGAAATAGCTCGTGCAACGGCTTGTCGTCCAGGCGGCACGGCGTCGCAGACAGCCCGATCGCAGACACGTTCCCCCAACGCTCCAGCAGTGTTTTGTTGAGGTCAAACAGCTTGTGGGCTTCGTCAATGAATATAAGCTCTGGACGCCACGACGCGAACACATCGGTGTCGATGCGTTTGACTAGGGTCTGCGCCATGGCGATCAGCGCGCTCTTGCCGTTCATGTCGGGAAAGCCGCCAGCCTTGAGTCCCGCGCACGCTGTGCGCGCCTTGCGTAAGTCAGCTTCGGTCTGCTCGTAGATCTCGTCACTGGGCACGACATAGAGCACGCGACGTGCACCAGCGAGGCGCACCAACTCCAGCGCAATGTGGGTCTTGCCTGCGCCTGTGGGCAGTTGGATGAGCACTCGCCGGATACCAGCCGCGAAGAACTTGCGAGTCTCGCGGATGATGCGCGTCTGATAGGGGCGGGTAGTACGGGTCGTCATGGGGCGTCCTCGGTTACGATGGCATCGGTAGGGAGTTCGGGGAGTAGCTCCAACCCGCCCAGACCACCACGCGACTTGTTGCGGGACAACGCCGCCGCCGCACGCGCTTTGCGCTGGGTGATGGCAGCCGCGACGGGGCGAGGCGACACAGGACGCGGAGAGGCAGGCTCCACACGCGGCGCGACGGTGACCATGGCGAACGCGGCATAGCAGGTATCACAGCGCGCATGGGCCACAGTTTTGAGGGTGAGCACAGTAGCAGAGCAATGGGGGCACGGCGTCGAGACCAGCAACTTTGCGACCGTCAGAACGTAGAGCAAGTCGGCATCGGGGTTGACACCGCTCAAAAACGCACGCAGGCGGCCACTAGCCGCACCGGTCAGCTTGCCGATGTCGGCCACTTCAAACCCCAACGCGTCTAGCTTCAATGCCACACGACGCTGCCATAGTTGCAACTTGTTACTCATTAGCCCTCGCCCCCCACCATACCACGCTTGCGCCGTTGACAGCTATAGGGCACACGCGCAACGATGCACAGCGCCGCACCCTGCGGCACGAGGGCAAAATCATGGCACGACGACGCGTTGCTGGTGGCAACAACCTACCTATAAACCCAGACGAGGTGCCGGCAGACGGGCGGCCCGTGACGTTTGAGACCACGATGCGAAAGCACGTCGGGGAGCTTGACGACGCGCCCGATGACTACCTGTCACCCGACGATTTTGACGAGGCTGTCTGGTGGGTCGAAAAGCACGGCGAGCGCGGGTTTGAGTTCGTGGCTGAAATGGATGGGCGGCCTTTTGAGGTGGACATCCGCGACGTGCACGGGTCAGGCACGTTTCGAGTCACCCCTGTCGGGATGGACGGCAAGCCGGTCAAAAAGCTGCAAGACGTGCTGAAGATTGCCAAGCCACCCAGCCTGGAGCGCGCGGCAAACCAGCACGACGGCGAGCCAGGAGCGGGCACCGACATGCCGCCCATGATGGCGTACATGCTCAAGCAGCAGCAAGAGCAGGCAGAGCGGGCAGAACGGCTGGCACAGCAGCGAGAAGAGAAGCGCCTAGAGCGCGAAGAGCGTGACAACGCGCGGCGCGAGTCTATGGAGGAGCGCAAGGAGCGCAAGGACTGGGAGCGGCAGGAGCGGGAGGAGCGGTTGACGCGCGAGAAGCAGGAGCGCGACGACAAGCGTGCGGAGGAGCGGACGCAGATGATGCAGACGCTCATGACGGGCGGTATGGCCATTGCACAGGCGGTGGTCACCGCGTCGATGAACAAGCAGCCCACCGACACCAACGACCGGCTGCTTGAAGCGCTGCTACTCGACCGCAACCAGCGCAGCGACCAGAGCAACAGCATGCGGGACTCTTTAGAGTTGTTGGTTGTACTCGACAAGATGGCAGACAACCGCACCGTACAGCACGCACCGCCCCCAGAGAAAGAGCCTGACATCATGCAGTCAATGATGCAGATGCTGCCAGCGTTTGCGATGATGAAGGCTGGAGGGGGGGCGCAGGCGCAGGTGCCTCCTGGCCTGCCTAGCCCGATAGTGGAGAACCCGGTAGCGCAGATCGCGCAGGCAGTGCAGAATCCAGACGTGATGGCGCAGGTCATCAATCACGACCCAGACGCCGTGGCGCAGGCGATAAAAGCCGCTATGGCGTCGGACCCTGCGCTGGAGTCCAAGTTGATCGCAGCGTTCACAGGGGACGAGGAGTAAGCATGCCAACGACCTACACAGAGGCCCCCACACGCCTACGCAAGACGGGCGCAGCCGACAAGATCGCTCTGATGGAGGCAATGGCGGAAGAGTCAGCGGACAGCCTGCCCTTCGCGGAGTTCGTGCTGTACACCGTCCGCACCGTGGGCAACGACGCAGACGAGCAGATCGCGTGTTGGGCGCGGTTTTGTGAGGGACTGCCGTACCGGCGCGAGCAGAACGAGGTGTACCGGTCGGTCGCTGAAACCGTAGGACTGGGGTCGGACAGGCCGCTCGGGGGTGACTGCGACGACATCGTGATCGTGTTTGTCGCTGGGTGCTTGTCGTTAGGGCTTCCGGCCAAGGTGCAGATCTTGTGTGATCAGGACGGCTGGGGGTTCCATGTGCGGGCGCTTGTGGGGATGCCTCCCTACAAGCCCACACACTGGGTGGTCGTAGACCCGGTATGGGAGAGTGAAAAGCAATGGGCAATGAAAGACAAACCGGCACACCTTTCGGCCTTGGCCAACACGTCCCCGGCCAGCGCGGCATACAGCCACCACTACGCACCGGACGAGATCTAGCTCCTGTCAGCGGGGCGCGCGATACAGAAGCTGTCGATGCAGAGTTCGTAGAGGCAGGAGAGCTAGCGGTCACAAGCCCGGTACACGTACCGGACGAACCGACCAACATCATTGACGTGCAGCCCTTGACAGGGCGGCACCGGCTGAACACGGCGATGGACAGGTTTGCACAAGGCACGCTACAGGGTGTGCTGGACGCAGCACGCAAAATACTAGGCGACGATTAGGGGGCACAGATGAGCGACCGACCAACTTTTGGACAGACACTGGTGGACAACTTGAAGGGCGCAGTGGCAGGCGAGATCGAGGACACGGTCACCAGCATGATGCCCAGTGGCGTGTCGTTCGCGCGGCGCAACCCCGATGGTGATGACGACGAGAACGACGACGACGGCGAGTACGACGACGACGGCGAAGGTATCGGTGCGCTCTCGTTTGAAGATGAAGACGCAGGCGACAACCTCGCGGCAGCCGTCGCAGCTTTCCGTATGTTAGGCCACGACGACGACGTGGTCGCCCAGCACAAGGGCACGGGCTACACGTTTTTTGGCACCGCTGAAGAGTTGACCCAGTACCAGAGCGCAACCGACCGCCCCGATGGCTGGGATCAGTACACCGGCAGCGCCAAAATCATGGAAATGGAGTACGACGAGGGCACCATGCGCGAAGTGCTGGACATGATGAGCGACCCAGCCACAGTCGAAGCCCTCGCAGAGGCAGAAGCTAACAACGAAGGCTTCATGTGGGGCAACGCGACGACCCACACAGGCGTCAAGCACGTCCCTGGGATTAACGCCCCCATGCACCCTCTGGGCATTGCGCGTGAGTTGTCCTACTACTCCGACAAAGGTGGCGAGCCTGTCGAGTACATCCACTCGTTCGGCAGCAACGGGGACGGCAAAGGCGGCGAGTGCCCCGGTGTGTACGCTATCGGTGACAGCACGCTGGTCATTCACGGCGCGAAGATGCGGATCGAGGACCGGGGCGTCGTAAAGTAGCACAGGATGTGCTCCATATGTTGGGTTTGTGACGGGCTGTAGCACGTCACATGATGCTCGTGACTCGCAGAGAGGCCCTTCCGCCCCTGCACTGCACTGCACCCTGGAGAGCTACAGATGGCCATTCGACGACTACGCCGTAACCCGCGCCGACGCCGCAGCGGGACTCTGATCGCCAACCCTCGCAAGCGTGCTCGCCGCCGCAACCCGCGCAAGCGGGCTGCTCGCCGCCGCAACCCTCGCAAGCGCACCGCGCTCTCACGTCGTCGTAACCCGACGCGTCGCCGCAGCATGGCACGCCGTCGCAACCCCGCACGCCGTCGCAACCCCGCACGGCGCAGCATGGCACGCCGTCGCAACCCTGGTTTGACCCTCGCGGGCATCCCGGTCATGGAGGCTGCGATCGGCGGTCTCGGTGCGCTGGTCGTCATCAACGCGGCCAAAAACCTGCCCTTCATCAACACGCAACTCGCCAAGATCGAGAACGCGGCACTGCGCGCTGCCATCCCGCCCGCGCTCGCAGCGGCTGCTGGTTGGGCCTTGCACAAGTACGGTCCCAAGACCGCGTACACCAAGGGCATCGCCAAGTTCATCGTCGCCGCTTCGCTGTTCAAGCTCGTGGACGACGTGACGGACAACTACTTCAAGACCGAGTTCCCCAAGATGTTTGGTGAAGAGGGCGAGAAGAAGGCCGCTGCTGCCAAGATCGTCGCTGACGCAAAGGCCGCGAAGGATAAGGCTGACGCTGCTGCCGCGAAGGGCAAGGGCAAGGACGGTAAGGGCACCTATGGTGCCTACATCCCGACCTACGGCAACACCAGCGGCGCTTACCTGCCGGTCAGCGGCAACACTGGCGGGGCCTATGTCCCAGTCAGCGGCGTCCACAACCACGGCACGTTCGGACTGCTCTAGGCACCCGCAGCAGACAGCAGCCTGGACGTGGCGACACGCCCTGACCACAAGGAAGAAGCACCATGGCACAGCAGAACATCTTCGATGAGTTGGCCCCATACGCCGCTCTCACCGTCGTACCCGGCGTGACGGTCGGGCAACTCAACTACGTTTCGCATTCGGACCTGTACGCTTCGGGAGTCATCCCGTGCACGGCAGCGAAGATTGCCAGCGACAGCAAGATCAAGCTGTTCGACAAGGCGATCGGCGAGACCGGCGCTGGTTGGTCTGGGCCTCTGACTGAGGCGCAAACAAATGTGAAGTTCTCGGGCGGGCGTATCGGGGCCAACCAGTGCTACGTGGCGACGCATGTTTCCGTGGCAATCTCGCAGGTCAACAGCACCGACCCCAACGGCACGTTGGTTCACAACCTGCTCCCGACTGCGGACGCGTTGTGGGCTGTGGCAACCAACTTCAGTTGGAACCTCACCACAGGTCGCGGCATCACCCGTAACATCGGCCCGCTCCTACAGTGGCCGGCAGCTTCGGGTGTGTACGGCATCACTGGCGAGAGCGCGGCTAACCTTGGCAGGGTCGCACCAGCGGCAGGGACCATCGCGCCCAGCTACGCTGCACAGAACGGTGCACCCGACTGCGCTGCACGCAAGTTGAGCGAGCCGATCGTGTTCGCCCCGCTGGTCAACACGTCCATCGAAGTCTCCTGTGGCAACAACTTCCAGTTGTCGCTTGCAGGAACATCGGTTAGCTACCCGATCCAGATCCTCATGACGCTGAAAGGCTTCCTCTTCACGATGCCAGTTGGCAACGTGGGTGGACGGTAGCCCGGTCACGCACGCTAGCCTTTACAGGAGAGACACCACATGTCCTACCATTCCCAGATGACGCCAGAAGATCTCTCGGCTTTCGCCCGCCTGACTGTCGTCCCCGGCGTCACTGTCGGTGACCTCGCGTTCGTGCAGGCTACGTCGTTGTTCAGCACCGCGCTGATCGACATCACGACGATCAACACGATCGCGTCGAACCGGCGTCGCAGGGTCTTCCAGACGCCCATTGGGAAGACTGGTCAAGGCTTTGGCCCAGCGTATGCGCTGACCGAGTCAGAGACAAATCTGCAAGTGGACAACTTCCAGATGGAAGGCAACGAAGTTTTCGTGGCCACGCATGCCTGCTGGTCGGTCTGCAAACGCGTGTCGGCTGGCGGTGCCGCTGCCAACTTGGGCGCTGCCGACGAAATGCAGAACCTGATCCCGTCAACGGATGCCCTTTGGGCGATTCTGAGCAACACCTACTGGGAAGTGACTGTCGGTGACGACATCACTCGCAACTACGGTCTGCTCAAGGACTACCCGCAGGGTGGTGGCGTTTACGGCGTCCCGACCATGGAGGCGGTGACTACGGGTGCAGCGGCCACTGGCATGATAGGCTACAACACGCCTATCGGCGCACAGTCGGGGTCTCCGTCCATCCACTGCTCGCGCCCGCTCGCGCTACCTATCGTCGCGCCGCCCAACATTGGCGTGAAGATCGAAGCGCGCACCGGCAGCACAATCTCCGCACCGATCGGTGTGGCCCACACTGGTGCCGCTGGCACAGCCAACTGGATGGACTTGCTGGACTACTTGCAGATCCGCTTGGTGCTTGAGGGCTACCTGTTCACCATGCCGGTAGGCTAGTACTAGCCTCCACTCGCGGCCTGCGATAAACGTACACGACGGGGGCGGGCCATTAAACGCCCGCCCTTGTTGCATTGAGAGGAACACACATGGACCGTCGCGCAGCCGCAGCCCCGTACCCGTACATCGACCCAGCCTTTGGCGCATACCGCGACCGGGTGGCTTGGGCGCTCACAGAGTTTCTGTACGGGGACAAAAACACCAACCCTCTCTGGGACCAGCCCGACAAGTGGCACCGCGTCGGGCACGTCACGCTCGTGTGGAAGACCCTCGACTTCAACAGCATGGCGACTGGCGGCGACAGCACCCAGACCCTGTCGATGGCGGGCGGCAAAAACTCCGTCATCATGGGGTTCACCGCCACCGTCAAGCTCTCGACGGCGTCCACACCACGCAACACGGTCATGCCCAACGAGCAGTTGGCGTATGTGACCATCCGCCAGAAGCGCGCAGACGGCTTTTTTGAGATCCCGACTGCGCCTCTATCCAACGTCGCTGGCAACGGCGCGTGGCCCGCCATCAGCCCGATCCCGCAGCGCTGGTTCGGCAATGTAGATCGCGAGATCCGCATCGACAACGACTGCGGCGGCAACCCGCGTGACATCAACCTCGCGTGGCAGGTCGCTGTGCTTGACACTGGCCGATAGGGCGAGGATGGTAGGCCATGGCCTCGATATTCGACCTGCCGCCTGACGAGCGCCCCATAGACATGGTCTTCAGTGGCTACCGCGACGCAATCGCGTGGCAACTGATGGACTTTCTGTACGGGGACCAACGGGCCAACCCGGCGCGGTTCAACGAACCAGAAACGTGGGGAGACATCCCCGCGAAAGTCATCACGCACACGCTAACCTTTGACACCTTGTCGTACCTAGGACCAGGGCAGACGGAGCGTATGGACCTGGGCGGTGGCGAGAACATCATTGTGCTAGGTATGACAGCCACAGCACGCGCCGTGACCGCCCAAGCGAACCCACGTCTGACAGAGCTAAACAACGAGCGGCTTGCGTACATCACCTACCAGCAGGCCCGCAACCCCGACATCCACACCGCCGCCGTGCTGGAGGGGGGCACCGACGAAGTGCCCGCAACTCCACTGAGTAACGTGGCAGGCACAGGGGTATGGCCAGCGTCGCTCCAGTTCCCGTGGTGCTGGTACGGCACATCCAGCCGGTATGTCCGACTGCGAAACAACGGCGATGCAAACCAAGACGTTTTTGTGACCTACCAGATAGTCACGCTAGACACGGGGCGCTAGATGGGCATACGCGCACTGATAGACCAGAGCTTCGGCACCAACGGCGTAGCCGCTGGGAGTTCTATGACGCTGACCAGCAGCGAGATCCGCCCCCCGTACCACGGGGTAGGGGGCTTCCTCGCAGGGGCGTCCATCAACGCAACGATGGTGGACGAGCCTTTGGTCGCGTTCCGCGTATCGGCATCGAGCTATGCGAACCTGACAGCGTTCAAAGCCGTGCTCAAAATCCAGACGTGGCCCATGAACAGCGGCAATGACGGACTCGACGCAGCTTACCCAGAGTACAGCGAGGACGTGACCAGTGTGTTTTTGGCGCAGGGCGGGGCGTTGGAGATACGCCCGTCGCAGCATGCAGTCATGCGCGTGAGCCTGACGCTGACCAACACGAGCGGCGGGACGTTGTCAGTGTTCACGACCACGTCGGTCAGTGGGCTATATCGTGAAGGCGAGAGCTACGCAGCCCTGGGGTTGACCTAATGTCTACAACGACGTGGCCCTATACGCAGGTACGCCAAGCCCCTGGTGAAGGTCAGGGCGTCAATGCCGCAATCGGGACGGGCACCACCCCCACGCTAGTCGCTCGCGTCCCTAGCGGGCACGCCAACACCATCGAGGTGATGGTGCAGAGCGACGTGAACGTGACACCCCGGCTCGTCATCTACGGGGCTAGCGGCCAAATCTCTGTGACTGTAGCCCTCGCAGGCGTGACAGGGGGCACACCAGCCCTCGTGGTGCACACCGCTGGCTGCGGTCAGTTCTACGACGTGACCATCAACAACGCGAGCGGGGGCAGCGCGAACGTGAAGGTCTGGACTGCCGCCAAGGCATAAGGAGCCGCTATGAAGCTGACCACCATCGCAGTACTAGGGGTAGGGCTGTACCTGTACATGGGCCGAGGCAAAGGCGGGAGCAAAATCCCACCGCTGCCGGTCGGTGTACCCGCGCAGACCCACGCCGTCATCAAGGCGGGAAAGGCCAGGATCGTCAACTATTTCAGCATCCCCGACTGGGACGGCTGCGGCGTCCTTCAGGCGTGGAACCTCCAAAGCCCTTCAGACGGCAACGCCTTCGTCACGCTCAGTGACTGTGGCATGGTCATGGACCTGGGGCGCATCGTTAAGGTCGGCACCAACCAAACGAAGGTGGTGAGTTAGATGAGTCCTCTCCTACTGCTAGCACTGGGCGTCGGCGCGTACATGCTGCTGCGCCCCCAAGCCCCTGACGACAAGCCTGACGCAGGTGGTCCATCAGGGTCGCCTTCGGCAGACGCGACGTTCACCGAGACCCCTGCGGGCGCGCCGCCCCAACCCAACGCGCCCTGGATGGACGACGTGATCATGCAGATGTTTGCCCGTGACCACGCCCTAGCCAAGGGCGAGGTCCAGCCAGCAGACCCTGGTAACGCCGTACCCCGTATGGCTGCCAAGTACGCCGTGCCTGCCAAGTGGGCTGCGGCGCTGTGGGGTGCCGCTACAGGCATGACCCTGACGCAGCGCGAGGCTGCCGTGGATGCGGCTGTGGCACAGATACGCCCAGCCATGTTGATCATCGGCCCCATTAACGACAACAACCCTGTGGTCATGCAGGAGTACGTGCAAGCCGTACTGCAACAAGCAGCGGCACTAGCAGGGGGCTGACGTGGACGGGGTACAGATGGCGACCGTGATGGTAGACGCGGCAGGCAACAACGCGATCAACGCAGCCGCAGCCAAGGGCGTCCCGTTTGCTATTGTCATCGTCATCGTCAAGCGCATCATTGTGACCATCGCAGGGGTGGCAGGTGGGGAGCGCGCTCAGTGCGTCGCTGACAGGCTGACCAGCCCCGGTAGCGCAGCCAAGATCACAACGGCGGCGATAGCGGACGTGCAGCGGCTCGTGACGGGTCTAGGCAGCAAACCTGCTGGTGCGTCCATCTGGTGGGCACTACGTCCTGCGCTGACCATGTGTGGCTTCTCGCACAACGAGTGGCTGGTCATCGAGCGTGGGATGTATAAGACCATGGCTAAAATGTCCTACACCAACAACGGGCGTAGGAAGTGCTATAACAAGGCATACGCGATCCAAGCGCAGATCGACAAAGCAGCCAACGCCAAAATGGCTGCAAAACTTGAGATAGTCCAAGCGCAGTCCCGTGCACGCAAAGCCGAGATATATGCGAAGTCAAAGTACGCCGCGCTGTACCGCGACCAGATAGTGGACGGAGCAGGCAACAGCACCCCAAAAAGCAGTGGGGGTGGTATGGTGATACTAGGCGGGCTGGGGCTTCTGGCTCTGGTGCTCGCGAACAGACAGAAACGGTAGGGGCACACGATGGCGAGCAAGTGGGAGATCGGCGCGGAAGTGGCCGACAAAATTATGAAGGTCGCGACCCAGAAAGAGTACCAGTGCATGATCGGCGAAGCCACGTCGTTGAAGTTCGTAGGTAAGCTGGCGACGGCTGCGGGCAAGGACATCGCAGCGAGCGGTAAGCCCCACGAAGGCACCGCCACAGCCGACCTCCTGGCTGCGCTGGCTAACTCCTGCAAAATTAGCGCCACCCGGCAGAACGCGTTCCGTGCGGTCGTCTACAACTACTGGGGCAACACGGCTAAGGCGCACAAGTACGACCCTAAGAACTTCCCACTGCCCACTGGTGGCAGCGGCAGCGCCAGCGAGGGCGGCATCCCCTGGATGTGGATTGCACTAGGGGTGGGCGCGCTGCTGGTACTACGGAAGTGAGGCAGACCCATGGCGACCGACCAGCAACTATTCGACAAGCGGCTTCGCCGCAACCCTAGCCAGCCCGCCGCCACGACGGCAGCGAACATGGTGCGCGCCTACGGTACGAAGGCGGCAGCGCTCAAGATCGCCAAGACACGGCTGGCCTCCGCGAAGAAACACCGTGCTGCGGGCAGCGACCCGAGCTACTGGGAGCGAGTCATGGTAGCACTGAAACGTAAGAGCACACGCAACCCCAAGCCCACCGCCGAGAGCGCCAGCGACGACTACGAGCTAGGCTACTGGGCAGGCGCGGTCGAGGGCGGTGCACGCACGATGGGCAAGGGCGTGGCTGCCGACTACCGGCGTGGCTACAAGGAAGGCGCAGCAGCCATCAAGGGTGACCCTGGCTTGCTCCGCGAGGCGCAGGGCTTCTTCAAGGCCAGCGGCGACCAAGACAAGGTCGGCGCGATGCTCATCGAGGCCCAGCCTCCGCAGGTGGTGCAGAACCCGCGTGGCAAGCGGCGCAAGCCCCTGCTGGCGGTCGAAGTGCTGCTGGGGAACCACGAGCTAGAGAAGGGCTACCAGATCCAAGTGGAGCTACTGCGAGGCTCGACCGCCGCCCTCAAGAAGTGGCAAAACAGCCGCAACTACCCGTGGGACGCCGACCGGTACGGCCTCGATCGGGACAATTTCCCAGCCGCCAGCGACGTTCCTGGCATCCCGCAAAGTCTGATGCAGTGGGTGCTGCTGGATCGCG
>TARA_R110000850_G_scaffold148836_5_pt1 | contig 15948 bp, 16 predicted proteins | sample TARA_R110000850 | Tara Oceans TARA_R110000850 (sample SAMEA4397586) | marine metagenome | biome: Polar Biome; feature: [SRF] surface water layer (ENVO:00010504); material: water (ENVO:00002006), including particulate matter (ENVO:01000060) such as... | depth 5 m | reverse complement strand
TTATTGCTCTCATGTTATAGTGTGAATCATTGTTAAGCAAGAATTATACGTGTTTTTATACACATAGATGAGCATGGATTACCCCCCTATGTTTTATGTGGGCTGCACGATTGACATGGGTTATCATCCCTGATAATCGGTACAGCCCCATTATGGCCCCAGACCCAAAAAGTAGACCCCGAATGGCCCCACAGTGGACCCAGAAATTCCGCGTTTTGGCGCAAAGCCCCCGACAACTTTACTTTTTGATTAAAATGGGGTAGGGCATCACTTCGAGTTCTGTCTAGCGCGTTGGGATTCATTACGCTAGAATCAAGCTACTTCATTATGTTAGAAAGGCTAACAGTTCATGCGTTTACTATTATTGTTGCTACTTATAGTCAGTGGCAGCTCTTATGCCGTTAGTATTAAAGATAGGAACCACGGCAGCCTAACAGTCTCAGAGGTCACTTCTATTTATGATGGCGATACCTTCCGCGCAAACATCAGTGGCGTACACTCGTTAATAGGCGAGCGCATAGGTATTCGCGTAGCGGGTGTCGATACACCAGAAATGAGAGGCAAGTGTCAGAAAGAGAAAGATTTAGCGCGCAAGGCCAAACAAGTAACAGTCGAAACCCTACGGTCAGCTAAGGTCATTGAGCTTAGGAACACGAAACGTGGTAAGTATTTTAGGATAGTTGCAGATGTGTATGTTGATAATAAAAGTCTGACTGACATTCTAATCAGCTCAGGCCTAGGTGTAGCTTATGATGGCGGCACTAAAGCAAAAGATTGGTGTCTCTAGGCAATTTTGAGAGGCAGCTCTGTGGGCGTATGCAAAATGAAATTGCTTAATTGTCAAAATTTAGGTTTAATAACAGTAGAATAGACACTTAGCAGCAGATGGATAGCTTGAGTCAATAAAAGTAATCCGTAAAGATAACAGCATAAAAACTGAAACGCCGAGCATTAGCTTCCCAGTCAAGCCTGCGACTATATAGTACAAAGTCTTTGTCGCAAAATTACTATCGTGTTACACAAAGGAAGTCGGTTGGTATTTCAATTTGGAGGATAATATTTATGGAATTAATGAACCAACCATTAGATGGTCAATTGGGGACTCGCTTGTTAGAGCTTCTTGACTCACCTCACTATGATACTCTGAATATCGTTGTAGCCTTCGCGAAAAATAGTGGTGTACTGAGGATTAAGGACGCGCTTGATAGCTTTAGGAGGCGTGGAGGTGTAGTAAATGCATATGTAGGTGTTGACTTAGGTGTTACATCGTACGAGGCACTTACCGCTTTACTCTATGTTACTGATTCTTTAGGTGTGGTGCACACTGAAAAAAAACAGACGTTCCACACCAAGATCTACCAGTTCCTAGGGAAAGAGAAAGGGATTATTGTAGTTGGTTCACACAATTTAACGGGTGGTGGTCTATGGACGAACTTTGAGAGCTCTGCACACATCTCCTTGGATTTGTCGAATCCTGATGATATTGAAATCATAAAAGCTCAAGAAGGATACTTTAAAAATCTATCCTCACTGAATGATTCGTTTATGCCAGTACGAACAAAAGGCGATTTAAATCTACTCCTTGAAAATGAATATATCTTCAAAGAAGTAAAGCAGCAATTAGATTCAGCGAAAAGTTCCCGTAAGGAGAGTAATTCAAAGCGACTATTCGGAAATGGTGTTCCTGCTAAGTTACCTTTTATAAACACCATGCCCAAAAATGATAATAGCGAGGCTGCAGTCACCAAGAATGGAGAATCTCGTGAACTACAAAAAAAACATAGCAAGACAATTTGGTTTGAAACTAGACGCTTAACTGGTGGATCAAGGAATATTCTTGATTTGTCTATGAGATCTTTAGTGGAGAGGGGGGAACCTAAAGGGACCCCTTTTGATCTCGGTGAATCTGGATACATGCGTGGTGGTGTTGAATTTTTCGGTGTTGACCCAGCCTCAACGAATGTCATTAAAGACGTAACTCTTAACTTTGAGGGGGTTGATTATAGGCATAATATTATACTTTTCCCCACCGGAGGAAATGCAAATGGAACGTGGCGGCTCCAAATCAAGGGTACTAGTTCGTCTAAACAGAAGATAACAGAAGCATTTAGAAATAAAGGCGAAGGTGATTACTTGGTACAAAAAGTAGTCACCTTCACTAAAGTAATGGATGACTACTATTTTTTATCCGTATTTCCAGAATCAGAGCTTAAAAACTTCGAAGAAGCTTCAAGAATTTTGGCTCGGAATGGTTCCACAAAAAGTGCAAAGCGGCTAGGGTTACTTTAGAAACGGCTGAGCCACTCCTCATGCTTACCTTTTTTTGAACCGCTAATACCTCCTTTGGCCCCGCCAAATGTTAGCATTAAAGATCTATCATTAAGCGGAACGCCTTCAGAAATAAACAATGGTGCTTGGTTAATCCTGAGATATTGTTTTATGAAGGCTTGAAGGTCAAAGTTGAAGGCATACTTCGTTGTGCTCTTGTAAGGAGGGTCAATATATACAACGGAGTCAGAGGGCACAGACGTACTTAAGATTTTCATTATATCCGTATTAATTGCGTTTACTCCTCTCATGCCATCCACAAGCGCATTAATCCGGCGTCGTAATTCTGTTGGACCGGGCTGCATTGGGTTTGCTGGGCTACGGCGCACGCTTGTCGCCGTCGGCTCCCAATAGTCTCGAAAACACGCATTCGCCCATGATCCGCCATTTTGCCAAATTTGCTTCCCCCCAAATGAGCTGGCTTGTAATAGAGGATAGAGCTCGATTTCTCCTTCTATCAATGGCTGCGCCGATAATTTCAACATGTGTGTCTTATAGTCCCGCTTATCGGAAGGTAACTCAGATAAATAGCGATCAAATACAGCCATGTTGAATTTGCCCGAGCCAATAGCTGACCAAAAGCCTCCCCAAGAACTGATGTCGAGCATCCAAATGCGTGAAGGGTCAACTCCTCTGTTAACTAACTCAATCGAAATTGCGCCAGAACCACAGCATAGGTCATAAAAGCGAGAGTCTTGATCTGGGGCCGCATCTAGTAAGATATCGACTATTTGAGAAGCTATACGCTGTTTACCACCTTGATACGAACAAGGCACTCGTAGTAAACAACTCATAAGCACTTCCTACGGATTAGAATTCGTGCGTAAACGCGTTGGCCATTGATGATACCGACACCTCCTCTGTCTTCTGAATGTTTTCGATAATTTACTTCTAAAAGTGTACTAGGTGGTACGTTGGAGCGTGCATTTCCGTTTGCTAGCATGATGATTTCGAATTGGTCAGGACTGTATTTATCTAGGAACGTAATAGGCACTCCCATTAAGCCATCGTAATCAGTAGGAATGTTTTGGGTCCGTCCCACCTCAATAGCATCGTAATTTTCATATCTAGGATATTCATTTTTATTGTACTGGCGAGTTAGTTCTAGAGGTTTTTGGGTTTTGGTGGATTTCAGATTAGTAAACCAGCGCACTCCTTTGACTCTTATAAAACGTCGTCCATTATCATCTATACCACAACCAGCAGCGTTTAATGGATAGCTATCAGGGACAAAAAACTTACGATCTCCTGACCTAATTGAGTCTCCATACCAAACTTTATTATCACGAAAAAGAGGGAAAATTTCCTTAGTTGTTGTAGCGTTCATATTCCCAAGAATAATGAATTTTTTATCGTATCTTTTAAGTAAATCAATGTACTCCCTGAATAGACTAAAAGGGGGGTTAGTAGCGACAATGTCAGCTTTTTTCAACAATTCAATACATTCATCTGACCTGAAGTCTCCATCGCCGGAAAGATGCTCTAGGCGATTGCCCGCCACTAAAAATAAAGACTCTAAATCTAGTGAACCATCAGGTCTCAAAATTGTTTCAGAGGGTACTTCAGTCACCACTGCCTTATAAGAAGAGGTAACACCCTCTAGCGGATACTCTAACCCTGCTAGTGAGGAGTCTGCATAACAGGTTGATGTAAGACTTTCCAGCCCAAGTCTATTAAAATGGATTACAAAAAACCGAAAAAAAGCAGATTCAAAAGGGTCATCGCAGTTACATAGGATATTCTTTCCCTTTAGCGACTCTTTATGATTTAACATCTCTTTTTCAACGTCTTCGTACTGTGTGTAGAATTCATCCTTCTTGACTATAAAGGCATGACTAAGTTTTGCATTCCCGGGTTTCGACGAGAGATCAGCAAGGTTCGCTTTTATTTCAAATGGCATTTTTCCTTCTCGGATTACTGCTTTTAAAAAAGTATTAATTGCCGCCGACAAGGTTATACCAATGTCATCAAACATCTCACTGGCTTGTTTCTTTACGTCTGGGTCGATTCGGATTGTTGTTGTGGGTTTACTTGACATCGTGGAGACTCCTATAATGAGCTACAATGTAGCACAAAGTCATAGCGAACTACAATGTAGCTCGCCATGTTTATTTACGGTATGGTTAGTCGTTTCACTTTATAAAGACTGCCGATAAGCTTCCTTAAAGTGTTTAGAAAAGCTAAGTCACTACATGTCTCCCAATGCGTTGCCTATGCTGAATCCATCCGCGAAAGTTACCCGACCAGCGTTGGTCGTCCATATCCACATGCGTTACGCCTATGCGCTTGGCCTTTGTATTACTCAACTTGTGGTACGTTGGGATAGGTGATGCTTGGTGCTCAAAGGGTGACGCATGTACACGGCTACCCGATGTAAGTGATCTGAATATCTGCTCAGCTTTAGCAAGTGATGCGTCTAAAACGCGGTAGCTAATCTGTGCACAACATGAAACCGAAATCATCAACAGTGTCTGTAGGTCATACTTTTCACGTAGCTCAGGGGTAATGTAAGGCATGTGCCACTCCTGATACCCTAAAGTAGTAGGGTTACTACTATCTAGAGCTAAACTAAGCTGCTCAGCGAGTACACGTATCTCAGGCTGTGCGTCTTCATGGTCGCGTAACCATAAGAAATTCGCCCACTCCGTTGATGTAACCAAAACCTTCATTGTTTGGAACGTTTCTAATATACGATTCGAGACTTGCTTGTGTAGCGATACTTTTTCCATCGCCCAATGTAACCCGCAGGCCACATTCGATGCACCGCGCCACATAGTCCGAGCTAAGCGTAATTTCATACCGTGCAGGCTGTTTTTCGCTTGCATGCCACGCTGGTTCTCGCCCCAATGCACGGGCAATGCTGGTTCCTTCCATACTTGCTGCCTTACTTTCTTTGCTGGAATAGCGCGAGAGCTTGCGGCGTTGCGTGAAAAGACACGGTGCGTCATAAGCTCTGCGTGAATGAACCGAGGGTACTCTAGTTCAACTGTGGTGATGCGAACACCATTTGCTATTGAGTCTGTTATTACATTTGCTGTTATCATAATTATTAGTGTTACTGCTTAAGCCATTCGTTAAAATTTGCGACATTAATTAGAAGTCTACCATCTTGCGCTCTGCGCCAATGCTTTTCCTCAAACAACTGTCCACGTTTAATCTTGCTACGTAGTGCGGCGACAGTATAACCTGTCGCGCTAGCCATAGCGTTAAGTGTGATCCACTCAATACCTTTAGCCATTGTTTTCATCGTAGTACATATTCCTCTGCTGGGGCAGGGAACAACTCTAACTGCTTGGCACGGCTGATTAGCATGTCGTAATCTCCAGAGGCCGCCCAAATTAGGGAGATTAACATTTCAAACTGTGCTGCGCTAAACTCATTCGCTACCGTAGATAGCACGCGTGTTAAATGCGTCGTAATGTCACTGCTAACAAATGCAGGTCGATGAACGAGTGCGTCACGAATGTAGTAGTTTCGCTTACCTTTCTCAAGGTCAGTAACATCTTTCAAGCCAAAGCGCCAAACGTACTTGAACGCATTACCTAGTGCAAAATCCATATGCCGTATGAAGTTGATGGCCTCAATACTCCGTGTGTTGTAATGAGGCGCTTTTTCTATAATGTCAGTGTTTAGTCTTCTGCTTTTTTCATTGTCCGGCATTTCTCAGTCCTGTGGCATTAAGCCACTTACTTAAATAATTTGCCTCTTCGGTCGGGGTAGTAAACACAAACAACCCGTATAATATCGTCTTCGGGGTCGACCAAGTAGCGTTTACCACCTTGCCAAAGCTGCTCTAAAATCTCCCAGCCTTCTTCGGTTTGCGCTAAAGTACCAAATACGTTCGGATTCTTGCCCCCACGTATATAAATAACACTGTCATTCTCGCGTACAGAACCCTTAGGGTTAACCAGTAACATAGAGCCTTTTGGTAGCGCATAGTCTTGGTAGTCAACCTCAACAAGATACGATTCCTCGTTCTCAAGTATTGTCTCAACAAGCACTGCTGAAACACTTGGCTTGCGACCCGATAAAGTAGCTTTTACTTTAACTGGACGGCCTGTCACTGAGGCAGACTTCGCCCCCATTTCTTCAAATTGAGTACCTGTAAACGCTGAAAACTTTGATAGAAAGTCAGTATTTAACGGTATAGCGCCCCGCATATATTGGCTGAAAGCCGATTGGTTCATGCCCATCGCCTTCGCCGCTTTTTCTTGGTTTAGCGACTCAGTTGCTTTATGGGTAGACCACGCTAGTTGTACTTTTTTTAGTACGTCGTCACTATATTCCATTCATATTACCCGTTGTGGTTGCTTTGCTTATAGCGATAGTAACAGTAACCCTACTATTCGTCAATGCGCTAATAAGCCTTAATAAGCTATGTCTACCCGTGGGGTCGGCATCCAGCCTGTCTACTTTTTTCACAGTAGGTGGGTGGCTAGTACCCCCGTTTTAGTAGTGTTCGTAATGAACAAGGCCATAGCTTCGTAGTTTAACGCCTTAGCGCGTTCTGCAAATTGTTCCGCAGTAATACCGTTCACCCATTCGTCAGGGTCAGTCAATACCACGCCACATACCTGCCTTTTATGTTTCAAGTCCTCGCAGCCTACTATTACTGCGGCAAGCTCGTTGGCCTGTACACTTTCCTGCATCCACAAAAGCTGCTGCTGGGATAGGTTGGGCACGATTCGTGTCGTTTGACGCTTGGGGAGTGTTTTAATGAACTTATACTCAACCCAAAGAGGACGTACACCCTCTTTATGGCGGTAAAAAGCATCAGGCACACCACCTGCGAAGTTGTCGTTAATCTTCCATGATCGCATTATGTCAGCGGGTAAACGCTTTCCGATGTTTACCGTGTATTGCGATTCAATCATTATAAACCTAGTGCATCAAAGCGTTTAAACAGGGTGAGTGCTTGCGCCTTTGCATCATGTAAAGCGTGATGGGCTATCTCAGGCTCGATGGCCGTAACACTAGGCGTAAGGTAGCGTAGTGTTCTGTAACATAAGTCACCTTTATATGTCCAAGGTAGCGTTGTGTTACATGCTTTGTAAGCTGCTTTTAATAGAGCGTTATCCATTACAGAGCCATTGCCCCATAAATTGATTTCGTCTACTGAGTAATGACCTGCTTGATAGTCGATGAACTGGCTTAACTGGCGCAGGGCGTCAGCTATGCGTGGGAATGTGCTGTTGTTCTCGAATTGATCACGGGCTGCTTGGTCTTGCTGCATCCACCACATAACGGTGTCAGCATTAATATTCAGTCCCGCCGTTTGGCAGCTTTCGAGGCTGATTTTAATATAAAAATCGCCGCCAAGCTGTCGGGTAGCAATGTCCATTGGCACTACGCCAATAGCAATTATTGCATCGCCATATTCTGTGCCCATCGACTCTAGGTCGACCATGTAGTCTTTAAACACTGGTTCTCCTTCTTTTGTCGTACCGCTCTTGATTACAGGTGTTGCACCATAATGGATCAAATTTCATTTTTAAAGCTAAAAAGTACTTAAAGTGTAACTGTTAACTTCAGATTCATAAGGGGTTGTTATATCGATCTATTTATAAACAACCTATACCTTTCGGCCACAAAAAAGCCGACCCTTGTGCGGTCGGCATAAGCCCTAAGTGGAGGGCTTTAGTTATGCAGCTTCGGCTTTGTTCGTAAACATCGCGTCGTACATTTCAACAGCTTGTGCGTATAACTCATCGGGAGCATGAGCGACAAGTGACACGTCAAGGTTGAAGAAATTACCTGAGCTATTAGACTCAGACACAACGCCAAGTTGCCAAACGCAACCAAAGCGAGGGTTGCCTTCTTTTTCTTCGCCAGCGATAAGTGTGTTCCACGTTCGTGACTTTTTGGCTTTAACCCCCGGCATATCGAGAAGAGCAACTGACTTCGGATTACCTTCGTCGTCTAGCACTAATACTAGGTGAGTTGGGTTCTCAGAGATATCGTGGTCTTTAGCCGCTAGACCTTGCTCTTCTAACGCGTCATAAGCTTCAACTTCGGTGTCGAACGAGCCAACCATACCGCCGCCTAACTTACGTTTGCGCCATACTACAATCTTACGAGTGAAGCTTAAGTTTATTACGAACATTGACGTGTGAAGTTCTTCTGTAACACTGTTCATAATCATACCAGCTTGTGCGCCATCAACGCGTCGAGCATTGCCTGGTTCTACTTCTGGGTTGATCATTTGAAGAAGTTTTAAGCGTGGGATTGCAAGGTCAGCTGCTGTTACGCCTTCTGAACCGCGACCTACATACTCGCTACGCTCTTCGATAGTTGCTACACCGCCAAAACGCTCGTCTTGTACTGCTACTTCTGTTTTCTTCGACATAATATTTATTCCTAGATTCGTTAATTCGTTAATTCGTTATTGAGTCAATTCGACCCCTTAGGATCAATAAACCCCCGCAAACTGACTAGGTAAGCGGGGGCTAGCAAGCAACCACAACAAGTCACATAAGAGAGAACTAGCTGAGGTCGCTATAGTAGTGTTACTGCTAAACCAAGTCAATAGTAACACTAATTAATTTTTACGTACTGATATTTTGCGTACTTGAATAGGTGATACACCAACAAGCGATTCACCTGTACTTAGCAGCTCTCTAAATGGTGCTGCGTTGATTTTGCGTTGTAGGAAGTAGAATGCATCGTTATCTTTAATGTACTCGTACAATGCCTCCCAATCCGTTACAGCGGGTTGTGTTTCTTCGGCCATAGACACAGAACCAATGCCCGCGTATGACACCTTTTCGCCCACTTCTAGCGTGGCCTTAAGGAAGTTCTCAAGCTCGGCCTTACGCTCTTTGAGTGCCTTTAGCTGCTCGGCCTCAATCAAAGCGATAGCGCGGCGTGTGTTGAATAATTCAGTAACGACAGCCTTTCTGTCTGGTAATTCGTTAGCTGGGATTGGCTCTTTAAGCTCTACTGGTAATTCTTCTGCTGCTGACATGTTTATGCTGCCTTCTTATCTTCTGGTTGGACTTCATCCTTTGGGGCGCGACACTCGGCCTCAAAAAACTCGTGTAGTTTGTTCATAGCTAAGTCGAATGCCTGTACTTTAGTGACAGGTGTTGTTTCGAGCTTGGCTGTTAATCGCTTGCACTCAGCCGTAAGCTTAGTGATTTCGTCAAGGTTGAAGTCTGACATAGCTTTCTTCAAACCTTCGTGTGCTTCACTTAACTTCTCGCGGGTGTCTTCAAAGTCGCCACCGAAGTCAACAACTTGCTTACGGGTGTTACGAACGTCCTTTACCGCCTCGTTAAAAGCTTCAAGGTCGAAGTCTGATGCAGTGATAGCGAATTTGTTTAATGGTGCTTTGTTCATAATAGTTCTCTCTTTAGTGGTATTTGTTAGGCTGCTTGCGACAGTCCTGCGATAGTGTTTAGTAAGTCAATCATATTCATTTGCTTATCGAGCATCTTTGCGTAGACAATTTCCTCTACGGTGTCCTCGGCAGCAATATGGATAATCTCGGTCTTACGTTCTTGGCCTGTTCGTATAATGCGGTGGTTAAACTGCTCATACAGGTCGGCACGATAGGTTGGACTGGCCCATATCACACGGTTTGCGACCGTTAGGGTTAATCCGTGTCCTGCTGACTGCGGGTGTGCGAAAATTACTTGAATGTTACCTTGCTGAAATTGGTAAACGATTCGGTTACGCTCAAGTGTTGGGGTGCTCCCATCAATTACAGCGAATTTAAGTCGGCGTTTTGTGGCCTCGGCTATAAGGCCATCGCGTTGGTGCGTCCAGTTAAAGGCCACTAATGCGTGGTCAGTCTCTTCAACTAAATCAAGCACCAACTCGTAACGCTCTTTATGGACATTTACTACTGAGCCATCTTCGTTGTATACGCCACCTGATAACGTCTGTAGAAGTTTCTGCATACGTGATCCAGCATGAACAGCGTTTAGCATTTCGCCACTTTCAAGTGCCAGTACCGACTCGCGTTTTAAAAACTCGTAGTCGCGGCGCAGCTTAGCGGGTAGGGCAACAGATACTTCGCGGTAAATGGTTTCTGGTAACTCTTGCACGTCATTTAGTGCAACGCGTGATGTAATGTCAGACAACATAAGGGTTACATGGTCAGCTGCACCTTCTTTGTCTTCCCACTTCATTGCCCCAGCGGGTGCGCCAAGTACAGGTTTCGGGTCGCATACTTGTTGGCGGAAACCAAAGAAGTTCTTGCCTAATCGTTCGCCTCGGTCAATTAAGAAGGCCAAGTGCCAAATGTCCAATATGGTATTAGGTGAAGGCGTACCGGTCATTAATGCCATCTTGCCAATGTCACCGGCGATTCGATTAATGGATTTAGAGCGCATAGACGCACGGTTACGGAACGCATCGCCTTCGTCCACTATTAACACATCAAAGCTATCTGCTAAGTTTTCATTGTCGATCATCTTCACCGTATCGTGGTTGGTGATAACCCACTGTGCGTTACCTTTCAGTGCCTTGCGTTTCTTGGCCGCTGTCCCCGATGCAATGGCATAGGTGGTTTCAGGCCAGCCAAAGCGTAGGTCTTTAGCCCATGCTGGTGTCAAGATAGACAGGGGAGCGAGTACAAGTACACGCGCCTCAGGCCAGTAAGTCTTAACAGCATGAATGCAGGCCAGTGTCTTACCTGTACCGCAGCCATCGAAATTCAGCACCCGCTCGTTTTCACCCCACAAACGGGCAAACGATACTTGATGCCCGAATGGAGTAAATACTGGTTTAGGCTTTTTAGGCAACATCTAGCCCCCTGTAGTGGTCGAAACCACACGCGCCGTTACCGTATGCCTTGCCTTCTTTATTCGTATTGCAGCCATACTCACAGAATCGGCAGGTATGGGCGTTGGCCGAAGGGATGAAGTCCTTGGTCGTAGTTAGCTTTTTAGCGCGATTGTGCATGCGCAGAATAAGCATCCCTAGCTGGCGGCGGTTAAAGGTGCGCAGCATCTTAACGCCTTCATCTATGTACCAGAACTCAACGCGAAAAACGTCTAGCTCAGGGAAACGATACATGGCATGCAGCGCGTAGCTTAAGCCTTGGTCAGCGTGTTTCATTTCGTTGCCAAACTTGCGGCCAGTTTTGTAGTCGATGATGCGACATGTGTTTTCGTCTTCCATCACGAACGCATCTAACTTGGCGCGCCCCCAAAGCTCGTCGTCGTCCCATTCACATGGCGACCAATCTTTGCGTATGCCCCAATTTTCTTCCATAGTTACTTTGCCAGCACGAAATTCTTCACGCAGGGTAGTGAAATCACCTGATAACTGGTCGAACTTGGTGCGCGGGTCAGCTGGTAACTCAGCAATGTTGCCTCGCACCCATTCTTCGCAACCATCGTGAATCAGTGTACCGCGCTGTGCGGCCTCGCCTGACTCAACATAAATCTTATCTACTTTGCCAAGTTTTACTGCCCACTGACAGTTTTCAAACTTCTTGAGCGTTGAGAATGACCATGCTCGGACTGCGGCTGTTGGGAAGTCGATAACCATTGCGCCTCGGACTTCTTCGCGCGTTTCTTTCGCTTGTTTAAGTGCATTCGATAGAGCATTTAGGCTACCTGCTTTTTTGACAGTGGGCGATGCAGCCTGTGTAACCACAGACTGTTGATTTGTTTCTTTGGCACGAGCGCCTAGCATTGCTGCTAGACCCTCTTTGTTTGCTGCTTTGTCGATGACTACAACTTCTTTTTCAATCGACTTCTGGCCTGTTTCAAGTGCCTTGGCCTTTAGCTTTTCAGCAAAGTTCATTGGCGCTGCTCCTTTGAGCGGCGGCGTAGAAATGCTGCACAGTTATCAAGGCCAATGTGAACATCGTCATTGAATGCGATAGCGGGCGCAGTGCGTAGGCCATGCGGGTTGGTGTCTTCGATGCTCACTTCGTTTAGCTGGACACCTGCGAGTGTGGCGTATGCTTTAACATCGTCACAGAATTTACATGTCGCTGTTGTATATAGAGTTGGGTTGGTCACAGATTAATTCCTTCGTTGGTGTATATTTCGGGTTCAGCGGACTGCTCTAACGTTTCTCTGGCCTCAGCCATTGCTTTGTCAAAGTCGTCGCTTGTTCTTTGGTTTGGATTAATAGATGCCACGTTCTTAGGTAAAGAACCGTTGGCCTCTTTAATTTCTTCTAAAATGTCTAAGTCACTGTATGTCCACACAACTTCTACGCAGCGTGGTCGTGAAGGTAATGACTTATGTGCCCCGACAGGATGGGACTTGCGTTTCTTTGCAACGTCATGTGTCGATAACATGCGGGACAGGGCGTTATCTGATATCTCTTTGCCTGCTAGGTAGCTGTAAAGCATCCGCAGGTCTTCGGGTAACAAGTAACAAGGTTTACTGGTGTTCACATGCTCAAGGTTCGCGGTCAGGAACGTCTTAACGCGGGTCAGCTGGGCGAACTCTTTAGGTTCAAGGTTGGCTGCTGACTTATCCAAAATGCCAATGAATGCGCCAAAATCTCCATCGCGTAACGAAGAGAAAAAGCTATCAGTCGCGCTCATACCCGCTTTCTGCGTGTCTATGCGTGCTTGGTTCATTAATATTGAGCTGGCTTGGTTCATGTCAATTTTGAATGACCGTAGATAGGTAGCAAATGCGTGAAGCTCACCCTTTATTAATTCATCGGTGTGCTCTCGGTGCGCCTTTATGTAGCCTAAGCGTGTTTCAAGGTCGCGCTGCTGTCTTGGTGCAATGTTGTAGCGTCGTTTATCTGACACAGGCATAGCATCAAGGTCATTCGTTGCAAAGATGAAGTTCAGGCGCTGTGTAACCTCGCGCTGTTGTTGCTGCATCTTACGCAACATCATTGTCGGCTCAGTGATACGCGTTTTTAGCAGTGACGCTGCTTTGGTTAAGCTGGCCGCCCCGCGCATGTTGAACTCATCGACCATGAGTAGCATTAAATCTTCCATCCAGCCGTTAAACTGGTCGTCTGCAATACCTTGTAGCGTATTCTGTGCTACATATTGCTGGCCTATAAGTGGGCGTAAAACAGCTTTGAATAACAAGCCCTTACCTGTGCCCTCTGTACCGTGAACAAGCCATGCTGTCTGCGTCTTATCACGTTTCTGCATGATGAACGCCATCCAGTTAATGAAGTGCTCAAAACAATCCATATCGTCGCCAAGCATATTCAGAATAATCTCTGATATGACAGGGCATTCGTAATGGAGCATCCACGCATTGCCATACGTTAATGTCTCTGGGTATGGGTGCTCAGTCTTCTCGCGCATGTATATCGAAGGCTTGAAGCGGTTGATGTAATCCTTGTCGCCAATCGAAAACTTGGTTTCTTCTCGGTTAGGGTCAAGGGTGATATGCGCCGCAGGAACAGGGTCGGGTACTAGCTGGCCGTAGTGCTTTAGCCACTCTTCGGCTACCTGTGAGTTGCGTCGCTCGTTAAGCTCAACAATCTCGTCGTTCTCGCGGTCGTATTCCATCGTGATATAGGCGTCAGAAGTCTGGTCGATGAACATAGAACGCTGAACCTTGCGGTACACGCCTTCTTCGTCTTTCACTTCTTCGTATGCTTCACCATAACGCTCTACGTGTTTAGCGTAAGCCTCAGGGTCAGCAGACTTGAACATAAAAGCGGGTTCGTCTGGCACGAAACAGCGCACAACTTCTGGGTTAGAACGTGCTACCCAATACGCGTTATTTTTGCTACCACCTACGTTGTACCTAACAAATTCTGAATCTTCGTAGGCAAACTCCATGCGAACAGGTGGCGGGTTAGCCATAACGTTCATTGGTCGGCCATCTACGTTGATCCGAGTAAACTTCGGCTTGTGACGAGTGATGCCCGCCTCTTGCTGTAGTTCCTTAATCTTGGTGTCACGTATTTGGTTGATCGCATCCATTCGGTCATGAATGCTCTCAAGTAGTGGGTCTAAGTTAAGCAGTGGTTCGTCCTTGTCAACTACCACGAAACGCTCGTCGTCATTGGCGAAGGGGTTAGGCTGCTTGGGTCCAAAACTTGGCGGGGCAACATAGATAAGTCGTGATGGCTCAGCTAGGCAAGGGTCAATTACACTCTTTAAACGTGTCTTAGTCTTGGTTAACTTTAAACGCTGGTAAATATCCATTTGAGAATAGTTAAGCGAGGTCAACCAGTCCTTTAACGCTCGGTGCGAAACAGGGTTCTTCAACAAAAAGTGTATGTGTACCGACACCTCATCTTGGTTCAGGCCAAACGAGCTAGAGGCCATCGCCATGTACGAAACGCCATGCAGTGAAGTCGGTAGCATTTCAATTACCGACTCGGCCACATCACGTACGTCAGATGTACGGTAACGCTCTTTAACATCACCTTTCAGCTTAAGGCCATCAACGTCTAACACTAAAAAGCTGGTGCGAGCATCTTGGTCGACCATATTGCGGCGCGACTCGTGGGCTAAAGGGCGGGTAAATAAGCCCTTGTACAGTGCTCGCCCGTACTTAGCGTTCTCAAGGATTAGCTTGCGGTAGCCCTCTAAACCTCCTTCTTCTACATTCAACTCTGCTTCATGCGACGTCAGCTTTGCAGCAAGAGGGTATGAGCGAGAACTGCCATCCGCTAGGCCGATAGTCTTACGCAATGGCCCTATTTTGCTGTGCGCGGAAACAAAGTGTAGTTTCATCGTATTTATGCCTCCCTTGGGTATTTGTCGAAATCGTCTGCACAATCTGCGTCACAGAACAATTGGTTAGGTATGTGTACCAATGGCTCAGCGCAGTTGTAGCAGGCTTCTTTGGGTTCTAGTCGCACAGTTACTAATCGTGCGTTCTTGAGCTGAGCGGCAAGCATAAACTCTTGCTGCTCAACAGATCTGTCTATGAAATCGGGCATATTATTTTTGTGGTTATTAGTTGACTGTTTGTTAGTTTAGCAGTGTTACTAATAACATTCACTAGTTTTAGGCCGCAGCTTTAAACAGTGGATGCCCTAAAAAGCGAGAAACACGCGCTTCACGTTCAAGCACAATGGCAGGAGCGTTAGGCTGGCTGGCAGATTTGATTGTTGCGTGTGTCGACCAATAAGTTAGTGTGTTAAAGAAAGCCCACATCGTCTTACCAAGTGATCCACTTTCAGTTAACCATATGTCGAACAGGCGGGTGTTCATAGCCGCAGAGCCACGGGAAAAAGCCTTAATTAATGCTATGGCCTTATCGTCCGTACAAAGCTCTTTAGACCATCTTCTCCATTGCTCGCCCATTCGCATGAAGTTATCGACAGAGGCAGCTACACGCGTTTTCACTTCGTCTACTTGGAATCCAGATGTGTGGCGGGCAACATAGTTTGATACATCATCGCCAACGACCATACCGTTAGCACACACAATGCGATAACCACCCATGTTGATACGTAGGTTCGTTGACCCATCGTAGCTGTTAATTACATTTAGTCGCAGGTTCGTAACGTCACGACGCCCGCGGCCTATGCTGATTTTGTGCTCAGGGAAAATGTATGAGCGTATTGAGCGCCCACCTTCATAGGCCACAGAGTCAACAATACGCATGCCGCTGGTGTCCAATGCCTCAGAGCTACGTATGGCTGAGTCAACGCGGTCGTACACATCGGCATTCTTAATCAGTGTGTAGCGTTGGCCGTGTACCGCCAGCACTGTGT
>TARA_R110000850_G_scaffold231549_9_pt1 | contig 15952 bp, 39 predicted proteins | sample TARA_R110000850 | Tara Oceans TARA_R110000850 (sample SAMEA4397586) | marine metagenome | biome: Polar Biome; feature: [SRF] surface water layer (ENVO:00010504); material: water (ENVO:00002006), including particulate matter (ENVO:01000060) such as... | depth 5 m | reverse complement strand
GATTTATAGTTCCTATAAGGTTATTACAAATTTCTACTACCTTATCTATATTACTATGCACCTATTAAAAAATTTTGCGTGAAAAATATAAGTCTCTTATTTTAGGATAGGTAGCTAATTTATCAGCTATTTCAAAACCAAACTTATTATCAGAGGGAAAATGAACATTCATAACAATACGAGTAAAGGCTATTTCTTCTGCTAACTTCTTTATTTCATCTTTGTATTGAGGAAAGTTAAAGGCAACTATTTTTAATAAAAACCTACTCTGTAAAGCGTGTCCACTTGGATAAGCAGGAGACTGACCACTTATTGTATTTATTGGGTGTAATCTTTGTCCTGTATAATGAGCCATTTGAAATGGTCTTGCTCTATTATAATGAACTTTTAACCTCATAACGAAAGCACCTATTAAGTCTTGTATTTCTTCTAATTTATTAGAGTTTTCTCTTGTAAAATTTAATCCTATTTTATTAAGCCTTGTATATATAACATTCTTAATATCGTCATCACAGGCTTTTAAAAATTTTTCATATTTATTCCAATTAGGCTTTCTTATATATTCTTTTTGAATTTTTATAAGATAAGATATTTCTTCTTCTGCTTCCTTTAGTGTAGGGTATTTATTATTTTCAAATATATCTGTATAATCATTAAAAAAACTTTCTGCGTATAAATAGTTTAAGTTAGTATGATTAATATTGCCGTAAGCAAGGTTTTCTATATTATTTAATAATTTCATTTATGCAAAGATATAAATTAAATTGTATTATAAGAAAAAGGGGTAGTCAAATCAAAGAAACTACCCCTTTAAGAAATTTTAGTTTAAGTTGTAGACCAATCGCTTGGGAAATCAAATCAAAGATTACGAATGGTCTTAAATACAAAATTTCAAATGCAAAGATACAATAATTAATATACATATTATATATAGGATAATATATTTTATTTATACTCTAAAATAAAAAAAGTATAAAAAAATTAGTTTATGTAAAAAGTTATTTGTTATTTTGGTGTCAAAATAAAGGGAAATTAAATCAAAAAAATCAAAAATGAAAAATCAAAAAAAAAGTATGATAGTAGGTAGTGCAATAATGATTTGCGAAAAATACCACCCACTATGTAAAGAAGATTATTCTTTGCATAGTATAAACAAAGGTCAGCGTCAAATTATAATATCTACTTTAATTGAAAACCCTGATTATTGCAAGGACTTAGTAAGTTATTATAACGAGCAAATGTTTGAGGTACATTCTTTTATAACTTCTTTATGCCACGATATAGTAGGTTTATACCAAAACGACCCCCACTTTTTACCAAGAATTAGTTAGATATGAATAAATCAGATAAAATCTTAATGATAAGAGTTCCTAATGATGATGTAGAAGAAACTCTAAAGGACGCAATAGATAAAACAGATGTAGAGAGAGGTCTTGTAATGAGAGCCAATATAGGTAAGGAAGTGTTTAAGCACTTTAAAATGTTTAAAGAAAAAGGCTACTTTCCTGTTGGAATGATATTAGAAGACGGACAAAATGTAGAGTTCTTATTTCAAAGACACCCTAAACAAACTAAGTCTATGAGAATGGTAGAAATGAAAATACCCAAAGAATTAAAACATAAGTTATGAGTGCAAAACTTGGAAAAATAGCTACTGCTAAAGTAGAGGGGGAATACTGCATAGAATGTGATGTAGCGTTTGCTAAAACAAATATGATTGACCTTGAATATGATGACGCTTATATGTGTTATGATTGTTATGATAATAGAATAGTACATTGTAGGTCTTGTAATGAGGAAGTAGATGAAGACGGAGACTTTTGCTCAAAGGATTGTGTTGATACCTATAAATATGATATGCGAGACAAATGCGAATAAATAATAACTAAACAAACCAATAATTATGATTATTACAAACATTTTACTGACTATACTCGTGCTAATACACTTGAAAAATTTTACTCAAAAAAATAAAATAGATATTTTTACCACAAAAAATAGCTACGAATTATTACCTGTTTTAGAAGATATAGAATTGTTAAAACAATCATTAAAGGTTTTAAAAAAAGATAATGGGGAAGTATATAAAGAAAGGTTAATAAAACTTCACTCAATGTATAAGGAACAAATAAATTGTACTAAGGACGATTTAGACGCTCACAAAGTATTTACTGCTAAAAGCCTATCTGAACTAAAGGAAGAAATTGATGAATTAAATAAGGCTGATTGGAAAGACAAAATTATATTTAGTGATAATCCTAAGTGGAAAGGTGGAGAATTTAACTTAAAGGAATTTTTTAATCAGTATGGTTGTAAGGAAGAGGTAGAACTAAAGCCTAATAAGAAGACTAAGAAAAAGTTAAAGGCTAAAAAAAACAAATTAAAATATACAGACTTTAAAATAGACAAAGAGATATTGAGGTACTTTAAAGGATTAGGAAGCAAATGGGCTGAACAGAGCAAAATTAAAGATGTAAAAAATAAGTTAGGTGGAGAATATCCAAAACAGAAATCTTTAGCTTATCATAGATTATGGCAAAGACAAAATTATAAATCTAAAAATAAATAATATGACTACTGACGCTAAGAAGAGAATACAAAGTTTATTAGTTCAGGTAAAAAGTGTTTGTGAAAACCTGCTTTTAAACATATTTACGATAGGAAATGATGTTAATACGAAATCTATAATTAATTATACTTATAGTCCAAGTAATGACTTAGTATATATTTATATAACCGACCATTTTTCAGGTAGCCTACTCCTACAAGAACTTAACAATACATTAAGAAAGGATAATGGTGTAGATATTAAGAGTATAGATAATGATATAGTAGGCAATATGTTTATTATAGAGTTAGAGTTTGGGAACAAAAAAATAATAGAAGAAAATCTACAACAAGATGTTGGGATAAAATCAATAGACAATAGATACTTATGAGAACTTTAATAAAGATAGGGCTTTACTCGTTTTGGACTTTACTACAATTATTTATTTTAATAGTAATAATTATTTCATATCCATACGAAAGAATAAAGCATAGCTTTAAGGCTAACCTTAACAATAGACCTTTTAGATACAAGATAGAGTTTCACAAAAGGTTTATAAGTTGGTTTGATAATTCTTTTAAAAATTACCTATAATTATTTTTATGTATAAATAATTTTGTATTCTAAAATAATTTACTTACTTTTGTCAAAGGAAATCAAAGGGAAATAAAAAATCAAAAAAATCAAAAATTATGCTAAAAGGGTTTGAAGAGCAAACACATAACTTAACTGACTATGAGTTAAGGGAGATACTTCCTGTTGTTGTAAGGGGGTTTAATAAGAAATCAGGTAAAGAAAATTCCATAACAAACCCTGAAATATGCAAGGCTTTGACTGAATACTATGGATTAGATAAGATAAGTGAGCCAAGAGTAAGAAAGATTATCTATTACATAAGACAAAAAAACCTTGTACCAAGACTTATAGCCACTTCTAAGGGTTATTGGGTAGCTACATCTAAACAGGAGTTAGAAGATTGGAAAGAGACTATATTAGGAAGAATAAACGCTATGCAGGAAACACTTAACTATGCAGTAGTTCAAATAGAGGAATGGGACAAACCTCAAAAACAAAAACAACAATCACTTTTTTAAATTTTATGAGAAACAATAGAAATAGGCACAAGTCTAAAAAAACAAATCAAACAAAAGAGAAAACAAGTAAAGGAGCAAATACTTTAGGGGATATTTTTAAATCGCAAGGTATTAACTTAAACGAACTGAAAGAAAAATTAAATGGCAAAGAAAAAGCTAACTAAAAAGCAGTATAAGGATAAGGAGAAAAAGAATGAAGCAAAGAAAAAACAAACTGAACTTGCTTTACCTAAAATTCCTAAACTAAGCCAAAGTTTAGTTAAGGCTCTTTATAACTATAAGCAAGGAGAAGAGTGTGGACTAAAGATAGAAGCGTCCTATATAAATGGTGTAAATTTTGCTTCTAATGAAGTACAGGAATTAGGTAATTACTTTGAATATATTTGCACAGGAGCAAAAGCAAGAGACGGACACATACCTGTCGCTAAACTACTTAAAACAGGTAAACCTACTACTTCTTATTTAAGAATGGATAAGCAAAAAGAAAACTACCTTAATATAATGAAGTCTTATAATTTAAAAGTTGAGAAAAAAGGTTTTGTGTTTACTAACCCTAAGTATAGTGGAATTGCTGATATTATTGCATTAGATAAAAATATTAAGAGTAAAGATAAAAATAAGCAAAGGGTTATTATAGATATTAAAACAAGTGGTCTTATAAATGATAAGTGGTCTCCTTATGGTTGGGCAAATGAAAGCATAGAGGAAAAATGGGACTTATTGATACAAGCCGTCCATTATAAGATGTTAGCTAAGTATGAATGGGGTATTGAGGATATACCTTTCTATTTTATGGTATTTAGTAATAAGAATGAAGTTGAATGTAAAATTTTTGAAATAATAATAGATGAAGCAACAAAGTTTCAGCACTACCAAAATTTAGAAAACATTAAAAAGTATTTAGACCAAATAATAAAAACAGGTTGGGAAGCAAAACCTGAATTGATGAGATGTAGTAAGTGTCCTATGAATGATACTTGCTTATATCAATTAGAAGTTCCTAAAATTCAAAAAGTATATGTATAATAATAACAAACCAATAAATAATTAAAAATGGAAAATCAAAATCTACCTGCTTGGAAAAAAGCACTAACCGAAAGTTATCCAAAGTTTCAGGCTTTAAACCCTGATAGAGCAAAAGCCGAGTTAGGTTTTGCTATGTCTTTGTTTCAATCAAACGAACAATTACAAAAGTGTAACCCTCAAAGTATTCTTAACTCTGTTGTATCTGTTGCAAGGACAAGTATTACACTTAATCCTGTGATGAAATTAGCTTATCTGATACCTCGTAAGGGTCAATGTATATTGGAATTTAGTTATATGGGTCTTGTCGCTATGTTAAGAGATAATGGTTGTATTAGAACTTTGTCTGCTCATATTGTATTTGAAGATGAAAAATTTGAACATAATATAGCAGAAAATAAAATTACTCATATTCCTACTTACGCTAATAGTGAGCAGGAACATAACAAAAGAAAAGTAATAGGTTGTTATAGTAGAGCAACACTACCAACAGGAGATGTTTCTTATGAGTTTATGCCTATGTGGGAAATTGAAAAAGTTAAAAGTATGAGTGTAGGAAGTGGTAGTAAATATTCTGCTTGGAATACTTGGAAAGATGAGATGATTAAGAAAAGTGTAATAAAAAGACACTTTAAACTTCTAATATCTACCGATACAACCGAAGCCTTACATACTGCTTTACAGATTGAAAATGACAATAACCAATTAACTAACTCTTTTACTAAAACAAATAAAAGAAACCTTATGACAGGTTTTATTGATTTAGAAGACGATATAAAGGAACAACCTACTCTTTTTATAGATAATGAATTAGAGCCTGTTAAAGATGAAAAAATAGTACCTATGGATATGTCTGACAAACAATTAGATGATATGATGAATTTAGAAGCAAATAAAATCACAGAAGAAGAGCAAATGGTTTTTAAACAAGACTACTCTATTAAACCTAAGATTAAAGATGATATTAAAGATAAGGAATTAGATGATTTGTTTAATTCAAAAAAAAAAGAGTAGATAAAATGAGGTCTAATTGGAAAATGTAGAAATAAGGGGTTAATTACCTCTTATTTCTTTTATTACAAGTCCATTTACAATAGAAAAAGCACCTACAATAAGTCCTAATTTAATTAAACTCTTTGTTGGTGGTAAAAAGCCTTTTTTTTGTTTATCAGGTTTATTGCAATCGCAATCATTTTTACCCTGATTATAATGCAAAATTGCTTCCACCATAAATAGTCCAAATGTTGTAAGTATTACTTTGTCTCTTAATTTCATATTATTATTTTTAGCTAAATTGTTTAATTTCTAATAGTGTCCTACTAAAAAGACCATCTTGTTTAATTGGAGTATTATTTTCTTGCACATTTAATTGAAAAGATGTAGTATTTAATACTTTAAGATTACAATAAATAATAGTATTTGAAGACCACATATTACCAACATAAAAAGTTGCCTTACTCAAATCTAATGCTTGGCTTAAAGTACAAGTATAAATACCTGCACTATTTCTTACAATAGACATTGTAATTCCAAGAGTATTTTCAAATACAGAATGATTAGGGGGTTGCCCACCACCTGAATAAGTTAAAGTACAAGTAAATATAGTATATGGTAAGGCTGACCCACCACCACTACCACCTGCTCCACTTATAAATTCTATTTTCATAATTTAATCATATTGTCTAATTTCAAACCACATTTCTAACATTTCATTTTGAGGACTACCACCTGCTTTTGATACACGAACTTCAAAAGTATTTGAAATTGGAGGTGTAAAAGAAGCCTGTATATAAGCAACGCTACAAAAAAGGTCTGCATTTTTTGTTGAATTTGATGTAAATACTATTAATTTATCTAAAACATTTGGGTCAAGGAAGTTATAAATTCCTGTTGCCCTAAATACACCTGTACTAAGATTAGTCCAAGTAAAAGACATAGCACTACCAAAATCATTTCTTAAAACTATTTCTGATGGAGATGATGGATTAGTAACAACAGAACGATATATTTTAGGATTAGGAGATGAACTACCACCACCACTACCACCATTAAAAAAACTTACTTTCATATTTTTATATTTTTAATCATATTGTAGTATTTCAATCATAGTATTATTTAATACACTATCTGTAAGTACACTTGCACCACCTATATTAGACCATTGACGAGTTTCTATAAAAAAAAGTATATTACTTGGAAATGTTATTATCCCATTATTATTATTTGCACTATAATTACTACCTATAAGAGAAGTATATTTACCTGTAACCAAAGGTGTTGATGTTATATTAAAAGTATAACCACCAATAAAACTATAAGAAGCCGTAAAAGTTAGTCCAAGAGTATTTTCTAAAATATTTGTTGTAGGTGCATTTGTTCCTGTTTGTGAAAGTAAACAAGTAAATCTTTTGGGATTAGTAGAAACAACCCCCTCAGTAACACCACTTCCTAATAATTCTACTATCATTATGCGTTATTTTTAATTATAGCAAACCATTTGCCACCTGCATTAACTCTTCCTGTACTATCGGTTGAAACAATTTTTTTAGATACTGATTGAGCAACATTACCACCTATTACTTCTATTTCGTTTTTCTTTTTATCTACTGCCACTACAATATCACAATGACTTTTATATGCACCTGTTCTATCATACATATCTGAAGACCCCTCTCTGCTATAACAAACTAAGTCTCCTACTTCGGCAGGTTTTTCGTTTAGCCTATAAGCAACAAAAGGTGCTTTTAAATTTCCGTCCTTTCTATTTTTTACATATTCTCTAATGTAAGTGCTATGCGAAGCTGATTTTCTAAAAGGAATATTAAATAAACCACCACTCTTTAGCATAACCCAAGATATAAAAGCAGAACTCCAAGCAACATCTCTATCCTTTCCTGTATAGTTTTTATTTAGTGCTTGTTTCCAATAATCCCCTACTCTTTGCCAATATCCACTTTCGTATTCTTGTTTTCCTTTTCTTATTTTTTTTCCGTCCTTACCTGTTGTATCATAACCAAACCTCGCCCATTCTTCATTAGCAGTTTTAACTATATTTTTTTTATAAGGAGTTAATTTTCTTACAAGCAATAAAAGACCTATAATTCCTGTTAGAATTACAGACCCCCATATTATTTGCTTTGCCGTTATTTTATTAATAAAACTCATTATCTTTTTAATCCTTTATATATAAAAAACCCACCTAAACCTAAACTAATTAAAAGAATACCACCAAATAGTATTCTCTTTTTTCTTGTCCAAAATAAACTTTTAAATTTTACCTGTGGATTATTAAATATATTTAACCACCTTTCATATTCCCTATTTGTATCAGCAACCCCTTTAGTACCACCATTAACACTTTTTCTTGCTTGATTTAAGTCTCCTTTATTTACATACTTAAAAGTTTTTCTTTTAAGATATTCAGAAGCAACTTTATATGAATTTTCAGGTATTAAGGCTTTGTCTCCATCATCTAATAAATCAACACCAATTAACTTTCCGTATTTCTCGTAATTATAATTATGAGTTAATTGTATAAGACCTCTACCAAAATAAGGAACTCCTGTACTATCTACTCCTTTACTATAATAATTTGCTTTGCCGTCAGAAGACCTATAATAGTTTAATGCTTTCTGACAAGGTTTTCCCTGATAAGGAACTCCTTTTTCTCCACAAAGATAATCACTCTCCCACCTTTGTAAAGAATAATCACTTTCAGTTTTTGCCGTTGCTAAAAAATAAGACGCTTCTTTTTTATTTGAAACATTATCATCATTTTGCATAAAGTTTAAAACTTGACTAAGTGATTTGTCAAATTTAGTATTACCACCACTTTGATTAAATAATTGAATGGCTTTATTTATATTAAACTTAACAGGCATAATTTTATATTCTATCTAATATATCATCTAATAAAGATTGTGTTTCAGCAGAATTTTCTGTTGGCTTAATTTGACCAATAGCAAGTGATATATCTTTTTTAATTTGTTTAGCTATATATTTTCTTCTCCATATCTCTAAACCAACAAAAAGAACACCTGACGCTAATACAGAAGCCCAATTTATCTCTTTATCTAAAATTTTAATTTTATACCAACTCATAATTATTTCTTTTTTTTCATAAAGTACCCAATACCCGAAGCTATTATCATTCCTGCAACTACTCCAATCCAATAATCCTTTTTCTTAAATATTCCTGTATATTTATTCATAATTTATTTATTTAATTAACGCAGGTATTAAAATTCCTGTTCCTATTCCTAATCCATACCAAAAACTCTTCTTATCATAAAACTTTAACTCATCTTTTATAATAATGTTCTGCATACTTTTAGTTCTAACATAAGGATTAGAATACTCTATTAATACAATCGGTTTAGGCTTTTTAAATATCCCTTGCGACTTACTTCCTATTGTCAATGATAGTTCATTATTAAAACTTAATGTATCTATCAGTAATCCTGTCTTTTGTATTTTACCACTTATATTATACCATTCTTTACTTAAAGCAAATCTTTTAGGTATAATAATATAGTTATTATCCGATATAGTGTCGTTAGACAGACTATCAACTAAAAAAGGAACAAATACACTATCTATTTGAGTTATGGTGTTAATTACTACCTGAGACTTAATATTCTTTAATCTTTTTATTTCTATAAGATTATTGCTTATTGCGTCTGTCTGTGTTAAAATAATTTGCTCTTGCTCAACTATCCTATTACCATTTTCGCCTATTGTTTCTAAATACTTTTGCTCACTTAATTCAAACTTTAACATCTGATTTTTAAAATTTGAAAGTTCTGCTCTTTGATTGTAAAAACTACAAACCAATAAGAGTATCACAACTAAAAGCAGAACAATCAAACTATATCTTTTGTATTTAATAAACAAAGACACTCAAACTATTACTTTTTGATACTCTTATAAACTAAAAAGCCTAACATACTTAATATAAGTAAGTTATGAACATTTTGTCCCCCTAAGAATGTATCTTGGTTTTTAATATCCAACATAATTTTATTTTTTTAATTAAACATTTATTTTTTTGTTGCGATATGCTCTATTCCGTTTCCTATTGCATAAGACCCGAATATCCATATCATAAAGTTACTCCAACCTGAAAAATCACTCTTATTTATAAATAAGAATATAGTTGCGATTAGTGTTAGAAGTATCGCAAAAAACATCTTACGACCACCACATATTTTAAATACTTTTTCCATTTTTTATTTTATTTTTAAAATTATCAACCCTATTAATTACTTTTGGGAATAGGGGTTTATATTCTACTCCCTTTTTTTTTGCTATAAACTTTCTATACCTTATCACTATGGGACGAATTAAAAACCACATTTATTTCATTTTTTTAAGATTTTTATAATTAACAATAGCACCTAAACTAAAGCCTAAAATTGCTACTATTACAAATACGAAGTCTAATTTTTCTTTAGTGCTTCTATCTTTCCATTTTTTATCTGTCGGTTTCATCATATCTTTATCCTCTTGGTCTTGGCTTTGGTCTTCTTGGACTTGTTTTTTTTCCGTCAAACCCTTGTCTTATACTAATTCCGTCTAATAAAGTATTAAGTTTATCATTCGTTTTTATTTCAGCGTCAAGTTGTCCTGCTAATTCTTTTGCTTTCTTTTTAGCTTCTGCTAAAGCCTGTAATGTTGCTTCTTTTTCATTCAAAGCTAAATACCAACCTATATATCCTGCTCCAACTAATAATAATATATCTTTCATTTTCTTAAATCTTTATATGTTAATAATGTATAACTAAATTTATTACCCCATATACTACTTGCTTCTTTGCAGTCGCTTATAAATTCGTTAAATTCTTTTACTTTCTTAAATACTTGACAACCTGCACTCCATTTTTCAACTATTGTGCTTTCTGTTGCAGGATTACTTCTATGTATGTTAATTCCAAACATACCTTTATCTATTGTATTTGGGTCATAATCTAAAATCATATCTCTATTATCATCTCTATATACTTCTACATCTCCCCAAGACTGACACAATGCTTCATACTTTCCAATATGTTTTCTAAGACCATATACACCTCTGTATTGATTAGGTACAAGTAAAGCCGTTCCTTTGTTATTCATAGGGTTTTTAAGCCAATACTTACCTGCGTCTGTTGTTATTCTATATTCATTGAATATCCACTCATTATTTTTTTTAAATATGCACAAAAGAGTATCATCAAAACGATTAGCAATACTTACTTCGCTTCTAATTCCAATAATATTAAGGTTATAGTCTCCTTTTTCAAAAAACTTATAACCTTTCCTTTCAATTATTTGTTGTACTCTATTTTTTGCGAGTTCTATTATCATATTCTTCTTTCATATAAGCTAACATATCTTTTATCATTTTTCTTTTTTCATCTGACATCTTAGCCCTCTTTAACATCTTTTTGTTGGTCTCCATACTTCTTTTTAGTACAGAGTTATCCATTTTTTCTACATCTTTAATAAACTTATCCCCTACTTTAACTACTTTTTCTTCTTTAACTTCTGTTTCAGGTGCAACAAAGTTTGTCTTTTCCTCTAATTTCTCTACTGACTTTTTTGCTTTAGGATTAGACTTTAATATCTGATTTCTTTTATACAAGTAAAAGGCTATCCCTATTACTCCAAATAATATGTATTTGTTGTTTATATATTTGTTCATTTTATTGGTTTGTTTGGTTTGTTATTTTTTTGAACTCTAATAGTTTTTTATTGTACTTAATAATATCCCATATAATAACTGCCGTCATAGAAGCAATTACTCCTATAATAAAACTTTTAGTATCTAATGGGTGTTTAAATTTCATATTATTTAGCGTAAACTATCATTCCTGTTTTCATTTTCTTTGCCTTATAGGTAGTACCATTATAAACAAAAGAGTTTGCACCACTTTTTCTTGCCTTATTAACGGCTTTCATATAAGCGTTCATTGGTCGTTTCTTTTTCTTTACAACCCCCCCTTTTTTCATTTTTGATACTGCTGACTTAACTGCTTTGTCAAGTTCTGCCTTTGTATATAATTTCTTAGCCATATCTATTTAGTTTTCTTTTTCCTGCCGTAAGACTTGACTTTCTTACCTGCTCGTTTATGAGTTGAAACTTTTTGACAAGTTTTAGACCCACCCTTTTTTTTAACTACTTTTTTCTTTGCCATAATTTTATTTTTTATTTTTTTTTCTTAATATTATTACTAAAGCTATTATTCCAACAAGCACACCCCCACCTATGAGGGCATACTTTTTAAAAGCCTTTTTTACCTTTTCCTGTGAGCGTAAACTACGAAAATCTGATAAATAACTTCTTCTTGCCACTATGCAAGACAAATTTTACTTCCATTAGCAACACCATTTGCTAATTTCAAAGCACCTATATTTTTACTTTTATCTCTCCAAACTTTCGTTACCTTAGTTGGTGTACCACCATCTACACTTACCATAGTTCCTACTTTATATAAAGTATTTGCTAATTCTCTTGCAGTTTTTTTATCAGGGTTACTTGCAATAGAAATATATACTCCTGTACCTTTACCTTTACTTGGTTCTCCACCTTGACATTGAGCAACTTTTGATGTAGCACCACCACTTGCACCACCACCTACTTGTCCTGCTTTCTTTTTAGAATACATATAGTAAGCTACACCACCAAGTGCTAATATACCTACCATAATCATTACTTTTTTCTTTTTGTCCATTTTTTTATTTATTTATTATTACTATTATTGTTAATTATTTATACATACTAAAGGTGTATAATACACCCCAATCTAAATTTAATCTATCATCTACTACATCTTGTTCGTCTTGCTCAACCTCCACCACCTCATCTTTTTCCATTACTTCTCCGTCAGCACTATTTAACCCCTCCTCTTGTTCTATTATTTCAGCCATAATTTTATTTTTTAGTTCTCGTCTCCCATTATATTAGTACCACTATTGCCTGTATTTGTTTTAATCTCTTGCTTTAATCTTTTAATACGCAATAAGTCCAAATAGGCTCTTATAACAAAAGAACTCACTATTGCGAGACCAACTACACCACCTATCGTTAAAAGTCCTTTATCTTGCTTCATTTTCTTTTTTTTTCTTTAGTCTATCATATAAGTTAATTAGCGTTATGGATAACATTACATTAGCCACTACGCTTAATAAAAATAAATTGTCTCTATCAGTTAATTTCATTCTTACTCATATATCTTCCGTCCTTACCTCTTTTTACATTCTTATTATAATGTTGATGTAGGTTTTGAATATTTGATAATAATTTATCATTTTGACTTTTCTTTATAATATATGGTATTACATTAGGAATAGCGTAAATCATAAAGAGTAGAATTAGAGCAATAATTATAGTTGTATTCATTTTTTATTTTTTTGTTAATGTATGTACGATATAGAGTAGACCCAACATAAAGATAAATTCTTTGCCTGTAACGATAGGTTTTTTTTCCAATAAGTCTTTTTTTTTTTAAGTTCTTCTTCTTTTTGTTGCCTTAAATTTTCTTCTTCTATACCTTTAATTGTGCCGTCAGGTATTTGTAATTTATAATTTCTTCTACTATCATTTTCTTCTATTTGATTTGTAATATTATCAGCTTGTTTTTGCTCATATTCCTGTGCATACTTACTTGTAGCCGTCAAATTAGTTATTTGTGTATATGCACAAGTTAATCTTATTGTTGAATTTGGTTGTATTCCTGTTGAAAAAGCAGTATTTCCGTCTAAAGCATAGGTATCAGCCTTAGTCTTCATATTTATATAGTCAATAGTATTTTGAAATTGATATGGGTCTACTAAGGGTATCTTATTATACACCAATCTATTATCATTACTATCAAGTTTAGAAAAAGTTAAAGGCTCACTTAATTGAGAGATTATATTCGGTTGATTTGGTACTCCATTACTAAAAGCGTCAATTCTCATACTCTTAATATCTAATACTTGCCCGTTTTGACTTTGTAATATTTCTGCGTATGGTGTTCCTGCATTATCAGGTAGTGAAATAGCACCATTTAGGGATAGGTTTTGTTGAGCAATAGACCAATTATAAATCTGAGATATTGCAACACTTGGTATTCCAACTAATGAAGGGTTAATTGACAAAATATTAACTAATTGAGTATTAGTAGGGTTTGTGTCCCCATTAAAATATTCTCCGTCATTTATTCCTGTTATTGGGTCAGCCGTTAAATAAATTACTGATACGGCTAATCTACGATTATCTAATACAGGACTACCTGTAACGGGGTCAGTAAAATATATAGGTGCTAATTGTACTTTCAGATATTTAAAAGATGGCAAAGTAGGGGATATATAAGTTGTTCCACTTAGAACATTATTTATGCTTTTTAAATCATTTTCAAGCGTTGAGCCACTACCCCCTAAAGAAGCTCCAATACTTACTGAACTACCAACAAGATTAAAAGTTATGTCAAAATTGTATTGATAATTTATAAACACTTCTCCATTAGAATTTAATCCTATCCAATTTGTAATTGGTGATAAAAACCAATTTTCAACCTGTGCATTAGGAGTTTGTGATATGTGTTGAGTAGAAGTTAAAATTCTATTTGGATTGGTACTTCCTAACTCAAACATACTAACCTCTTGCCTACTTGGTGAGTTGTTTTTGATTGTTAAATCAAAAGTATTACTTAACGCTATGTCTCCACTATAACTCATTTAAAATATATTATCCCAAAATTTAATAATTAAAGTTGTAATTGTAGAAATAGCTAACATACCACCATATAATTTTGCATAAATATATTTTTGTTTCTCTAAATATACTTCGTGCTTTTTTACCATTTTAACTAATCCGTCTTGTCCGAACTTAGTATCTCCAACAAGTGCTAATTGTATTTTATCTACTTGCTCACACATTTTTGATATATCTTTATGTAAAGCAGTAATATCTTTTTCTATCTTGCTCATATCCTTTCTTAACTCTTTATATTCTTTACTTTCCATATCTTATGAAAATGAATTAGTAACACCTGCGACCTGCGTATAATTTGCTATACAACTCCATTGATTTGTTCCTGATGTTGCAGGAGAAATACCAAAATAATAAGCAGTACAGGGAGTAGTTGGAGCAATAGGCATTGGTAGTTCCAAACATTGCCAAAAACCCCTGTTTTTTGAGCCAACAATAAGGTCTAAACCAAGTTGAATATAAGTAACAGGAGAAGTAGCAGGTGCTGAACCATTCGTAATTTCAACTGCAATAACATAAAATTTATAAGTATCAGCATACATTGGTAAAAACTTTATCATCATTGTCCCATTAAAATTAATGTTAGTAGTGCTAAGTTGCCTAAAAGGGTCTGTTTTAGTTATAGGCTGACCTATACTTGTATTTATTGTAGTCGCAGTATTTAAACCCAAATCAGTAATAAAACCCATTCTATCAGCATTTCCCCCATAAACATTATTTGCAACCACAGAAAGAGGAAATGCAATATAATTATTTACGGCAAGGGATTGTTGTTTTGTACTCATTACGGAAGCTAATGTTCTCCACTCTACATTTCCACTATTATCAGTTAGCCCTAAAATTTCATTTGTAGTTCCTCTTGCATTAGGCATAGTATAAGGAGTTGCACCCCCTATAACAACATCTCCACTATTATTAACTTGCAAAGCATTAGTTCCTGCAAAAGTTTTAAAAGTAAGAGTTCCACCATTTGCTATTCCATAAGTTCTTGTAGTAGCATTTGAGACTAAATTGGTATTACCGATATTTGTATTTTCGTCAGCATAAATTGGTATATTTAATACACCTGCTCCACTTAATGTTGAAGCACCACTTGTACCTGTTGTAGTTAAACTTATAGTAGTTGCACTACTACTACTACCTGATATAAATTCAACTCTCATAATTACTTTTTAATTGTGTGCTATACTTACACTTGTTGTTCCACTACCTGTTGTTATTCTAATTTCAGGTAATGTTCCGTTATCATCTGCTTGGAATGATATGCCTTGACCCGTAGTTAAACTCATATTAGCAACAAAACTATCAGAAGCCTGTGCTATTGTAATAGCATTTGTACCATTATTTATAATAGTTGCAAATGTTAAAGGATAGCCTGACCCTATAACACCAATACCTGTTGTAGTTGAAGCAACGGATAAGGTTTTAAAAATTATTGTATCTGTACTCATATTTTAAATTTCATTAAATAGATAATCAAAAGATATTGATTTGTCTGCTTTTGTGCCTACAAAGAAAAAAAGACTAACATCATCATATTTTTCTTTTAGATAT